>Ga0308169_10003010_pt1 | contig 16869 bp, 14 predicted proteins | sample PhyBR1_2_FD_202139 | JGI IMG/M metagenome (GOLD analysis project Ga0308169, IMG submission 202139) | Phyllosphere microbial communities from UC Gill Tract Community Farm, Albany, California, United States - DLSLSB.R1 | ecosystem: Host-associated > Plants > Phyllosphere > Unclassified | place... | reverse complement strand
GGGGATGTAGTTGCCGAAGAAGTGCATGTAGAGGGCGGCGGCGGTGATGTCCACGATGGTGGTGGTGGCCCAGTTGATCCAGTAGAACCAGCCGGAGACGAACGCGGCTTTTTCGCCGAAGAATTCGCGGGCGTAGGAAACGAACGAGCCCGAGGAGGGCCGGTGCAGGACCAGTTCGCCCAGGGCGCGCAGGATCAGGAACGCGAAGAACCCGCACACCGCGTACGCGATGACCAGGGACGGTCCCGCGGCGTTCAACCGGCCGCCGGCGCCCAGGAACAGGCCGGTACCGATCGCACCGCCGATCGCGATCATCTGGATCTGCCGGGGCTTGAGGTTCTTGTGGTAACCCTTGTCCTCGGCGTGCAGGGACGTCTCGGTCGCATGCGCGTGACCACCATCAATAACGTGGTCTGGCTCAACCTCTTCATTGGGGTTGTTGGGCATGGGTATTCCTTTCGATCCGGAAAAGATCTTGTTGGATGGGGAAATTTAGAAGACCGACCAGCCGGTGCGGTCGGAGAGATCGGCAAGGGCTGCGGTGCCGGCAAGGGAATTGCCCTTGGCGTCCAGGCGGGGGCTCCAGACACAGATGGCGCACTGGCCAGGGACGATGACCAGAATGCCGCCGCCCACCCCGCTCTTGCCGGGCAGGCCCACCCGGTAGGCGAATTCGCCGGCGGCGTCATACATGCCGCAGGTCAGCATGATCGATCCGATCCGCTTTGCCTCGCTGGGGGACAGCACCCTGCCGGATGTTCCCTGGCCGTCGTTGGCGAGGAACAGGCCGGCCTTGGCCAGCTGGACGCAGGTCATCATGATGGAGCACTGACGGACGTAGTTTTCCACCACGACGGCGGCGGGCCGGGTGAGGTTGCCAAAATCCTTCAGGAAGTGGGCCAGGGCCAGGTTGCGGCTGCTGCTATCCAGTTCACCGGCGGCAGCGGCCTCGTCAATGAACGGGACCGGGCCTCCTTCCCGACCCGCCTGGGCCCCGTTACCCGCTTGTTCGGTGAGGAACCGCAGGAGCTGCGTGGCGGCGTCGGGCGTCTCTTCCAGCAGGTGGTCGGTAACCACCAGGGCGCCTGCGTTGATGAAGGGATTGCGGGGGATGCCCTTTTCGGCTTCCAGTTGGACCAGCGAGTTGAAGGACGTTCCGGACGGTTCGCGCAGCACCCGGGACCAAAGGCCGGCGGACCTTCCGCCCTGCAGGGCCAAGGCCAGGGTGAACACCTTGGAAATGCTTTGGATGGAGAAGGGAACGTCAGCATCGCCGGAGCTGAAGACTTCGCCGGAGGTGGTGGCCACGGCGATGCCGAAGCGGTCGAACGGGACGGTGGCGAGGAACGGAATGGTCGCGGGGACGCTGCCGGCGTTCTGCCGGGGCCGGTGGCGCCGGACGATGTCCTCGAGGAGGAGGCCCAGGGGCGGTGCGCTGAGTGTGGTGCTCATTTCCTGCCTGAATTGTCGTTGGAGGAGGCCCACTCCTGGATGTGGAGCAGGGCCACCAGTGCATCGCGGGGATTGCCGAAGTCCAGGCTGGTCACCCTGGCCGCCTTGGCAACGCGGTAGTACACAGTGTTCTTGTGAAGGTTCATGTGTTTGGCGCATTCGGAAACGTCGAAGCACGCGTCGAAGTAGGCCCGCAGGGTTGCTGCGAGTTCCGCGTCCTCCTGCAGCAGCGCGGCCAGGCTGCGGTGCCGGAAGGGTGAGCTGTGAAAGTTCCGCACGGCCTCGCGATAGAGGATTTCCGCCTCGAAATCGTCCACGCCGGCCACCGTGCCCGGTGTGGCGTCACGGACACAGACCAGCAGGGCCTCGGTGATGCCGGCGACCCTGTGGATGGACAGCAGGTCCGGCGCCAACGGACCGACGGCGGCGAAGGGGGTGATGCCCAGGTGCTTTCGGGCATCCTTGACCACCGCTTCCGCGAGGGACCTCAGGCCCGCCTCCGCGGTACCGGATTGGAGGTCCGGCAGGATGATGGCGGTGTCACCCTTGAACTGGCCCACGACGGCGGACGCCTTGTACGCGGCGGCGTGGATGGATGCGAGGTTGGCCAGTTCGCCGTGCTTGAGGGCGGCGTCGTCAGCCCGGGAGACGGCGTCGGACATGCCGATCAGGAGCAGTGCGGCGGGACGCTCCGAGGGGATCTTGCCGCTGTGCGCGCTGGCGGCCGCCTCTGCGGGGCCCGACAGGATACGTGCAACCCGGTCCTCCCGCATGTGGACGGACTGCTGGTTGCGGTAGCGGATCAGCTCGGCGGAAACCCTGGCTGCCGATCCGGTCAGGACGTACTCCACGTCCGGGCCGAAGCCCTCTCCGGTCTCCTGCAGCCAGATGTAGCCCATGATCCGTTCGCCGGCGAAGAGTGCGATGGCCACCCGTTCGCGCAGCCCGTCCTGGGGCCGGGCAGGCACGCGGACGGGCTGGCGGGTCCGATGCAGTTCACGGTAGGCACCGAGGTCCTTGAGTAGTAGCTCATACTTCCGTGGGCCGCGGCGGGACAGGATGGACGCTTTCCGGAGTTCGTCAATGTCGTTGGTCACCGTGGAATATGCCAGGACCTTGTTGGCGGCATCCTCGACGAGCACGTGGCTGGAGGTGAGCCTGGCCGTGGTCTGGGCGATGGCGAACAGGTCCTCCTCGAGCAGGGTGAGGACTTCGCTCTGATAGCTGCGCGGCTGGATCCGGTCCTGCACGATGGACAGCAGACGGTCCCAATCGGCGGCCGGATCCACCAACAGGAGGCCCGAGCCGGCGGCACGCAGGAGTTCCTCGGCTTCGGCCAGGTCTTCGCGGTTGCCCTTGACGGCCACCACCGGCGGCGGGTCTTTCAGTAGCCGCCGCAGGGCGGGAAGGGCGGAGCGGCCGCGGACGCCAATGAGCATGACAAACGCCCCGGAGGCTGCGGGTGCCTCGTCGTCGGCGTCGACAATCAGGAACCGTTCAATGGCCGGCACCGTCGGGGCGGGCCGGAGGATGAGGCTGGCGAACCCAAGGGGGAGATCCGAGAGGATGTCATCCACCGTAACCGTGGCCATGGTGTTTCCTTTTGCGTCGATCCCGCCGGACGGCTCTGTCCGGTTCCCTCATGCTACCGAGCGCCGGGCAGCCGAAATATGGATCCGCTTCCAACTGTGGGCCGCGATTTTTGGTCCTCAGTCTGAGGTGCGGGGACAGGCCACGTGAATGACTGAACCTGCCTTCGCAAGCTCAGGCCGGGCCCTCGCCGGCGTGGGCCACGTTGTCCTTTTGAGGCCTGAAAGCGCCAGTTACGGGGCAATCTGTGATCAGGCCGGCGCCGGTCCCGTCGATTCCCGGATGGTGAGGTGCGTGGGCATGACGGCCAGCTGGCGCGTGGCACTTCCCGGCAACGGGTTGAGCTGCGCCAACAGCATGGACACGGCCACCCGGCCCGCCTGTTCAATGGGGCTGGAGATGGTGGTCAATGGCGGGTTGCAGAAATCCGCGCCGAAAATATCGTCCGATCCGATAATGCTCATGTCTTGGGGGACCCGGATGCCACGGGCCTGCAGGCGCTGCAGCATGCCGATGGCGAGCAGGTCATTGAAGACGATGCAGCCGGTTGCCCCGGTCCGGACCGCTGCGTCGGCGGCCGCAGCCCCCGATGTGGTCTTGGGGGTGTATGGGCCGATCCTGTGCACCTCCATTCCGCGCTTGGTGGCATCCTCTTCGAAGACCTTCCACCGCATCTGGTTGGACCATGACGTTGGCGGGCCGGCGACGTAGCAGACCTTGTGGTGGCCCAGCGAGGCCAGGTGTTCCAAGGCCTGGATGATGGCGGACGGTGTATCAATCATCACCGTCGGAGCGCTGGTGGAGGCCCGGTTGAAGGTCACCAGGGGCTGTGACTGCGACACCTCCGCGAGTTGGGCGTCCGAGAGGCGTGAGGCGGCAAGGATGAAACCGTCGGCGGATTTCCGCATTTTATGCAGCGCGTCCAGTTCCATCTCGCTGGACTCTTCGGTGTCCACCAGAAGCTGCGTGACACCAGCGGCCTTGAGCTGGTGCTGGGTGCCGCGGATGATGTCGAAGTAGAACGGGTTGGTGATGTCGGGCACCAGGACGGCCACGGCGTTGGTCCGCCCCGAACTGAGCCCACGCGCCTGCGAGCTGGGCACGTAGTTGAGCTGCGCAGCAGCCTCTTCGATCCGCACCCGGGTGCGCGGATTCACCCTGTCCGGCCGTGCCAAGGCCCGCGACACGGTGGAGGTGGCAACCCCTGCGAGCTCGGCCACGTCCCGGATGGTGGGCGGCCGGTCCCGCTGGACACCAGCGTGCGACCCTGCTGGGCCGGACGCTTTCACAGTCGGGTCTGCCATCGCTGCGGCCTTTCCTCGCGGACCGGATTCACCGGCCGATGAAGCCTCCAACGCTACCTGCCGTCGAAAACCTGGTGTACCCATCTGAGCATTTATGGCAATTTTTGGCAACCGCTTGCCACCGTCTTGCCATCTTCCTAGACTGACTTTCGAGTCGCCTGCAGTGATCTCCGCCACAGGACGAATGTGGCCATGCGGGTGTCCTAGAGGAGAAAAACAATGAGGTTTAAATCGACTACTGGGCTCGCGGCAATTGTCACGGCTGCAGCACTCGCCCTGACCGGTTGTGGATCCGGAGGCTCCGGCAGCAGCGGAGGCTCCACCAACGCGAACGGGAAAGTGGACGGAACGGGCAAGACGCTCAACGTCCTCACCGGCGTCCTGGCCCAGTACCCCGAACAGCAGAAACAGTGGCAGAGCGACATCGCCGCCAAGTTCAAGGCTGAGACCGGGGCCGACGTGAAGTTCGAAACCTTCGCCTCGGCCAATGACGAGCTCACCCGGATCCAGACCTCGGTGGTATCGGGCCAGGGACCGGACATCTACGGACTCGGCACCACCTTCACCCCCACGGCCTACGCCACCAAGGCTTTCGTCACCCTCTCGGATGACGACTGGAAGGCAGTGGGCGGCAAGGACCGCTTCAACCAGGCCGCCCTCGGCATTTCCGGGCCGGACAAGGACCACCAGGCCGGCATCCCCTTCGTGAGCCGCCCGTTCGTGATGGCGTACAACAAGGACCTGCTGGCAGCAGCGGGCATCGACAAGCCCGCCACCAGCTGGGACGAACTGGCAGCCCAGGCCAAGAAGATGACCAAGGGCGACACCTATGGCATCGCTACCGGCTACAAGGACAACTACGATCCCTGGAAATTCATCTGGGCCATGGCCGTGCAGGCCGGCAACCCGCTGGTTGACGGCAACAAGCTGAAGATGGACGACCCCACCGTCAAGAAGGCTTACGAAACCTACTTCGGCTGGCTGACCGATGACAAGGTTGTTGACCCTGCTTCCGTCGGCTGGAGCAACAGCAACGCCGTGGCAGCCTTTGCCAGCGGCAAGGCCGGCTACCTGATGATGACTACTGGCACCTCAATCCCGACGCTCGATAAGTCGGCCATAGCCGGCAAGTACGAGTACACGCTGATGCCGACCATTCCCCCGGGTGAGACGCAGTCCAAGTCCGACGGCGACGCCGCCAGCATCCTCTCCGGTGACAACCTGGTGGTGGCCGACTACTCCAAGCAGAAGGACCTCGCGTTCGCCTACATCAAGCTGATCACGTCCAAGGACGAGCAGTTGAACTACCAGAGCCTGACCGATCCGAAGCTCAAGCCGATGGCTGACGCCGCCGCCAAGTCCAAGGCGACACCCTTTACCGGTGCCTGGGGCGATATCCAGCTCGCACTCCTGAATGTCACCGTCCAGTCCATTCCGGACCTGGCCGCCGGCAAGGTGGACGAGTCCGCCCTCGACCAAAGGATCAAGGACGCCCAGAACAAGGGCCAGGCATCCCTGGACCGCGCCTCCAAAGGATAAGTCCTGATGTCAACCGACGCCTCTCATGAAGTCCGGCTTGCGGCGGATACCGCCGCAGGCCGGGCGCCCCGGAACACGGACGACGCCGGGCGGCAGCCCGGCCACAAGGGCGGCAGCCCGCGCCGCAAGGGCCTGAGCGAACGCAACCGCCCACTGTGGATGCTGCTCCCCGGCGGAACCCTGATGATCATCATCATCGTGGTCCCGCTCCTGCTCGGCATTTACATGTCGGTGCTCAACCTGGACCAGTACACCCTGCGGAAATGGATCAGTGCACCGCTCATCGGAGCCGAAAACTTCGTTGAAGCGGTCACGGACTCCCCGTTGCTGCACGCGGTCTGGCTCAGCATCAGCTACTCGCTCCTGGCCATGGTGGTCACGCTGCCGCTGGGCATCGCCGCCGCGGTGGCCACGCAGAACGCCTTCAAGGGGCGGGCAGTGATCCGCTCGATCTTCCTGATCCCGTACGTCCTCCCATCCTTCGTGGTGGCCACCGTCTGGCGGACCATGCTCCAGCCCGGCGGCATCGTGGACGAAGTGTTGGGCACAGTGGGGATCCATGTTGGGCTGTGGCTCAACGGCCCCCAAACCTTCTGGACTCTGGTCCTGGTGCAGATCTGGGCCTCCTGGCCGTTCATCTACCTTCTTGCCCTGTCCGGCCTGCAGTCCGTGGACCATGAAGTGCATGAGGCTTCGGCCCTGGACGGGGCACTGTGGTGGAACAAGTTGCGCTACGTGATCTTCCCCTACCTGAAGGGCCCGCTGGCGTTGGCCTTCCTGATCGGGATGCTGCACCACATCAACAACTTCACCCTCCCGTTCGTGCTCTTCGGCGTCCCGGCCCCCTCCGACGTCGAAGTCCTGCCCATCCTGACGTACGTGACCAGCTTCCAGAGCTTCCGCTTCGGCTTGAGCGCCGCCATGGCCTTCATTTCCCTGGTGCTCATCGCCATCCCGCTGTTCGTTTACCTCCGTGCCGTCAAGCTTGACGACGCCGAAACACCAGGAGCCAAAAAATGAGCGCCACGACAGCCACCCGGCGGAGTGCGCCAACCTTCGAAGTTGACCGTCCGGGCTCGCACCGGCAGCACGAGGTGCTGCGGCTGCTCCCGACCCCGCTGCTGATTTTCGTGCTGGTGTTCCTGGGCGCCCTGGTCCTGATCCCTGTGCTGTACATCTTCCTGGCATCGGTGAACTCGGATATCGGGGTGGCCAACGGTGAGTTCTGGCCATCAACGGTCACGTTCGAGAACTACTCGAAGATCTGGACCAGCGTGGGCCTTGCCACCGGCCTCACCAACAGCGTCCTGGTGGCTGGTGCAACCGCAGTGGTCTCCGCGGCACTGTCCGTATCCACGGCGTTCGTCCTGGTGCGCTACACCTTCCGCGGCCGACTGACCATCCTGCGGGGCCTCCTGGCACTGCAGTCCGTCCCCGGAACCCTGATGGTGCTGCCGGTCTTCGTCCTGTTTTCCTCGGCCGCGACCTATCTCGGCATCCAGGTCATCGGAACCCAATGGGGCCTGTTCGTCACCTACCTGACGTTCGCCATGCCGTTCTCCACGTGGGTGATGGTCACCTACCTCCGCGGGCTTCCCAAGGAGTTGGAAGAGGCGGCGAGGATCGACGGCGCATCCAACCTCGGAGTGCTGTTCCGCATCATCCTCCCGCTCAGCTGGCCCGGCATCGTCGTCTCCGGCATCTTCGCCTTCCTGCTCGGCTGGAATGACGTGCTGTTCGCCTCGGTGATGACGCGCCCCGAAAGCCAGACCGCCGCCGTCGCACTCCAGATCTTTGGTGCCTCGCAGGAAGGCGGCGCCATTCCCTACTACGGCCAGATGATGGCGGCGGCGCTGGTGTGTGCCGCTCCCGTAGTCATTCTTTACCTGATTTTCCAGCGCTACCTAGTAGGCGGCCTCACCGCCGGAGGAGTTAAATAACCATGGTTTCGAGCACCCAGGTCACTTGGCAGCTGTCAGGCTTCGGCGACGAGATCGACGACGACCCCGCAATCCAGATCGCGGTGCTGCAGGCACTCGGGGCCAACCACATCGAGGTCCGCAGCGCATGGGGAACCAACATCGTGGACCTCTCTGACGAACAGCTCCAGTCCCTCGCGTCCCTGCTGGCAGAGAAGGAGATGAAGGTCTCCGCCATCGCCTCGCCCATCGGGAAGGTGGATGTCAGCCTTCCCGTGGAGCACGAGGTGGAGCGTCTGCGCCGCGCGGTCAACGCCGCCAAGGTCCTGGACGCCAGGTACATCCGCATCTTCTCCTTCTACTACGGCGAGTCCGTGCAGGTGGAGAGCATCCGCGACGCCGTCATCGAACGGATGCGGGCCCTCGCCGCAGTTGCGGAGGAAGGTGGGGTAATCCTCCTCCACGAGAACGAGAAGGACATCTTCGGGGATGTCCCGGACCGGGTCCTGGACATCATCGAAACCGTCAACTCACCGGCGCTGAAGGTTGCCTGGGATGCCGCGAACTTCGTCCAGGTGGGGGTGAAACCGTTCGACGAGGGATACGCGAAACTGCGTCCCCACCTGGAATACCTCCAGGTCAAGGACGCCCTCTTCGCCAGCGGCCATGTGGTGCCCGCCGGTGAAGGTGACGGCGATGTCCTCAAGACCGTGGAAGCACTCAAAGCCGACGGCTACCAGGGCTTCGCCTCCCTGGAGCCGCACCTGGCCGGAGCCCATGGGCTGGGCGGGTTCTCCGGCCCCACCGCCTTTGGCATCGCAGCACGAGCCTTCGCAAAAGTCACCGCAGAAGCAGGAGTCCAGACCGCATGAGCACCTTGAACGTAGCCATCACCGGATGTGGCGTCATTGGCCGTACCCACGCCGTAGCCCTGCAGCAGTTCCCGGAGGTGCGGATCGTCGCCCTCGTCGACGCCATCCCCGCGGCGGCCGAAGCACTTGCCGACTTCATCGAGAAGCAGGGCGGGCAACGGCCGGCGCTCTACACCACGCAGGCGGAGGCCTTCGCGGCGGAGGACATTGACCTCGTGGCATTGGCCACCCCCAGCGGCCTTCATATCCAGCAGAGCCTGGAGGTCCTGGCCGCCGGCAAGCACGTGGTGATCGAGAAGCCACTGGACGTGGACCTCACCCGTGCCCAGGAGATCGAAGCCGCAGCAAAGGAAGCTGCGGAAAAGGGGATTGTTGCCTCGGTCATCAGCCAGCACCGGTTCGACCAGTCGAGCGTGGCTGTTTCAGACGCCATCGCCAAGGGCCGCTTCGGCCGGTTGACCTCAGCCATCGCTTCCGTTGCCTGGTGGCGCAGCCAGGGCTACTACGACTCCGGCGACTGGCGCGGCACCTGGGCCATGGACGGGGGAGGCGCGCTCATGAACCAGGGCGTCCACACTGTTGACCTGCTGCTGTGGTTCATGGGGCGCCCTGTAGAGATCCACGCCCACACTGCGCGCCTGGCCCACGAACGGATCGAGGTTGAAGACACCGCCGTTGCCACGGTCACCTTCGAGAACGGCGGCCTGGCAGTCCTCCACGCCACCACGGCCGCCTACCCCGGACTGACCGTCCGCGTCCAGCTGATGGGATCCGAGGGATCAGCCGTGGTGGACAACGACCGCCTGCAGTACTTCCACAGCAAGGACGCCGGCGGTGAATCCGCCGACATGGGCCTCCAAGGCGGCGGCAACCAGGCCGAGGAGGAACTCGCCAAGTACCCCGAAGAGGACTACAAGGCGGCGGACCCCACCACGTACCCCGCGGGCCACGTCCGGCAATACCGCGACATCCTGGCCGCCATCGCCGGCGGACGGCAGCCCGGCGTCACCGTCAGCGACGCCGTCAATGCCCTCGCTGCGGTGCGTTCCGTCTACGTCTCGGCCACCCTGGGCCAGCCCGTCCTCTTCGACGACGTCCTGGCGGGCAAGTACAACGACCTCGAAGTCCGCACCGGCAACACCGCGGCAGAAAGCGCCTGAAGCAATGAAGTTTTCAGTATTTACGGCATCAACCCCAGACTGGACTCCCGAAGAAGCAGTGAAGCACCTCGCCGACCAAGGCTGGGATGGCGTCGAATGGCGCATCACCGACCAGGGTGACGCCCCGGAACCGGGCTTCTGGGCCGGCAACAGGGCCACGGTCCCGCTTACCGGAATGGAAGACCACCTGGACCGCATCGGGAACCTCACCAGCGGGGCGGGCCTGGGGTTCTCCGGGATTGGCGGATACGCACGGTGCGACAACCACGCGGACGTGGACCGCATGTTGGCCGCGACGGCCAGGCTGGGCGCGGAGAAGGTCAGGGTGACCACGCTTCCGCTCGGAACCGCGGCCTGGGGCAACGAACCGGCCAGCGGCACGCCCTACCCGGAGCTCTTTACAGCGGCCCGGCGCGACTTTGAATGGATCGCCGAGCGTGCTGCCCACCACGGGGTAAAGGCCCTCGTGGAGCTGCACCACCGGACCATTACCGCCTCGGCGTCGTCCGCGTTGCGGCTGCTGGACGGGCTGGACCCGCGGCACGTGGGCGTCATCCACGACCTGGGGAACCTGCTCATCGAAGGGCAGGAGGACTACCTTCCCGCCTTCGAACTCCTGGGCGACTACCTGGCGCACGTGCACGTCAAGAACGCGGTCTGGGTCAACAGCGGGGAAACCGATGAGTCAGGCGCCGCCGTCTACCGTAACGAGTGGGCTCCGCTCCGTTCGGGCCAGGGCAGCGTCCTGCAGTACTTCAAGGCGCTCGCGGCCTTCGGCTACGACGGGTGGGTCACGGTGGAGGACTTCTCCACCGAGCTCCCGTTGGCCGAGCGGACTGCGGACAACCTTGACTACCTCCGCTCCACGGCCGCCCTGGCAGGGCTCTCCGTCGCGGCAGGGAGGCGTTGAGCAATGAGCCAGCCGATAGCGGACCACCCGGACCGGCTGCTGCCTGCTGATCCCGGTGTCCGGGAGGTTGCACGGTCCCTCTTCAAGAAGGTGGAGGGGCTGCCGATCATCTCCCCCCACGGACACGTGGATGCGGCAGTCATCGAACAGAACACTCCCTTTCCTGATCCTGCCGCGCTCCTGGTCACGCCGGACCACTATGTCACCCGGTTGATCCATGCAGGCGGGGTCCCCATGGACCAGCTGGGGCTCGGAAGCCAGCCTGCTGATTCACGGCAGGTTTGGCGCCGCTTTTGCGAAGCGTGGCCCAACTTCGAGGGAACGGCGTCCGGCTACTGGATCCGCCAGGAGTTCGCCCATGTCTTCGGGATCGGTGAGGAACCGTCCGCGGACAACGCCGATCACCTCTACGACGCACTCCAGGCCAAGCTTTCGGAGCCGGGATTCCGGCCGCGGGAGCTGTTCAAGGAGTTCAACATCGAGGTGCTCGCCACCACAGACGACCCCCTGGACTCGCTGGACAGCCACGCAGCCCTGCACGCAGACCCGTCGTTTTCCGCCCGTGTGCTGCCCACCTTCCGGCCGGACCAGTACCTGAACATGGCCCATCCCGCGTGGCAGGACAACGTGGAACGCCTCATCGGAGCTGCCGGCGACGGTGCTTCCGGCTACGCGGGCTACATCAAGGCACTGGAGGCGCGCCGCCGCCACTTCGTTGAGCGCGGTGCGGTGTCAGCGGACCACGGCGTGTTCACGCCCGCAACCCTGAAGTTGGACGATGGCGAGGCGGAGCGGCTTTTCGAGCGCGGCCGGGCGGGCCAGGCGACTGCCGCCGACAGGGACGCCTTCGAAGCGCACATGATCTACCAGATGGCGCGGATGTCGGTGGAGGACGGCCTGGTGATGACCATCCATCCCGGTTCGTTCCGCAACCATCACACCCCCACCTTTGAGGCATTCGGCGCGGACACCGGCCACGACATTCCCGTGGCGGTGAACTACACGGAGGCCGTGCGGCCGCTGCTGCAGGACTTCGGGACGGCGAAGGACTTCCACCTGGTCCTGTTTACCCTGGACGAGACCGTATTCTCCCGCGAGCTGGCACCGTTGGCCGGGTTCTACCCCTCGGTGTACCTCGGGGCGCCGTGGTGGTTCCTGGACGCACCGGACGCCATGCTCCGCTTCCGCTCTGCGGTCACGGAGACGGCAGGCTTCTCCCGGTCCTCGGGCTTCATCGACGACACCCGGGCGTTCTGCTCCATCCCCGCCCGGCATGACACCGCACGACGGATCGAGGCATCGTTCCTGGCACGCCTTGTGGCCGAGCACCGCATCACGGAGGAGCGGGCGCACGAACTGATCGTGGACATCATCGACGCATCGCCACGGCGGGTGTTCAAGCTGTGAACGCCGCGCCGCCCGTACTGGGCTCACTTCCTGTACTGGACCGCAGCCTGAAGCCGCTGCCCACGGCACCGGTGCGCATCGTGCACCTTGGGCTCGGCGCGTTCCACCGTTCCCACCAGGCCTGGTACACACAGCATGCCGGCGCCGCGGGGGAGTGGGGGATCGCCGCGTTCACCGGACGCCGTCCCGACGCCGCTACGGCGCTGGCCGCGCAGGACTGCCTTTACACCCTGGTGGAGCGGTCGGCAGGCGGCGACAGCTTTGAAGTCATCGGCAGCATCGTCGAGGCGGTGGACGGCGCCGACGTGGGCCGCCTGTGTGAACTTATGGCGGCGAAAGAGACCGCGATCGTCACGCTGACCATCACCGAGGCTGCCTACGGGCTGGCTGCCGATGGGACGTTCGACGCCGATGCTCCGGGCGTGCCGAATGACCTCCGTGCGCTGTCGGCAGCGGCGTCGGGAGGAACAGGACCAGGTGAGGCAGGGATGCCCGGCACCCCGTTGGGGCGCCTGGTGCTGGCCCTCGTGCGGCGGATGGACGGCGGCGGGGGACCGATCGCCGTCGTCAGCTGTGACAACCTCTCCGCCAACGGTGAGGTGGCCCGTCGCGCCGTCCTGGGTATGGCAGCCGCCTGGGGTTCCGCTTTGACGGAATGGATTGGGGAGAACGTCAGTTTCGTCAGCACCTCGGTGGATCGGATTACCCCGCGGACCACCAAAGAGGACATCGACGAGGTGGCGGAGCAGTGCGGCTACCGCGACAGCTCGCCGGTGGTGGCCGAGCCGTTCCGGAACTGGGTGCTCAGCGGTGATTTCCCCGCCGGACGGCCACGCTGGGAAGATGCCGGCGCCGTATTCGTTGCTGACATTGAGCCGTATGAGAACCGCAAGCTGTGGCTGCTGAACGGCTCGCACTCGATCCTGGCCTACGCGGGGCAGCTTCGAGGACATGCCACCGTGGCTGATGCCCTGGCCGACCCCGCCTGCCGGAAGGCTGTGGAGGATTTCTGGGATGAGGCCGCACACCATCTTCAGGCTGCAGGGCTGGACATCCCCGCCTACCGGCAGGCTCTGCTGGAGCGTTTTGGAAACGCCCGGATCGCCCACCGGTTGGCCCAGATCGCTGCCGATGCCACCACCAAGCTGCGGATGCGCGCCGTCCCCGTCCTGGCGGCGGAACGCGCTGCTGGACGGACCGGGGCCGGCGCTGCGGCGATGCTTGCCGCCTGGATCGACTACGTGGCCGCCACCGCCGACTTCCAGGATCCGCTGGCTTCGGAGATCCACACGGCCAACGGGCTGGAAGGCCGCGACAGGATCCAAGCCCTGCTCCGCCTGGTGAGTGCAGACATGGCTAACGACCCCGACATCGTGGACATGGTCTCCGGCCTGTGTGGGGCCTTCATAGCCAAAACCGCCGCTTCCACCCCTCTTTAGACACTGCTCGAACGCTTAGAAGGAACAGAAAAACGCCATGAAGATCATTGCCGCCGATGTGTTTGTGACCAGTCCGTCCCGGAATTTTGTGACGCTCCGGATTACGACGGAGGACGGGGTGACCGGGATTGGTGATGCCACGTTGAACGGGCGGGAGCTGGCTGTTGCCGCGTACCTGAGGGAGCATGTGGCGCAGTTGTTGATCGGGAAGGACCCGCACCGGATCGAGGACACGTGGCAGTTCCTGTACAGGAGTGCGTATTGGCGGCGGGGTCCGGTGACGATGGCGGCGATCGCTGCGGTGGATATGGCTCTTTGGGACATCAAGGGCAAGCTCGCGGGCATGCCGGTGTATCAGTTGCTGGGGGGTGCGTCGCGGAACGGGTTGCGGGCGTACGGGCACGCGTCGGGGGCCGATATTGAGTCGTTGTTCGATTCGGTGCGGGAGCATTTGGAGCTGGGGTATAAGTCGATCCGGATCCAGACGGCGGTGCCGGGGATCAAGGCGTTGTACGGGGTGGCGGCGCAGGCGCAGGCCTCGGGGGAGCGGTATGACTATGAGCCGGCCGGGCGGGGTGCGTTCCCGGTGGAGGAGGACTGGGACACCCGGGCGTATTTGCGGCACCTGCCCAGTGTGTTTGAGGCGGTGCGGAATGAGTTCGGTCCGGAGATCCCGTTGCTGCATGACGGGCATCACCGGATGACGCCGATCCAGGCGGCGAAGCTGGGGAAGGCGTTGGAGCCGTATGACTTGTTCTGGTTGGAGGACTGCACCCCGGCGGAGAACCAGGAGGGGTTGCGCCTGGTGCGGCAGCACACCACGACGCCGTTGGCGATCGGGGAGATCTTCAATACGGTGTGGGATTACCAGACGTTGATCAAGGAGCAGCTGATCGATTATGTCCGGGCCGCGTCGACGCATTTTGGCGGGATTTCGCCGTTGAAGAAGGTGATGGATTTCGCTGCGCAGTACCAGATCAAGTCCGGGTTCCACGGGCCGACGGATATTTCCCCTGTGGGGTTCGCGGCGCAGCTGCATGTGGGGTTGGCGATCCATAACTACGGGATCCAGGAATACATGCAGCACTCGGACAAGACCAACGAGGTCTTTGAGCAGTCCATGACGTTCGTGGACGGCTACCTGCACCCGGGCGACAAGCCCGGGATCGGGGTCGAGTTCAACGAAGAAGCCGCCAACGCCTACCCGTACCAGCAGGCCTACCTGCCCTACAACCGCCTCGTCGACGGCACCGTCCACGACTGGTAAAACCGGCCAAGACCAGTAGGAGTGCTTCCCGTTGACCCTATGGTTACCGGGTGTGATGATGGCGCCATGAATCAGGTTTCGGCCTTCTACACCGGCCCCGGGCAACTTTTGACGGCCATCAGTTCTGCCCTGGACGCGGCCGGCGTGGACCGCGCATCGCTGCGGCCGGCCGACCTCGCTGCTGTCGACGAGTTCCACATCCGCGGCCGCAGGGCAACTCTGGAAATCCTGGAGGCACTCGCCGTCAATGCCGATTCCCATGTTCTTGACCTCGGCAGCGGACTGGGCGGGCCCGCACGGACGCTCGCCGAGTTGACCGGGTGCACGGTTACGGGGGTCGACCTCACACCGGAGTTCTGCCAGGTAGCGACGGCGTTCTCTGAGTGGACAGGCTTGTCCGATCGCACGAGCTTTCGGGTTGGCGACGCAACAGCCACCGGCCTTCCGGATGAATCTGTGGATGCTGCCATGACCGTGCACGTGGCAATGAACATCCCGGACAAGCACGCGCTGTATGCGGAAGCCTTCCGAGTCCTCCGGCCGGGCGGCAGGTTTGTGGTTTACGACGTGCTGCAGGGTGAAGGCGGCGAGGTGCATTACCCGGTGCCGTGGGCCGCTGACCCCTCGACCAGCTTTCCCGCAACCCTCGAGGACATGCGCGAACTCCTGCCGTCGGCAGGTTTCGATGTCGCCTCGGAAATCGACTCGTCAGACGAAAGCCTTGCCTGGTTCCAGCACATGCGTGCCAAAATCCAGCGGGAGGGGCCGCCACCGGTGACCTTCGCGACCTTCCTCGGCGCCAGCTTCGCCCAGATGACGGCCAACCAGGTGGCCAACCTCGCCGAGCGGCGCATCCGGACCGTCATGTTTGCGTGCACTAAGCCATGATCGTCGTATAAGCCCACGCCATAGCATCCGCGAGCAGCCTAATTCTTTGGCTACCGCGACTGGCCAACCCGGCTTTCCGGCTTATCTGTCGACCGCCGGGGTGCTCCGCTGGATTGGCGCGGAATAAGGGTGGGCATCGCTCGCCGGATCAAAGGTTCCATGCCTGGATTGACGATGAGGTCGATGGCGGTCACCGCTATCTGGTCCAAGGGAACGTGCACTGAGCTAAGAGGCGTCGGCAGTCGGGCGGACAGTGGCGTGTCGTTGTAGCCAACCAAAGCCAGGTCCTCGGGGAGACTGATCCCGCTGCGGTGTGCTGCTGCCATCACCCCCATGGCTATGTTGTCATTGGCGGCAAAGATTGCTGTCGGGCGGCATTGCGGTGTTCCCGCGAGGAGTGTCTCGCCGGCGGTGAAGCCGTTTTCGATGCCATAACCTGAGGCGATCAGCCATTCTTCAAGCGGCTGGATTCCTGCTTCGTCTAGGGCTTTGCGTGCTCCTGCCAGGCGTGCGGTTCCCGTGGAGGTGAAGGCGGGGCCGGTGATGACGGCGATGTCCCGGTGGCCGAGGTCGATGAGGTGGCGTACGGCGAGGTAGCCGCCGACCTCGTCGTCGCCCAGCGCTGAGGGGCTGATTCCGTCAGTGCGGAGCACCAGCGCATGCGCTACGCGACGCTCACGCAGCAGCCGGGGCAGCTCATCATCAAGGCGGGCGGTGGCGAGAATCAACCCGTCCACGTTTCTGTCCAGGAGGGTCTCGGCGGCGCGGCGTTCGTCGTCAGGATCATCCCCGCTGGTGGCGACCATGGCAAAGTAGCCCCGGGACGAGGCGGCCTTTTCCAGCTCTTCAAACATCAGTGCCATCACGGTGTCACTAAGCCGTGGAACGAGGACGCCCAACGTCCTGGTTTCACCACGGCGCAGGCTGGAGGCGAAGGAATTCCTGCGGTACCCGAGTTCCTCGGCGATCTTCCGGACATGAGCTGCGGCCGCTGACCTGGAGGTCGTGCGCTCATCAAGGGCGCGGCTGGCCGTGGAGATGCTCACGCCACTGGCAGCCGCGACATCCTTCAGGGTGACGATTCCGGCGACTGCCCGTTCCATCGTGGTTCTCCTCTTCAGC
>Ga0308169_10003009_pt1 | contig 16874 bp, 25 predicted proteins | sample PhyBR1_2_FD_202139 | JGI IMG/M metagenome (GOLD analysis project Ga0308169, IMG submission 202139) | Phyllosphere microbial communities from UC Gill Tract Community Farm, Albany, California, United States - DLSLSB.R1 | ecosystem: Host-associated > Plants > Phyllosphere > Unclassified | place... | reverse complement strand
TACAGCAGCGGCAGCGGTGGCCGACGACGACGCATCAGGACCGAGCACGCCAGGCGGGAAGAGCAAGAAGAAGAAAGGGGCAGACAAGGAAGATCCTTTGGCTGGGCTGGACGAGGTGGATCGCGCGCTCGCCGAGCTTAACATGAAGTGAGTCAAGAGACATACTCTCTGTCTATCCTGCCTGACCGACAGGTCTGGCGGCTCGTCAGATCCCGGGCCTTCTGCCGCTGCTGCCGCTGCCGCCGCCGTGAACGAGACAAGACGGTTCATGACATGGCGTACACTCCTCTCTGTGGATCCGAAGAACCTAGACGCCGACGCGGAGCTGCGGCGGTTCTTCGGCTCGAAAGTTGTGAGTCGATCGAGTCGTGAACAAGCATCATTGTAGCAGTCTCTGATCCTAGATCGGCTCAGCAGCGCAGACTGGCGGGAACCGGCATCGACCAGGCCCTTCGGCAAAGTTACGGTATACCATATCCAAGCCGAAACCGAACTATCCGCCCGCGACGTCACTGGCTGGGCTGGGCATGCGAGAGCTGCCGGAGGATGAAGCTCGGGAGGTGTGCGAGCGGAGAGCCCTGGAACCATCCGAGGACAAGGGGGAGAAGTGGTTTACGTTTGAGCATTCGCCAGCGTGGAGAGAGGTCGAGCGGCAGTTCATGGGCGCTGTGCGGTCACATGGTGGGTTGCGATCTACGTTGGTTCTCACGGGTCTCGATGCTGAACTTCAGACCCGAACGAGCTGATGGCGCTGCTACAGGTGTATCCATGGCACGTCGACACGCTACTCCAGATGTCCGAGGTGTATCGCTTACAGTCTGGTGAGCCCTCCGTGACGCATTTTTCCGAGCGTCACTGACTCGAAGACATCGGGGCCGCGTCAGACTACGCTGAGCGAGCGCTGTACGCTTTCGACCGATGCCTGATGCCCGCCTTCAACGTCACGACCGGTATCTGCCGACTGGACTTTGACCGCGTCGAGAACCGACCCATGTTCACTGCCCTGCACCGGATCATTTCGTACGTAGCAGATGACTGGCACTCTTTCTCAGCTTACGGACAGGTACCTGGGCCGCCGCGGATGCTGGACGACCGCCTTCAACTTTGCCAAGCTCCTCTTCTCGCTTGACCCGTTCGCCGACCCACACGGTGCGGCATTCTGGCTTGATTTCCTCGCCCTGAAGTCCAATAACGGCGAATGGCTCATTTCGATGCTGGAGCAGGCGTCCAACACTCCCGCCGCAATGGCCTGGCACGCCTACCCCGGTATGGCGTATGCGCAGGCCCTTGCTCTGCGGGCGGATGAAGTGTCGAAGAAGCATGGCGATCATAGTGAAAGCGATCTCGCACTGCAGGAGGCAATCAAGAAGTTCCCGCAGGTGGTCGTACCGCTCGCGGACAAGATTGGCGCGAGTTTACCGGATGGCGCAAGGGGGCACAAGCTTCTGACGGTCGAGGCAGGCTACACGTGAGTCGTCTTTATTTTCGCGGGGTATCCGAGCTCAGACCAGCGACGACCCAACCAACGTCATCCACCTCTTGTCGCACATCTACGTTGCCCGCTCCGAGGCGCTCTGGAAAGAGCCCGACCTAATCAGCTGGTTTGAGAAACAAGCGGCCCTCGCCCTCCCGCAGATCGGTTCCGTCGAGGCGGAAGAGGCCCGCGCGGACGCTTTGGCGATAATCAGCATGCCTCGTGACCCTGCCGACGACAGCATCAACGTCCCGCTCCACATATGCCGCCATGTCGTCTGCTCCGAGTCGACATCGTGGTTGGGATTCTTGCCGCCTGCGATCCGGAAACAGCCTGTGCACGCCTACGACCCCTTACCGCCAAGTACAGCGATATCAGTGTACGACAATGCGTACTTCAGCGGGTTGAGGCCGCCGCGAGGTGGACGGGGCGGACACGGCGCAGCAGCTGGAGCGATGGGTGGAGCGATGGGAGGTCTCATGGATCGCTTGATGGGTGCGATGCAGGGACCGGGGTGGCAGGGCCGTGTCGAGGGGATTTGGAGGGAGATGACGGGCCGGAGGGAGTTTGCGAATGTGCCCCAGGAGGAACGGGATGGTTTGTTGCAGCAGGTGAGTTGGGCCGTGGTGTCAGGCAGTGGTCAGCAGGGCGGCGAGTTGATGTGCAGTTGATGGATTTCGGAGAGGCGACGGCGGGAGCGGGAGTCGAGGTGCCGCAAGAGGGGGAAGAGCGGATGCCGGGCGGGTTCCCTGGTGTCGGGGAGTAGCGTCGGCAGAGCATCTATCACTGCATATGACAACGCATGTATCCATACAATCTAGGGCGTCTATACTTCCCAAGCATCCCAGTGCCAACATACGTCTCTCTCATCGTAGCGTTCATCACAAATGTCTCCTCACGCCCAGGCTTCTCGCCCGGATGCAAGGCGGTCTGCGACATACAACGGAAAACACAGCGGACCCATGATGAACACCCAAATGTTGTCTCTCCAGGCCTGCATCCGCTTCATCCACCTCTGCAACCGAGGTGTGATCCACCTGCGCGGTAGCCACTCAAGGACGAAGAGCACCGAGTCGATAGGGATTATACCCTCGACGGTGAAGTTGAGCGGGGCGACAATCTCTTTACGCACGATATCGGTCCTGACGGCCTCGGCCCACCGTTGGCGCGCCGAGCCCGCTACGGCCGGGCCGTACTCCGTCACCCACTTGTCGGGCTGATGGGGCGGCACACGACTGTCGGAGGGCTGGTATGCGGGCGTGAGGATGCGGACGAGGGTGACGCACATGGCGAGGAAGAGCAGGGTGAGGAGGGTGATGAAGAGCATGAGGCGAGTTTCAAAGGGCGCCAGGCCGGGCTCGACGGGGATGTCGTCGTAGGCTGGTTTCGCTTGAGCGTATGAGCTGTCGGCCTTGTTGATGATAAGGGAGAATGGACGGTCAGAGAGCGTGCCGGTCACGGGGGCCAAGGCGGGAACCGCGAAGAAGCCGCGGAACATGTCGCCGTTGAGCGCCCACGCAAAGACGGCGAAGACGACCAAGCAGAGCGGGACGAGGAACTTGGCAGACCTGAGGCCGCGTATGGACAGGTGCACCAATAGCGTGCTCAGAGGGAGGTAGTCCGAATCCAGTAGCGCGAGCGAAGGCGAGTAGGGCAAGATGAGCAGGAGCGTCAGCGGGAGGATGGAGAATGCCAAGAAGGAGAAGGCCCATGTCGAATCGAGGTACGCCAGGATGGGTACACATGTCGTTGGGAGGAGAAAGACCGTCCGCAGGCGACAATGGAAGCCCTGCGAGTCAGCTCTGGTTCGGCGGGGACACGGGGGCAGGACGCGCGTCGAAGATGGACGAGTAGGCCCAGGCGATGTAGATCCCTTCCCAGAAGTGCGGATGCCGGGACTGTTGTTTGTAGCGGTGTATCCAGCGGCGCGGTTCGAGGGAGAGCAGGAGAGTCAAGCACAGAAGGATGATGTGTGACCCGAGACTGAGGATGTGCGAACGGCTGCGAGGTCAGCGTGTTGCGGGGCATCGCTGATGATGACCTTGGACCGGTGGATAGTCACTCACCGCGGAGTGATGAAGCTCAGTAACTTGTTCCGCACGCGCCCGAACCTTGATTCCAGACTCTCGGTCAATGAAGGTGGACCATGTCGCCACGCATTGTCCAGCGAGTGCACCAGCAGCGGATGTGATAAGACTAGCGATGGCTTGTTGATGTAGGGGGGCAAGAGCAGATCGACGACTGCTCGGTCAGCTCTACGACCGGTGGATCTCGCTCTGAATCGCAGTCAACTCACCGCTGAGCTGGTTATCGTTGAACCTCCATCTGCGCCAGATCATTTCCTCGACCTCGACCTCGGCTGCAGTCTCCGGGGACGTGGCGTCTCCGCGGAAATCCCGCACATGCTCATGATCCGATCTTTCCCCGTGCTGCTCGTCCTCCATCTCTGCCTGACGGACAAGCCGCATGCCGTCGTCCAGGTACGCGCTGACCTTGCCCTTCAGGATACCGTCGATCGCGGCAGCGCGCTGGTCCATGCTGAGCCGCTCCCGCGACCTGATCCTGACGGGCTCGGTCGGCCGACCAGTCAAATACGCGGCGTAAAGCAGTATCGGCAGATACGCCGCATCAGGCCCGATCTCCCGCAAAGCCCCTTCGTTGGCGCGCACTCCGTCTCGAAGGCCATGCAGGACCGCTTCCGAACGCGGAGCGAGGTCCGGCTCCTCCAGCTCCGAGTCGCGATCACGGTCTGCCTGGGTTTCCGGATCGATAGCACCGTAGGACCTGGTCGTCCCGTGCCCGTTGAGGGAAGCCGACTCCTCCCTGAGCATGGTCATCGCCGGAGTCGCGCGGTCCTGCTCGGTCAGATGATAGTGAAGCGCACAGCATGACCACCCGCCGATCGCGGCGAAGAGGGCAAGGGATGCAAAGGCCAGCTTGACCGGGTTTCCGCTCGTATAGCCCCGCAAGAGCCCTCGGCTAACTCGCCAAGCACAGGGCCGATCACGCCCATGCCTCGTCCTTGCCACTCGCGCGCATTTCACGATCACTCCCTTGAGCTCGGCTCCGCACGCATAAAGGTTCGTCGCTCCACGCCTCATCAAGCAGCATTTGCAGCAGACCACGCATCGTTTGGCGTAAAGCATATCACGCCGAGCTGACAGCTTATTCGTGATCCAAGCACGATGAACAGAGTCCCTATCGCCGCTGAGCTAAAAGACGAGTACGAGCAGAGCCTAGGAAACGCGCCAAATCACTACAAGTCAGTGCAAGACTACATCGAGGCCGGCTTCGAACGGCGGTGGTGGAACCAAGGGTCAATTGCAGACAAGGCTGAGCTGGAAAGACTGAACGGACTGCCAGAGCCCCCAAGGCGAACGGCGGTGGTGGTGGAGCTAGACGATGTCATCCGGGCCACTGCCGAGGGAATCTTGGAAGGCCTGAAACTGGATGGTGTCGCCATGGAGGACTTGGAGTCGAGGTTCCTGTTTCAATGCAAAGGGTTCGGGACGCCCACAGGTGCGTCGACTAACTCTATGACACATACGTCTCTTCGGCCCCGCCTTTCTTTCCAGTCTGAGCCCCACTTCCCCTTGGCTGCTCCTCCATCACGTTCAGCCCCTCGTCGACTTGCTCTTCCTCCCCTCTCTGATTCATACGTCGCTACAAGCCGTGCATTTCCTCTACAATGTCGCTGCTGCGCGCACCATTGTCAACTGAATCTCAGATGTCATCAGGCTCCTGGACAGCATGCCATATACGCCAGTCAGAGCACTCCCGCATCTCATGTACGGCCTGCACGCGCTGCGTGCGATAGGCTACAAAGTCCTCATTGACACCTCCCGCCCCGACGACCAGGAGACCAAGGACTGGCTCGAGACCTGGCTGATCGAGCATGGGATATACGTTGGCAAGGGGGAGGTTGTTTCTGATATTCTTTGGCTCAACCGCACTGATGCGGTGGACAACGCGCACCTTCTTCAGAGCCACAAGAGCAAGTATCCGATGGACATGAGTGCGCCACCAAAGGACTGTCCGCTGGGCGACGAGGAAGTGCCGCTTGTCGAGCTGATGCGCAAGGCTGAGCACGAGAGCAACGCCACGAGTCTGAACCGGCTTGTGGTGGGCATATCCCGAAAGCGGGGGAAGGGAGCTGACCACAGGACATCATTTGCCGTGACGAGAGCATCGAAGAGGTCGTATACGTAAACCCGTCGCTCCTCGCCCAGGAGGCCTCCAAGCCGTTGCTCCGAGATCGCAAATTGGATAGCGACGCGCATCTTGTTCTGTTTGGAGATTATGCGTGGAACAAGATAAGACTTGACTGTGCACAGAGGGGAGCTTGGATGACGTACGAACAGAGGCAGAGGAGGGGAGAGAAGCTGGGAGAGCCAGTACCGGCCGTCATCGAGGGTGTGGAGACGGTGGCGGGCTGGGAAGAGTTTGTGAAACTGGTTGATCCCGAAGCTGAGGAGTACCTGTGGCGTACGAAGAAGGCTAAGGTTGTTGCGGGGGGCTCGGACGTCAATGGGGGCGGCGAGGCTGAAGATGTGGCTGAAGATGTGGCTAAGGATATGGCATGAGCTGCACTGAGGACAGATCCTTCTCCTGAAACGGCGCGTAGCTGTCGAATGAGGTCCAATGTGTATGCATGTCATTACCATCCGCCCAGACGCTCGAAGATGGAGGTGATCTGCTGCCCACTATCGGACAGAGGGAAATAGCGGACACGCTGTTGAAATCATTTACCTCTCACGTGAACCCACCAAGACAGACTGCCTTCGACCCTTCCTTTCACTCGCTCCACTAGTTCAAGGGGAAAATTGACCTTTGCATGCGAGTTATGCCTTGCTCACTTCCGAGGCTTTCTATAGCACTCGCTATAGACTCACTCCGCCGATCAGGCGAGCTCACCTCTCATATATCTATCATCAGTATCACCCCGGGGTACACCGAATTGATACAGTACGTTATGGCAAGCGGCCGCCCCAGCGAAACATCCGAGTACAAGGCAAAGGCTCAAAGACGGATCGACTACGGTCTGCCTTCGTTCACCATTGATCGGGGCAAGTCCGCCCGCCCAAACATTACATGGCACGACATCGCTGCCACGAACATGGCTCGCTTCGAGAATCTACCCCGCCCTCGTCACAAAACGATGGTGGTTGTCGAGCTTGAAGATGTCATCCGAGCGGCGACTGCGGCGACCATCCGCGGGTTGAAGCTGGATGGAGTGGGATTGCAGGATATCGAGTCATTGTTCCTTTTCCACTGCAGGGGTTTCGGCAACCCAACCGGTACGTCCTACACTGACTAGAAGAGCCACCGCTCAAGCCAGAAACTCAGGCCCTCCTTCGCGCCATGCCGTTTACGTCGGTCGGCGAGATTCAGAACCTTCGATACGGCCTCTATGCCTTGGACTTGCTTGGCTACGACGTTCACCTCTGTACCGATTCCGGCAGGTCCGACTGGCTTTGGGAACATAAGATCGACTGTGGCCCGGACGACAAGTTCTCGTTGTTGCTGCCGAAAGCAGGTGAGATCTCCCAGGACGAACACGACAGGATCGTCGCCGAGCACCTTCGCACGCACCCGCAATCATCGGAGCACCGCCCTGTCGACGTACCGATGAGTGAGGACGACATCGCGCTGGTGGAGCTAATGCGCAAGGCGGCGCATGAGAATGGCATCGTCTACCTCACGAAGTTGGCTGTAAGTGTTTCCATCGCATCGCCTCGCCTCAACCGGGCTCTTATTGGCAGGATATGATCAGCGAGAAGTCCCCGGACCGGGTCGTGTACGTCAGCTCCACGTTGAGTAGTTTGAGAATCATGGGCTCGATCCTCACAGAACGAGGCATTGACCAGTACCGCCTGGTCCTGTTCGGCAACTATCCTTGGAACAAGGTCGAGGTGGATTGGGGGGAGCGCGGGGCGTGGATGACATATGAGCAGAGACGAGGAAGCGGGGAAGTGCTTGGTAAGGTTGTGGACATCAAGGACAGTAGGATCAAAGGGGCGGCAGGATGGCCCGAAGCCGTACGCCTGTTCGACCCGGCTGCAAGAGAGTACTTATTCGACGCGGGGGACGAAGCGAAGCCGGGGAATCAGGCTGTGGCGGGGGATCAAGCTGATCCAGGAGCGGGAGCCAATACCCAGCTTGACAGGTCCACAGCGGGCCGACCCCGTGTCGCGGGTTTCGTCCAGGAAACCTGAGGTGTGGAGGTCTACTGTGAGATGCAGGATGCGGCTTGTATATGCCTTGTACATGCACTGAATTCCCTTTCCATACATTACACGGCGATCTGAGTCGTCGTGCGGGACAGTCTTGTGATCTCGCGTCTCCCTGGTGACACAGCCGCAGCTCGCCGAGACCTACTGCTTCGGCTCCACCCCTTGCCCAGACTCCAGTTCCGCGCCCTCTCGCTTCGCCTGCTTGACCACGCTCCCCGCATCATTCAGCTCCCGCCCGATGACCTGCTTGATCTGATTGCGCATCGCATCGGCGGTCGGGTCGGCAGCGACATCCAGGAACCACGGTTTCGACATGTAGTTACGCACACCGTCGGGAAGGAGGATGACAACATTCGCGTCGGGGTCCTGGGCGATTGCTTGTCCCTCGGGCGAGTGCAGGTATTGCAGGGCGCCCGTCAATGCCGATCCTGAGGAGCCCCCAACGAAGAGACCTTCTGACCGGCTGGCGGGTCAGCTTCCACTAGAGACGGACACAAAGCGTAGCTCACATCAGCCGCTTGGTCGCTTTGAAGGCGTCCTCGTCGTTCGTCTTGACCCAGTGATCGATGGTAGGGGGCTTAGGGTCGAGCACCTCGGGGAAAAAGTCCTACTTGTCAGCTCCAAGCGGGGCTCCTTGGGCCGGGCAGCTCACGTATCCGATACCCTCAACTTGATAGTTGCCCGGCTCTCCGCCGCCCAAGATCGACCCTACGGGATCCACAGCAACCACCGTTGTCCGCTTAGCATCTGGTGTGTTCGCATGGGCGTCTCTGATAGCACGAGAGATACCAGTAATCGTGCCGCCCGTCCCCGCTCCGGCGACCAGCAAGCTAATATCCCGGTTCGGAAAGTCTGATGAATCGAGGGCATACTGTACGTTCAGCTATAGCAGTTCCTCCGGCGCTCACCTTGATCTCCTGGTAAGTTGAGTGATAGTGCGCCAGCGGGTTGTTCTCATTCGCGTACTGGTCGAGGATGACAGCGTGGGGTATAGCGTCTCGCAACGACTTAGCGACGCCTGTCCATGAGTTCCTGTCCGTTGCATGGCGTATGCAGCGCACCGATATGAGACTCTGGACTGTCCCAGCTACTTCATCAGCGCTCATTCGAGGGCCGGTTCGGGCAACTCACGCAGCTTCTGTGCTGGTGGATCAGCTGTGGCATGATCTCACGCTCTAATGAACTCACGGTGTCCGTACGATCTCCGCGCCAAGAGCCCTCAACATGACCTCTTTCTCTAAGCTCATCTTCGCAGGCAGAGTGATGATACATCTGAGATTATGAGCGACCTGGTAGCGTTGGACTTTACCTGGGCCCTCTGAACACTCACTGGTAGCCCTTGATGGCGCATGACAGAGCGAGACCGATACCTTGTATTCAGCTACGTGCCCTCGCATCTGCTTGGCAGAGCTTACCAGTGTTACCACCTACCAGTCAGCTTGGTCTAGGCTCGTAGCGTACGCCAACGGCTCACTTGTTGGCTCGATGACAACGCTCTGGCCAGGTACCAGAGTCCCATCCTTCTCCGCCTCCTCCACCATCCGCTATCTGTCAGTCCGCAAACCAGCCTCGTCCGAGAGCTGGCCAACCTTTGCTATCCGATCCTTCACCGAGCCGCCTGCCGAGAAGAACTCGCATTTGCCGACTATGCATCAGCGCTGCACGGAAACGCCCCTCATAGAGCTCACGGAGTCGGCACTTGAATCCCTCTTCCTTGGCTATGCGCTGTAGCTGGATCAGAGGGGTGTGGCCCACGGCGTCAAGGGCGGAGGCGAGTACGCCGGCCCAGTGATGGGAATCGCTGCCCGCGGCATGACCATTGGCCGACATGTCGTTGATGATGAGGATGATGATGACCCCCCGCCCAAAAGTTTTCGGCTCTGTTGTCCAGTTTCTGTGATCCCAAGATCTGTTCGAAGCGTGCTGTCAATTCTGATCTAAGCGATAGCGATGGTGCCAGTCTGACGCCATACGAGGTCCAGTATGTTATGACCACCGCTTCCGCATGGGCCAACGTTGTCGGTTGCACGCATTCGCATGGTCCGGCCGGGTGGCGATCTGGCCCGTCCGGGTATCCCGCCATAACCGACTATTAAGCATACTGATGCCGCGATCCTGACTCTTCTCTTGCATTTGCTCCACCCGTCCCGAGCTTTCAGCGGCAGGAATGCATGTCACATCGCAGACACGTGCTTAAACGATCGTGTAGCCCCCATCCACAACCCAGCTTGCGCCCTGCACAAAGCTGGCCTTTTCGCTCGCCAGGAAACAGACCACATCGGCCACTTCCTCCACTTTTCCCTTACGCGCCATCGGAGCGATCAAGGTCTGCGTGTCGACGCTGAAAGCACCGTCTCCCCCGCCCGACTTTGTCATGGGCGTCTCGATGATACCTGGGCAAACAGCGTTGATGCGGATGCGATGTGACGAATAATCGACTGCGTCGCAGCGTGTTAGGGAAAGCACGGCGGACTTTGTCGCGCAGTATACAGCTGCAAATCAGCTTGGTCGCCTCACAGCATTGACAGCCTTTCCCGCCGAAAGTGTAGACTCACCAGCATTCTCCCGGCCCACAAAGGCCAATTGACTGGCAATGTTGACTATACTTCCCCTCTGCGCCCGCTCTGGATCCACTCCCTCTCTCGCCTCAATCTCCTGTCCCTTCATCATGCCCAACGCCTTCCGGCTACACATCCACAAGCCCTTGTAGTTCACGCCGTTTAAGCGGTCGAACTCGTCCTGCCCAGTCTCGTCCGTCGGCTTGTTGCTTCCCCCAATCCCGGCGCAGTTGACAAGGTAGTCTATACGTCCAAAGTCGCCCTTGACTTGTTCGAATAGCTTGTCTATGTGTGCAGAGGACGCGATGTCACCAGCCAGCGTTGAAACCTGAGGTGCTCGGCCCGGAGATATGGATGCGAGCGACTGGGCGGTCGCGTTCAATGTTGAGGGGTTGATATCGGTGATAAGAATCCGAGAGCATCCGTTCTGCACGAACGCTCGAGCGATGGCAGCGCCGATTCCTGTAGGTAAGCCTCTCGCCTTGAGGACTGCGCTCGACCCAGAGTGATAAGACGACGCACCGGTACCGCCCGCTCCGGTTATCAAGGCGACTCCTGGTAGCATCGCTTGGAGAGGCTGGACAAGCGGGGAATGACCACGTTTAAAATGGAGCCTTTTGAGATGGTTATAGATCGGAGTGGCAGAACGCTACAGGAGTGCAGTCTGGATTGTTGTGGATGATGGGGGATAGAAGGACTGCAGCTTAGTGCTAAGTGCGACGGCGTCTCGGACAACTATCGCTATCTTGCCTGTCGATGTCGGCATCTTCGCGTGCATTTTCCGGGGAGCGATTACCGTTGACGCGTCGGCATCTTGCCGGCACTGTGCCTCACCGTCTCTGTCCTTTGGTTTCTGCGCATATCCGGGCCACAGACACTCTCGCTGCGCCCTGTCTGCCCATGCACGTCCGATGCATGCGTTCATATCGGGTGAGGAATGCTGAATATCTTGTACCAGGTTCACTACGGGTGCAACAGCTACATTATCAGCCTTCTACTCGCCCCGTATCTCGCCAGGGGGCAGCAACCCAAACTATCAGCACAGTGAAGATACACGATCCCACATTGACGCATCTGCAAGGTACAACAAGGCCATGTCGCTAGCAGGAAAGGTGTGCGTCATCACGGGCGCAGCTGGGCGTGAGTCAGTGGTTACATTGACTAGCTGAGATCAGGCATCGGTCGAGCGCTTGTGGACCGCTTCCTCCGGGACGGTGCAACAGTGGTTGCCGTTGACTTGGTCCAGTATCCCGTAGAGGGCACAAACGTCGATAGCCAGATCTGCAACCTCGGCGACAGCGGCAGCATCGCGGAGTTCGCGCGATATCTCGCCGAGAAGTAAGGCGGTCGCGACTCCCAGCCGCTGATGATAGGTACGGGTCCGTTGACTGCCTCGTGAACAACGGGGCGTATGGAGGTTGGCGGACGCCGTTACTCGAGAAGACAGAGGATGAGTTTGAGAAGATGATGGCGGTCAAGTAGGCTATATCCGGGCTCTCTGCCGCGTTCGACCGCTCACGGCAGCGTGAAAGGGCCACTGTTGCTGTCGCAGGCCTGTATCCGGTTCCATCTGACACGGAAAGAGGAGCAGCGCTCGAGCCGAGGGGGTCTGAGCATAGTCAATATCGCATCCATAGCGGGACACTCGCCGGTTCCACTTGGAAGCATATACTCGATCTCGAAAGCGGCTTTGATCAGCCTCACGAAGTCTGTTGCCAAAGAGTATGGTCGACAAGGGGTCCGCTGCAATTCTGTCTCTCCGGTGCGTACCCTTGGACATGCCTCCTCGCGCTGCTTAAAAGGGATCGTTCATAGCTGAAGCGTAGGGCAACATGATGGTTCCGAACGTGGAAGGCATCAGCGCCGAGGTCTGCATCCTGGTTTCACTGAAAGAGAACTTGGTTTGATCCCCAGGACCTAGTCAAGGTCCACCAGTCGGTTCCGCTTGGCCGAGGTGGTGAGCCTGACGAGATTGCCGGCATTGTCGCTTGGATAGCAAGCAATGACAGCTCCTTCACCACCGGTTCTGACTTCTTGAGTCCGTCACATCCTTTCAGCCATTCGCACACGACTGTTTCTGACGTGCAGTCGACGGCGGCAATCTTGCTTGAACATGTCAAGCATGCGTCCAGTCTGTACATACATGCATGCATGCATACACAGAGATGCGAAGCGAGTTTATAAGCGAGATAATGCGGGGCCGCCGTGTTGAGCCTAAACTATGTATGCTTCTCTGTGGATTTATATGGCCAACGATGTATTTCGGGCACCTGACTCGCTCGCCCTTCGGCTTCCACTGATCATCATTATGCCTCCTATACGCTTCGCTCTCGCTCAGACTTCGCCTGTATCCGCCCCGTCGGGCCCACCAAAGCTCGAGAAGCCCCATTCGACGACGCCTTTCCCGACCATCGACGTAAACTTGGCCAAGGCGAAGCAATGGGTCATCCGGGCCAAAGAGGGGAACGCGGATGTTGTCGTCTTCCCAGAGTACTTCCTGCAGGGTATCGTGAATGAGGGCAGACAGGTGAGCTTGCCGAGCACTGCACCTCGTCTTCGAGGCCCAGTCGGGGCGGATCGTGGATCCAGCATAACGAGCTCGGCTTACATCAGTACCTCACCTTCGCGAGCAAACACCTCACCACCGCCCTGCAAGATCTCGCCCGCGAACACGACATCGCCATATCGGGAACGATCGTCCACGGGTCCTTGCCTGCTTCGGCGCAGTCAGCCCCCTTCCCTACGTCCTCACCATTCTCCCTAGGCCCCCCGAAGAAGATTACGCCTGCCCAGCTGGAATGGGCAAAATACCTGGAGGCGCACCCGCCAGCAGCGGAAGACAACGAGCCCGTCCTGCACAACACGGCTTTCTTCATCGAAGGCGGCTCGGGGAAGGTCATCGGTGAATACATCAAGCGTAACCTATGGCACCCTGAACGGGATTACCTTACTGCTGGCGAGGCGGACCATGCGGTGTTTGACACCAAGTGGGGCAAAATGGGCATGATGATCTGCTGGGACATGTCGCACCCTGCCGCCGCGCAGACATTGGTGGATCAAGGGGCGGAGGTCGTGCTGGCCCCGACGTACTGGACGGCAACGGATTCTGAGCCGTGAGTACCGGCAAATGCCGGATCGTCCGCCGTGCTGAGCATAGAATGATACACAACCACGATCACCCGGACGACTACGAGCTCCAAGTGATCCAGTCCTTGTGCTACGCCCGGTCGTTCGAGAGCGAGACTGTGTGGGTCATGGTCAATGCCGGTGGACCTGCCGTCGAGGGCTTTGCGGGTGGATCGGGTGTGTGGGCGCCGCTGAGGGGAAAGATCGGCGGATTGGACGGGGAAGAGGGCTTCATGTTCGTTGTGAACACGGATCTGTTGAAGGTGTGTGGACCCCATGACCTGATCCAATCGCAGCCGCTGACGACCAGGACGCCAGGAAGTTGTACAAGATCCGGGAGGACGCTAATCTGCGGAACGCCTCGTAGAGGACAGCTTATGCACTTGTACCGCATGCGCGTCGGAACATCGGTTCAACAAGGCGCAATCAGCCGGCCCGAGATAACGGTAGGAATTGCATATCGCCCTATGCGATCTTCTGGCAGGCGAGGGGAATGCCTCTGCGCTCACAGCATATCGTACAGCCGGCAATTAAGCACACTCTTGACCTTAATCCACCCTGTCCAACATCCCTTCCAGGCTACACCCTTCAGCCTCGATCTCGCGCTCATCGAGGGCAAGTCTCGAGACCCTCATATTAGCTACGAATGCGCACGGGTCACCACAGGGTATATCGGTACGAGAGTCGTGTCTCAGTGAACGATACTGGCTGTATGGGGAACTCGACTCTTCTGTGCGAGCTCCGCCCAAAGGCTGCTCCATCCCCCTGCGACTGCAATCTGTTACGACAGCCAGGCGACCTGGTACGCATCCGTGCAACCCGATCCTCTCACTGAATGTGCGCTGTAGACTATCTCAGGGTCGCTGTAAGGGACGCGGCCGAGATGAGTAAGGTCACAGGAAAGAAGGCCGGACCCAAAACAGCGAGAATACTGCGAGACGGTGAGCGTCAGCCAGGCAAGACATTGCGTGGCTTCTGATTGCTTTGCACCTCCGTCACGAGGTGACATATTATGAGAGGCGGCGCAATGACCGAGGTGGGCCTTCGCGCCTGGAGCTATATAATCAACCGACGCCTTCGAGCCTTCGGCCGAACCTGCTTGCTCCACATCAGCTCGAGGTGTCATTTGCCACTCTCCACTATATGAGGGGTGACACCCGCCGCACGAATTCTTGGTCATTCCTATAGAACTTGCGCCACGCTCCACGTGTCAGCACGTTTGCCTTCCAGCTCCAGTCCAGGTCAGGCGTTGACCACAACCCTGCGATCCGCCCCACTTGACACCGCCACATCAAACGTTTGCGCAAACATTGACGATGTCTTTCAGATTGGATGAGCTTGACGTTGTCACCCGCGCGTCCGAGACGCCCGAGACCATTCTGAAGGACCAACTCACCCTTATCCGGAAGCACGAAGACGATATCGAGGAGACACTGATGATACTCACGAAGTGCGGCGTCACGGACCACGCTTCGAAGCTCGGCGTATCCGACCGTGTGAAGTTGAGGTCCTTGCGGAAGCGCCACCAGCAAAGAGCTCAAGATCGAGTAGTGGTGCTCAAGTTTGGTGAGAGTCGCATTGGGCCCTCAAGATTTCTCTTGCCGCAGAAGGGCGCAAGCGTGCAGAAACGGGGTACTCAGTACTGGTCGTACGTCCTGAACTTGTGTGCCGACACTCTGCGCAAACGTTTCGAGCTCGATGAGCTGAAGACCGCCCTCGCGAAAGTTCAAAGTGAGAGGAGTCAGACAGAACACATCTTGAGCACTGTGGAGCGAGTGAGGCTCAGGAGCTCGCAGAGTCTCCGGAAGAAGGCATATGCATTGTTGTCAAACGAATTGTGGAAAGAGTCAATCATCCTTCCCAATATGCTGAACACAACAAGCATACTCGATCACCTACCTGCCGTAGGGAACGGCAACCCTCGAGTGCACCGACGATTGAACGAGGACGAGCTCAATCCGACGACTCAGTTTGCTCACTGGCACGGAGGCCAACTCGCCTCGAGGCCCCATTCATACAGACGCCCGCCTCTGAGCTGGCAAAAGGGTGTCTCCGGCTGGTCGAATAATACTATAATCACCGACACTCACACGAGCGGCGACTATAAACAATATCCCGCAGTGGATCAAAGCAGCGTGCTCAAGACAGCAACCGAAGGCTGTGTGGGGGTATCAGCGCTCGTTTCGTGCTTCAGTGCTCCACAAGACAGTGGACCACTCGAGTCGTCCAGGCCCAGCGGGTCAGGCGTCTCAAAGCTTCTGAAGCAGGGGCGGTCTGCTGCTATGCCGTCTCGATCACTGCGCTTACGGAGAATGAGTAACTCTGCCCTTATCACGGGTGCAGCTCAGCCGACCATGCCCCCTAGCTCTGGAGCAGCTAGTGGAACGGTGGACGAGGATGACACCTGCGATCTTCGATCCGAAGCAAGGTGATGGTGTGAACACGAGAAAGTCCTACTCCAGGCAGCTTTTGCGATCGATGAGAGGAAGTCTAGCGTCGAGTCCGGAGGGTAAGGTCTGTAGCTTCTGTGCCTCCCTTTGCGGTGAGAGGATCCTCTAGCAGAGGGATAAAAGGTTTCATATTGAATTTTCTGGCTTCACTATAGTAGGCGAAATGCAAAGTACGAATGTACCGGCACTCCAAGACACGTGAAGCTGTGCTTGGGGTCAAGCCTGCCCGAAGGAGCTGCTCCGCACAATGGACCAGTGCTCGAAGGCGAGGGCCCGAGCCTTGCTCCACTAACTATGCGATTGTCGCTCCACATGGCCTACAGGAAGGCCTCGACCTCATATGTGGAGCTCGCAGTTGATGTGGAGGTGAAAGGTAATGCTCATATAGCGCCTTCACACTCACGGCGCAAACGAGGAGGAAAGAGGGGCGCCACCCATCTAGGCTGGAAGCCCAGTCATCCCTGCCTCGCCAATAAAAGCGACGCTTTTTCGTTTTCGTCCCCCAACAGTCTCCACTCGTCAATTAAACGCAATACACCCTAACAACCCAATGAATTCGGCTGCGCACCTCACTTATTCTGGCTGCTCTCTCGAAGAAGTCGAGAGGCTACTGTTCAGAACTGAGCACGGGTTCCCAGACACCGAGAGCGAAGGCGGGTTGGGCACCGTACCTGATCCCGGAAGGCAAGAGTACGCCCATGCCTGGCCTGCTCAGCAGGCCGACATCGGGGAGAGAGTCAGCTTCGACCGATACCTCCCGGTAAGCTCTCAGGGAGGACATTTCGGAGCCGTGACGCATGGTGACCAAGACCCTGAGCAGCAGTCCGCCCAGCTGGATGACTTATCGGCTCGCTTTACCACGGCCGCTGCGTTCACGGCGACCACCTTGTTGGATCCTCAGTACTCCCGAGTCGGAGAGCGCTACGACACCCGGCCTCGACCCTTCGCTGAGGGTCCCTCATTCTTGGCACAATCCGAGGCTGTACAAAGCGGAGCTGGAGACTTGAACGAAGGTAGGCCCTCTTTCCAAGCG
>Ga0308169_10003006_pt1 | contig 16878 bp, 13 predicted proteins | sample PhyBR1_2_FD_202139 | JGI IMG/M metagenome (GOLD analysis project Ga0308169, IMG submission 202139) | Phyllosphere microbial communities from UC Gill Tract Community Farm, Albany, California, United States - DLSLSB.R1 | ecosystem: Host-associated > Plants > Phyllosphere > Unclassified | place... | reverse complement strand
CCAGGACTGCAACGCAGAGGATCAGCCGTGTCAAAACCCGTAGTACTGCTCGCCGAAGAACTTTCCCCCGCCACCGTCGAGGCCCTCGGCCCGGACTTTGAAATCCGCCAGACAGACGGCGCAGACCGTTCCCAGTTGCTCTCGGCGATCAGTGACGTAGACGCCATCCTGGTCCGCTCCGCCACCCAGGTAGACGCCGAAGCCATTGCCGCGGCCAAGAATCTGAAGGTCATCGCCCGCGCCGGCGTGGGACTGGACAACGTCGACATCAAGGCCGCCACCCAGGCCGGCGTCATGGTGGTCAACGCCCCCACGTCCAACATCGTTTCGGCCGCCGAACTGACCGTGGGCCACATCCTCAGCCTGGCCCGCCACATCCCGCAGGCCAGCGCCGCCCTCAAGGACGGCGAGTGGAAGCGCTCCAAGTACACCGGCATCGAACTGTTCGAAAAGAAGATCGGCATCATCGGCCTCGGCCGGATCGGTGCGCTCGTGGCAGCCCGCCTCAAGGGCTTCGACACCAAGATCCTGGCCTACGACCCCTACATCACCTCCGCCCGCGCGGCGCAGCTTGGCGTGCAGCTGGTCACCCTGGATGAGCTCCTTGCCCAGTCCGACTTCATCACCATCCACATGCCCAAGACGCCTGAGACCGTGGGCATGCTCGGCGCGGACGCCTTCAAGAAGATGAAGAGCACCGCCTACGTGGTCAACGTGGCCCGCGGCGGCCTCGTTGACGAGGAAGCGCTCTTCACCGCCCTGCAGGACGGCGAGATCGCCGGCGCCGGCGTCGACGTCTTCGCCAAGGAACCCAGCACCGACCTGCCGTTCTTCAAGCTGGACAACGTGGTGGTGACCCCGCACCTGGGCGCCTCGACCGACGAAGCCCAGGAAAAGGCCGGCGTCTCCGTGGCCAAGTCCGTTCGCCTGGCCCTCGCCGGCGAACTGGTGCCGGACGCCGTCAATGTTGCCGGCGGCGTCATCGCACCCGACGTCCGCCCGGGCATCCCGCTGATCGAAAAGCTGGGCCGCATCTTCACCGCGCTGACCCACGCCTCCCTGACCCAGTTCGACGTCGAGGTGGCCGGCGAAATCTCCTCCCTCGATGTCAAGGTGCTTGAACTTGCCGCATTGAAGGGCATCTTCGCCGACGTCGTGACCGAGCAGGTGTCCTACGTCAACGCACCCGTCATCGCCGAGCAGCGCGGCATCAACGTCCGCCTGATCACCACCCCCGACACCGAGTCGTACCGCAACGTCCTGACGTTGCGCGGCGCCCTCAGCGACGGAACCCAGATCTCCGTGGCCGGCACCCTGACCGGTCCCAAGCAGGTGGAGAAGCTGGTGGGTATCAACGGCTTCGAAGTTGAGATCCCCATCAGCGAGCACCTGGTGGTGGTGGCCTACACCGACCGCCCCGGCGTCATCGGCACCATCGGCCACATCCTGGGCATGAACAACATCAACATCGCCGGCATGCAGGTTGCCCGCTCCAACGAAGGCGGCCAGGTCCTGGCCCTGCTGACCATCGACAGTTCCGTTCCGCAGCAGGTGCTGGACGCCATCAAGGCCGGCATCGGCGCTGAAATGGTCCGGGAAGTGGACCTGGAAGACTAACGCGACACACCGGCCGAAACGCCGAAGCCGCTCCTCCGCGCGGGCACGCCCCGGCGGAGCCACGTATGATTGGCCGGTCTGCTTAAAATGGCTTGGTCCTGATTCAGGACCGTAGCCGGCAGGCCGGCCAATACCTTTTGCACATCCGTCCGCCATTGCCCACGTCTGCCGGGCGGCTGGAAGTGCGCGCACGCAATCCAGGTTTCAGGGAGTTCCATGAACGCCGTCCAGAGGTTCATCAGAAGCAGGGTGCTGCTGTTGACCGCGGCCATCTTGATCGCAGCCATGTGCTTGTCGGTCGTCGTCCAAAGCCAGTCACAGGCCGCGCTCAACCGGACAATCGACGAAAATTCCAGGGGGCTCTACGACATCCTGGTCCAGGCCAAGGCGCCGTCCGGAGCGCTCCTCCAGCCGGAGATCGCCAATGGCGCCGGCGGCATCGGATTCGACCAGCTGGACTCAATCCGGAAACTCTCCGGCACGTCCGTGGCCGCACCCATCAGCCTTGTCTCGCGGGTGACCCAGAACCTGGAGACGCCCAGGCTCGACGCCATGGACTACCTCGGCTACAACGCCGGGCTGGCCGGTACCGCCACGGCCGACCAGGCCGCCGGGGCCACCGCTCCGAACCAGTGGCCGGCGGCCGAATCAGTCCTCAGCGACACCGCCAAGAAGTACCGGCTGACCGCCAGCGCCGTGAGCTCCGACGGCAACTCCGAGCAGACCCTCTTCAAGACCACCGCCGAAGGGACCCTGGGCAAGGCCCGCCTCGTCGAAGAGAAGGCCCCGGGCGGCAGCAGCATCCGCATTGCCCCGCCGGCAGGGGAGACCGGCATCAAGTTCCCCAACCCCGCCGGCGGTTCCGAGCACAACCTGTTCAACCTCTCCGTAGCGCTGCCGCTCGCTCCCGAGGTCACCGAATCCGTGGTGGCAGTGGACCCTGCGGCCGAACGGGCCCTGCTGGGCTCCGCAGGTGACTTCCTGGCCCCGCTGGAAAAGGCGCCCCCCGCTGACGCCCGTGACGCCGGTGCCGTGGGACGGTACCTGGAAGGCCTCTTCACCAGCGGCATCAGCATGGACCAGCTCAAGGAAGGACCGGACTTCCTGGGCGTGAAGCTCAAGTACTGGGCCCCCCTGATGACCCAGTACCAGCAGGCCAAGCGCACAGGCCAGCTCACCGGCGGCTCCCAGGCCGTTCCCCTGATCGTCCGTTCGGGCACCTCGCTGGACCTGAAGTACAACGTCAAGATCGAGGAAATCGACGACGCCGGCAAGGTCGTCAAGGACGTCGGCACCGTGTCCAAGTCGCTGGGCAAGGATTACCTGCCGTTCGTTTCCAAGGACCCTTTCGTGCTGTCCTGGCCCGGCTCCACCGACCACTCGTCCCTGCTGGGCAACAACGGCAACTTCAACCAGGGCCTGTACACGCCCGCCAAGTGGAGCACCAACTTCGCCGGCGCCCCCAAGTACACCGACGGTGACACCGCAGCCAACGGAGCCGTGGACAAGACCGCAGTTCCCGGTGACTGGGTTACCGTAAACCGGTTGCCGGACAAGGCCGCCAACGGCGCCCCCGTGGACCAGACCCAGCGGGACCCGGTGGACGAGCGCTCATACCGGGACAACCTGTCCACCGGCCAGCAGCAGCCGGCGCAGCCGCTGCCCATGGTTTACGGCACGTTCGACCCCGCTGCCGTGGCCGCGGCCTCCGGTGACGTCAACAAGCTGCCGCTGGGTGGCTACGACCCCACCCCGTTCACCCTGGTCAAGGACGCCGCAGGCAAGGACGTCCCCGCTGCGGAGCTGAAGCCGTCCCTGAGTGCCACCGGGCTGGCCAGCCAGTCCGCCGGTGCGATCACCGACTACTACGGCCTGGCCGCAGCCCGCGGCTACAAGCAGAACGCCGCAGTGATCGACGCCGTCCGCGTCCGGGCCAAGGCTCCGGGCAGCTGGAAGGAAGCCCAGCCCGAGGTGGAGAAGCTCGCCGCCGAAATCCGGGACATGGGCCTGGACGCCACCATCGTGGCGGGCTCGGCCCGCGAAGACACCAGCATCGCCGTGCCCGGCTACTCCAAGGACGGAGCGGGCAAGGAGTCCCCGCTGGGAACCGTCCAGCAGTCCTGGGTCCGGCAGAATGCCGCCGACGCCGTCGCCGGATCCCTGTCCGGCACCAACGTCACCCTGCTGTTCCTCACCCTCTGCGGCGCGGCCCTGCTCACCGGGGCGTCAACCGTCAGCTACATCAGGAAACGCCGCAGCGAGGCCGGAACACTCCGGGCCATGGGCTGGACCCAGCGGCGGATCCGCACTTGGGTCCTCGAGGAGTTCGGCGTCGGCGCCGTACTGCTCGCCGCCGCCGGGATCGTGCTGAGCCTGTTGAGCTGGAGCCTGCCCACCGCCCTGGTGTGCGCCGCCGTCGTGGTCCTCTACTGCGGTGCGGCCCTGTTCGCCGCGCAGCAGCTCCGCCACCGCGACGTCATCGACCAGGAACCGCAGCATGACGAGCGGCTCATCCCGGTCGATTCACCGCTGACCTTCGCCAACCGGCAGCTGGGCACCAACAAGTTCAACACGCTGTCCCTCGCCGTGGCGGTGGGTGTCTTCGGCGCCGCTGTCGGCGGCCTGATCGCACTTCTGATCGACATTCCCCGGGCCGCAGGCGCCAGCGCCCTCAGCGGCCTGGCTGCCGCGAGCGTCACGCTGCCAAGCATCCTGCTGGCCGTGGCCGGCGTGGCCGTGGGGCTGGTGCTCACCCTGGTGACCGGCCGCTTCGAACTCAACGCCAAGCGCCAGTACCTGGGCATCCTCGAGGCCATGGGCTGGAACCCCGACATGCTCCGCCAGGTGCGTTTGTTCGAAAACGCACTGGTGGGAACCGTGGCCCTGCCCCTGGGCGTGCTGGGCGCCCTGGGCATCGGCCTGCTGCTGGCACCCTACGCGGCCATCTGGGCCGCCGTGGCCGGGCTGGTGGCTGTACTTTGCTGGATACCGATTGCAACGAAAGTGGTCCAATGACAAACCCGACGAATGTCCAGCGCAGCCGCCGGAGCGGCTCCACTGAGGTCCCCCTGCAGACCCGGGCCAACACCATCGTCAAGTCTGCCGATCACGCCACCCCGCTGGAGATGCGCGACATCACCATCCGGTACGGCGGCGGAAAGGGCGGCGCCGAGGCAGTCAGCGTGGTGGAAGGTTTCGACCTGACCCTGCACGCGGGGGAGATGCACTGCGTCGCCGGCCGAAGCGGCTCGGGCAAGACCAGCATCCTGACCGTCGGCGCCGGACTCACCCTCCCGACGTCGGGCCGGGTTTTCTGGGAAGGCGATTCGCTCGAAAGCATGGGCGACGACGAAATCGCAGACCGCCGCCGTGCCCTGATCGGGTACGTGGACCAGGGCGGTGCCCTGATTGACGGCATGAGCGCCCTCGAAAACGTCCTCCTGCCGGCCGTCCCGGACGGCGAGGTGGACCAGCGGCGCGACATGGCCAAGGACCTGCTGGACCTGGTGGGCCTGGGCCGGCGCATGAGGCACCGTCCCGCGCAGCTGTCCGGCGGCGAACGCCAGCGTGTGGCGATCGCCCGCGCACTGATCCTGGGCACCAGGGTGCTGGTGGTGGATGAGCCCACCGCCTCATTGGACCGTGCCTCCGCCAACCGCATCATCAGCATCCTGAAGGACACCACTTCGGACGGCATCGCCGTCCTGGTGGCCTCGCACGACCACGAGCTGGTCCGCCTGAGCGATACCCTGACAGAACTGATCTAGCCCACTCCACCGCACCGAAGGTAACCGTCCGCACCGTGACTGCTTCAGAGAAAACGCCGTTTTACATCACCACGGCCATCACCTACCCCAATGGCGTGCCGCACATCGGCCACGCCTACGAGTACATAGCCACCGACGCCATGGCGCGCTTCAAGCGGCTGGACGGCTATGACGTGATGTTCCTGACCGGCACTGACGAGCACGGCATGAAAATTGCCCAGACGGCGGAGAAGGAAGGGATCACGCCCAAGGAGCTGGTGAACCGGAACGCCGAGATCTACAAGGCGGCGCATGCTGCCCTGGGCGTCAGCTACGACCGGTTCATCCGGACTACGGACGAGGACCACTACGCCGCGTCCCAGGCCATCTGGAAGAAGATGGAAGCCAACGGCGACATCTACCTCGACAAGTACGAGGGCTGGTACTCAGTCCGGGACGAGGCCTTCTACGCCGAGGATGAGACGGTGCTGAAGGACGACGGCGTGCGCTACTCGAAAGAGACGGACACCGAGGTGACGTGGACTGCGGAGGAGAGCTACTTCTTCCGGCTGTCCGCCTACCAGGACAAACTGCTGGCCCTCTACGAATCCCACCCGGAATTCGGTGCCCCGCAGTACCGGTTTAATGAGGTCATCAGCTTCGTCAAGCGCGGCCTGGAGGACCTGTCCATCAGCCGGACCACGTTCGACTGGGGTGTCCCCGTCCCGGGCAATGACAACCACGTCATGTACGTGTGGGTGGATGCGCTGACCAACTACCTCACCGGCGTTGGCTACCCGGATGTCGAGTCGGAGAAGTTCCGGAAGTACTGGCCTGCCGACGTGCACATCATTGGCAAGGACATCTCCCGGTTCCATGCGATCTACTGGCCGGCGTTCCTGATGAGTGCCGGGCTGGAGCTGCCAAAGCGCGTCATGATCCACGGATTCCTGAACAACAACGGGGTCAAGATGTCCAAGTCCCTGGGCAACGTGGTGGCCCCCGCCGATTTCGTGGCCCGCTATGGCCTGGACCAGGTGCGGTTCTTCTTCCTGCGCGAGGTCCCGTTCGGGGCGGACGGCAGCTACAACCACGAGGCCATCGTGGGCCGGATGAATTCGGACCTGGCGAACAACTTCGGCAACCTCGCCCAGCGCTCCCTGTCCATGGTGGCCAAGAACTGCGGCGCCGCGGTACCCGCGCCCGGCGGGTTCACGGACGCCGACACGGCCATCCTGGCCCAGGCCAACGGCCTGCTGGACACCGCACGTGCCGCCTTTGACAAGCAGGAATTCAGCCGCGCCCTTGAGGCCATCTGGGCGGTGCTGGGGGACACCAACGCCTACTTCGCCGAGCAGGCGCCCTGGGTGCTCCGGAAGACCGACGTCGAGCGCATGAACACGGTGCTGTACGTGACGCTGGAGGTGCTGCGGATCGTGGCCATCCTCGCCCAGCCGGTCATGCCCGGCGCCACGGCGAAAATCCTGGACGCACTGGGCCAACCCGAGGCCGCCCGCCAGTTCGCGGCGATCGCAACACCGATCGTTCCCGGCACGGCGCTGCCCGCTCCCGCTCCCGTGTTCCCCAAATTCGAAGAACCGGCCGAATAGGACGGCAACACTCAGGAGCGAGGATGCGCTCCTGTCCATATTCTGGGATAGGTTGACCAGCATATGGATGTCTTGGCTACGCTGAAAACATGAGCGCATCCTCCATCGATCTTGCAGTTATTCCCGGTGACGGCATCGGCCCCGAAGTCATTGCCGAGGCCCTCAAAGTCCTCGAAAAGGCTGTGGCCGCGGAGGGCGTGCAGCTCAAGCCGACTCATTACGAGCTCGGCGCCGAGCACTGGCTCGCCACCGGTGAAACCCTGCCGGACCACGTCCTGGCAGACCTGAAAACGCGCGACGCGATCCTCTTCGGCGCCGTCGGTGCCGCCCCGGGCGACACCCGCATCCCGTCCGGGATCATCGAGCGCGAGCTGCTCCTCAAGCTCCGCTTCAGCCTGGACCACTACGTCAACCTGCGGCCCTCGCGGCTCTACGGAACCGTCGGCAGCCCGCTGGCAAACCCCGGCACCATCGACTTCATCGTGGTGCGCGAGGGAACCGAGGGACCCTACGTGGGCAACGGCGGTTCGCTGCGCGCGGGAACCCCGCACGAGGTGGCCACGGAAGTGTCCCTGAACACCGCACACGGCGTGGAGCGCGTGGTCCGCGATGCCTTCCGCCGCGCCAGCCTCCGGGAACGCAAGCACGTCACCCTGGTCCACAAGCACAACGTCCTGGTCTTCGCCGGGCACCTGTGGAAGCGCACGGTTGAAGCTGTCGCCCAGGAATTCCCCGGGGTCACCCACGACTACCTGCACGTGGACGCCGCCACCATCTTCATGGTCACCGACCCGTCCCGCTTCGACGTGATCGTCACCGACAACCTGTTCGGCGACATCCTCACCGACCTCGCCGCCGCCGTCACCGGCGGCATCGGCCTGGCGGCATCGGGCAACATCAACATGGACCGCACCGCGCCCTCCATGTTCGAGCCCGTCCACGGTTCCGCGCCGGACATCGCCGGCCAGGGCAAGGCAGACCCCACCGCTGCCATCCTGTCCGCAGCGCTCCTCCTGGACCACCTGGGCTTCGCCGAAGCCGCCCGCAGGATCGAAGCCGCCGTGGTGGCCGACGTCGAAAAGCGCGACGGTACCGCCCGCAGCACCACCGCCGTCGGCGACGCCATCGCCGCCGGGCTCTAGCCCACGCCGGCGGGCCCGGCATCGGGCGTAAGCTTGACTCGAATCACCAAATGCCGCCTCGCTGTTCAGTGCTGAACCACGGGGCGGCCGATCGTGGAGGAACCATGACTCAGACCGCCCATGGCGTCGAATTCACCCGGCAGCCTTCGGAGAACCCGAAGTCCGCCGAAGAGCGTGCAGCCATCCTGGCAAACCCGGGATTCGGCAACTACTTCACCGACCACACCGCCGTCGTCGACTACAGCGTTGACGCGGACGGCAACGGCGGCTGGCACGATGCCCGGATCGAGCCCTACGGCCCGATCGTCCTTGACCCGTCCGCCGCCGTCTTCCACTACGGCCAGGAAATCTTCGAGGGACTCAAGGCGTACCGGCACTCTGACGGCTCCGTCTGGACGTTCCGGCCCGAGGCGAACGCGGCGCGGCTGAACAAGTCGGCCCGCCGGCTGGCCCTGCCCGAACTCCCCGCCGAATACTTCCTCGGCGCCATCCGCGAGCTGGTGGCCGCCGACAAGGAATGGGTGCCCTCCGGCGACGGCGAAGCCCTCTACCTGCGGCCCTTCATGATCGCCACCGAGGCTTTCCTGGGTGTCAGGGCAGCCCGTGAGGTGTCCTTCCGCGTGATCGCCTCGCCGGCCGGAAACTACTTCGGCGGCGAACTCAAGCCGGTATCCATCTGGATTTCGCGCCAGTACGCCCGTGCCGGCCGCGGCGGCACCGGCGACGCCAAGTGCGGCGGCAACTACGCTGCCTCCCTGATCGCGCAGCAGGAAGCTGAAGCCAACGGCTGCAAGCAGGTGCTGTTCCTTGACCAGGCCAACGACAACGCCGTGGAAGAGCTGGGCGGCATGAACGTGTTCTTCGTCATGAAGGACGGCTCGCTGGCAACCCCCGCGCTGACCGGAACCATCCTGGAAGGCGTCACCCGCATGTCCGTCATCCAGGTTGCCAAGGACATGGGCCGCGAGGTGGCCGAACGCAAGATCACCCTTGACGAATGGCGCGACGGCGTGGCCTCCGGCGACATCGCCGAAGTGTTCGCCTGCGGCACCGCCGCAGTGATCACCCCCATCGGAGTGCTCAAGGATGAAACCGAGTTCATCGGCTCCGAGGACGCCAAGGCGGGCGAAACCACCATGGCCATCCGCGCAAAGCTCCTGGGCATCCAGACCGGTGCCGAGCCGGACACACACGGCTGGCTGACCCGCCTGGCCTAAGCTCTCCACGCACGACGGCGCCTTCCTGACTTTTGTCCGGAAGGCGCCGTTCTGCGTTGCTGCGGGTGAGGCCGGGTCAGCGGCGTGCCGCCTTCCGGGCAGCGTTCTTCATGGCCTTGCGGGACACGGGCTTGAGTGCCTTGCGGGCGGCTTCCTCCGCCAGGGCGCGGTTGCGCCGGGCGTCGATGAGGTCGTTCCAGAGCGTGGTGGCGAACACGCCGCCGTCCTGGGCGTAGACGTCGTAGGGGTAGCCGGCGTACACGGAGGGGGTGGTGCCGCCGGTGAACAGGTCCTTCCCGTTGGCCTTGGCCACGGCGTCGCCAACGGCCCAGGTCCGGGTCAGGTGGCGGGTGAGGTTTTCCTGCACGAAGACGGCGGCGTCGGTTGATCGGGAAGCCTGGTCCACCAGCGCCTCCAGGTCGGCGGCGATCAACGCGGCGCCGGCCTGGTCAGCAGGCGCGGAAGCGGTCCCCAGCTCAGCCGCGACGGCGCTGACGTTGTCCGTCCAGTCGGCTGTCTCGCGGAACTTCTTCCACGTGGGAAACCAGATGATGCTGCCCGTGGCGTGGTTATGGATGTGCAGGAGGCCGGTGGCTTTTTCGGTTGCTGAATGGTCGTGGCCGTCTGCGTCCGCGCGGGCGAGGAGGTCTGCGAGTGATGGTGTGCTCATGGGGCGGTGTCAGGCTTCCTGGTGGGGATCATTGTGCTGTCACTGGTTGCCAACCTGCGCAGGCGGCCGATCTATTCCGCCACTGCACCCTCGCGGGAGGGTGGGGGAGAACGGGGCTTGATGCAAGGATGGGTCAGTGACTTCAGTTCCCGGCCCCGGCCTGCAGCGCAGCTCAGGCCTCACCCAGTTCATCCTGGCCCCCAACCCCGGCCCCATGAGCCTGGACGGCACCAACTCCTACGTCCTGCGCGCCCCGGGCAACCCGACCGTCGTCGTGGTGGATCCCGGTCCGCTGGACGAAGCCCATCTGTCAGCGCTGGCCGGGGCAGGTGACGTCGACCTCATCCTGGTGACGCACCGGCACTCAGACCACACGGCAGGATCCGCACGCCTTCATGAACTGACGGGTGCGCCCGTCCGCGCCGCGGAGCCGGCCCACTGCCATGGCGGGGGAGCGCCGCTGGCCGACGGCGAAGTGGTCCACGCCGCTGGAGTGGACATCACGGTGCTGGCAACCCCCGGGCACACCTCTGATTCCGTATGCTTCCACCTGGCGGCCGACGGACAGCACGGATCGGTGCTGACCGGTGACACCGTCCTGGGCAGGGGCACCACCGTCCTGGACTACCCGGACGGAACACTGGGGGACTACCTCTCCAGCCTGGACCGGCTGGAAGCCCTGGGGCCCGCCACGGTCCTTCCCGCCCACGGTCCGGTACTGCCGTCCCTCGCGTTGATCGCCAGGGATTACCGGGCGCACCGGGAGGACCGGCTCGCGCAGATCCGTGCGGCACTGCGCGTTCTGGGCCGGGATGCATCCGTTCGTGCGGTGGCGGACGCCGTCTATGCCGGCGTCGACCCTTCCGTCAGGCGCGCGGCCGAGCTGTCCGTGGCCGCGCAGCTCTCCTACCTCCGCGGTCCCGAAAGCGGAGGCCGGACGGCGCCGGCGAAACGGTAGGGTAGGAACCATGCGTATTGCGAGGTTTGTTGTCGATTCCGATCCCCTGTACGGCGTTGTGGAAGGTGATAGCGGCAGTGAGGAAATCACTGTCATCCACGGCGACCCCTTCTTCAACGGTGTGGAGCGCACGTCCGTGCGCCACAAGCTGGAGGACGTCCGGCTGCTGGCGCCCATCATCCCGCGCAGCAAGGTCATCGGCGTCGGACGCAACTTCGTGGAACACGCGCATGAGCTCGGCAACGAGGTACCCGCCCAGCCGCTGCTGTTCCTGAAGCCCAACACCGCAGTGGTGGGCCCCAACGACCCCGTGGTCCTGCCGGAATTCTCCGAAGAGGTCTCCTTCGAAGCCGAACTGTGCGTGGTGATCGGCCGGATCTGCAAGGACGTTCCCGAGGACCGCGTTGACGATGTCATCTTCGGCTACACCTGCGGCAACGACCTCACCGCCCGCGATGTCCAGAAGACCGACCTGCAGTGGACCCGCGCCAAGGGCTTCGACACGTCCGCGCCACTGGGCCCGTGGATCGAGACCGACCTCGACACCGAGGACCTGCAGATCCAGGGCAGGCTCAACGGGGAAATCCGCCAGGACGGCAGCACCAGCCAGATGATCCGCGGCGTCCGCGAACTGGTGTCCGTGGTGTCCCAGGCCTTCACCCTGCTGCCGGGTGACGTGATCATGACAGGTACGCCTGCCGGTGTGGGGCTGGTCAAGGAAGGCGACCGCTTCGAAGTGGAAATCGAAGGCATCGGCCGGTTGTCCAACCCAATCGTCCGCCGCTGACCCCGGCTGCCGCGCGGAAGGCCTGGGGGCGGCCGGGCGGGTAAAGTTGAAGCCACTATGACTAACGCTTCTTCGTCGCTTGCCGCCTCCATTCCGCCCGTCACCGCCGAGACGCCCGTCCGCGTCCGGTTCTGCCCGTCGCCCACGGGCACCCCGCACGTGGGACTGATCCGGACGGCCCTGTTCAACTGGGCCTACGCGCGCCACACCAAAGGCACCCTGGTTTTCCGCATCGAGGACACGGACGCCGCGCGTGACAGCGAGGAAAGCTACCACCAGCTGCTGGACGCGCTGAAGTGGCTGGGCATCGACTGGGACGAGGGCGTGGAAGTTGGCGGCCCGCACGAACCCTACCGCCAGTCCCAGCGCGGCGACATCTACCAGGACGTCATCAAGCGGCTGCATGACGGCGGATTCATTTATGAGTCCTTCTCCACCCCGGAGGAGATCGAGGCGCGCCACCGCGCCGCCGGCCGGGACCCCAAGCTTGGCTATGACGGCTTCGACCGGCACCTGACCGACGAGCAGCTGGCGCAGTACCGGGCCGAGGGCCGGCAGGCTGTGCTTCGCCTGCGCATGCCGGACGAAGACATCACCTTCACCGACCTGGTCCGTGGCGAGATCACCTTCAAGGCCGGCTCCGTGCCCGACTTCGCAGTGGTCCGTGCCAACGGTGCACCGCTGTACACGCTGGTCAACCCCGTGGATGACGCCCTCATGGGCATCACGCACGTGCTGCGCGGTGAGGACCTGCTCAGCTCCACCCCGCGCCAGGTTGCCCTGTACCGGGCCCTGTACGCGGTGGGCGTAGCCGAATACATGCCCGAGTTCGGCCACCTGCCCTACGTCATGGGCCAGGGCAACAAGAAGCTCTCCAAGCGGGACCCCGAGTCCAGCCTCTTCCTGCACCGCGAGCGGGGCTTCATCCCGGAGGGGCTGCTGAATTACCTGTCCCTCCTTGGCTGGTCGCTGAGCGCCGACGAAGACATCTTCACCGTTGAACAGCTCGTGGAGCACTTCGACATCCACGATGTCCTGGGCAACCCCGCGCGCTTCGACCTGAAGAAGGCCGAGGCCATCAACGGCACGCACGTCCGGATGCTTGAGCCCAAGGTCTTCCGCGATCGGGTGGCGCACTACCTGCGCGAAGCAGGCCTGGTGGGGGAGATCCTGACCGACCGCGAGGAAGAGATCCTCATCGAGGCCGCACCGTTGATCCAGGAGCGCATCACGCTGCTGGGTGAGGCGCCCGACATGCTGGCTTTCCTGTTCAAGGCAGACGACGCCATCGACATCGCCGACGACGCCCGGAAGGGCCTTCCGGAAAACCTGTCCGAGGTTCTGGATGCGGCACTTGCCGCCCTGGAACCGGTGGCGGACTGGACAGCGGAGGGCATCCAGGCAGCCCTGAAAAAGGCGCTGGTGGAGGACCTCGGCATTAAGCCGCGGCTTGCGTTCGGGCCCGTCCGGACAGCTGTCTCCGGCCGCCGGATCTCACCGCCGCTGTTCGAATCGATGGTAATCCTGGGCAAGGAAGCCTCCCTGCGCAGGCTCCGCGCCTTCCGCGGCTGATGACAGCGCCAAGCGAAGCCCGGGCGGGCGCTGCGGACACTCCGTTGGGCGTGGTCAGGGGCGTCCTGTTCGACATTGACGACACTCTGGTGGACCTCGAGTATTCGATGACCACCGCCCTGCGGGAGGTCAGCGAGCACCTGCTGCCCCACCTGGACCAGGCCGGCTGGGAACATTTCGGGCGGATCTTTACCCACGAGACCACGCACTACTACGACCGCTACCTGGCCGGTGAGCTGACCTTCAATGAACAGCGCCTGCTCCGCGGACGCGCTGCCCTGGGCCACTTTGGCGTGGAATTGGCCGACGGCGATGAATCGCACCGGTGGCTGGCAGCATACGTGGAAAAGCAGCCGTCCTACGTGAAACCGTTCCCGGACGTTTCGCCGCTCCTTGACGTTTTGGACGCCGCCGGGATCCCGTACGGGGCCGTCAGCAACAACGTCCACGATTACCAGCGCGCCAAGCTGGACGGCGCCGGCCTTGACCGCGTGAAGCACCTCGTAGGCACAGACACCCTGGGCGTGGCCAAGCCGGATCCGGCTATCTACCTGGAAGGTGTCAGGCTCCTGGGCACCATCCCTGCCGAGACGCTGTACGTGGGCGATAACCGGTTGCTGGATGCGGAAGGCTCGACGGCGGCCGGCCTGGTTGGCGTCTGGCTCAACCGCAACGCTGAGACCGCGGCCCACTTTGGTGGAACCGCGGTCACCTCGTTGGCGGATCTGCTCCCGCTCTTCGCTTAGGTCCTGGCCGGGCGACCCACGTCCGGCCAGGACCATGCTTGTCTGCCGGCCCGGCGTGCCTGTCAGGCGGCGTTCAGTCTCGCCGTGCGGCGGAGGAGGAAATATCCGCCGACGGCGGCTCCCACGAGCACGGTGATCAGCAGCAGTGCCGTCAGGGGACTGTCCAGCCATGACGACGGCGACACAGCGGCTACCTTGCTGTGCAGCTCCTGCGTTCCCGCGGCGATCCTCGCGTTGCCGTCGGCCAGTTTGCCGGCGCCGTCGGCGAGCTTGCCGGAACCGTCATCCAGCTGGCCGTTGCCGTCCGCGAGTTTCCCGGTACCGTCCGCCAGTTGGGTGGAGCCCGACTGCAGCTGGCCGGTGCCTTGGCTCAGGGTGGAGGTTCCCTCGGACAAGGCCTCGGTTCCGGCCAGGAGGCCCGGGTTGGCCGGGTCGCCGTCGCCGTTGACGCCTGCACTGAGCTTGGTGGTGCCGTCCTGGAGGTTGTTGGCGGCGTAGATCAGGCCGGGGCTGTCGGGGTTGCCCGGAACGCCATCCATTCCGGTCCGGATTTTTGCGGTGCCGTCAGCCAGCATGGTGGTGCCCAGCACGACGCCGGGGTTTTGGGGATCCGTGGAGTTGAGCTTCTCCGCCAGGGTGGCGAAACCCGCCTTGAGCCGGCCCGCGCCGTCGTTCAGCTGGCCCGCTCCGGAGTTCAGGGTGTCTGTGCCCGCTTTCAACTGTCCCGCGCCGTCGTTCAGCTTTGCCGCCCCCGCGTCAAGCTGCCCTGCCCCCGCGTAGGCGCGCCGGCCGCCGTCGGCCAATTTGGCGATCTGGTCCTTGATCACCGCCAGCGGCACCAGGCCCTCCGGTCCGTTGGCGGCGGCTTCAAGCTGGTCCAGGCCCTGGCTGAGCCCAGCCAGTCCGTCGCCCTTGGTGGGGTCGTTGCCGGCCCCGGGGTACCCCTTCAGCTGGGCTGTTCCGTTCTTCAGCGCAGCAGTACCGGCCGCAAGGCTGCCGGCGCCGGCGTCGAGTTGGCCGGCCCCCGCCACCAGCTGGCCGGTCCCTGCTGCCAGTTGCCCGGCCCCGTCGGCAAGGTTGTTGGGGGCGTTGCCGGCTGCGGTTGGGGTGAGCGCGGCTGAGAGTGCTACTGCGCCGGCCTGGAGCTTCCGGGCGCCGTCGTCCACCTGGTACACGCCGGGGACGAGTTTGTTCAGGACGTCATTTTGCAGCTTGGTGGTGCCGGCATGAAGCTTCTCCACGCCCGGGGCGAGCTGGTCCCGGACACCCGAGTAGATCTTGCCGGCCCCCGACTCCAGGGCGAGGGCCCCGGCATTGAGCTGGGTGGTACCGTCCTTGACCTTGATCGAGCCGTCCTGCACCTGTGCTGCGCCCTTGCTCGCCGCTCCCGCGCCCGCAGCCAACCGGCCCGAGCCGTCCTTGAGCTGTGCGGCACCTGTGGCGGCCTGTTCGGCGCCGTCCATCAGTTGGGCCGAGCCGTTGGCGATCTGGCCCGTGAGGTAGGTGTAGAAGGCAAGGAACAGGACGAGCAGGAGGGAGAGGGCCATGATGGCGACGGACTGGGGCCTGGCTTTGCGGGTTGCGGATGCAATGGTTGCTGTACGGGTTGTCAACGCTGACACTTCCTAACTTCCGCCGGACAGCAATGTCCGGTGGCGAAACCGTGGTGGGCAGGGCGGTCCCTTCGACCTCATGGGTTCCCGAATTGACGGGCAGGAGCTTGTTACCGATCGGTAACTTACTCGAGGGTAACCACAACGCCGGACGGCGGGCAAGGGTTTTGGCTGATACCTTTTTCGGCCGGCCCCAAATGCCGGGCCCCGCCGATTTGTGCGAGCCCGAAGTCTCGGGTAAAGTAATTTCTCGTGCTGAGGCGCACGGAGCAGGGAAAACGCCCTGAAATCCGGCCCGAAAGTGCCATTGGGATATGGTGTAATTGGCAACACTACGGTTTCTGGTACCGTCATTCTAGGTTCGAGTCCTGGTATCCCAGCTCTGGTTTGAAGCCCTTTGCGGGGCAAAGAATCAGTAGGTTTCCAGCCGGTTAGCCGATTTGAAACCATGGCAAAGTGTGTGAAATACTCACTGAGCTTGTGCAGCGGAAACGCTGCCGGAAAGTACTTGGCCCCATCGTATAGCGGCCTAGTACGCTGCCCTCTCACGGCGGTAACGCGGGTTCGAATCCCGCTGGGGTCACCATGGAATGGTCCCGGGCAGTAGCCCGGGACCATTTTTGTTTGCCCGGCAGGTCCCCCCGAAAAGTCCTCCCCGCGACGCAACACCATGCCTGGCGCAGGGGAGCGGTCCCTCCTGCGGGGAGGCGCTGCTGCCGGGCTAGTGATGGAGCAGGCGGAAGCCGCTTAGGTGTTCTTCCCACGGAGATTGTGAGCGTGGCCTGAAGTAAAAAGGCGAGGGCCTCCGGTATCGATTGGGTTACCACACTCAATTGATGCCACGGAGGCCCTCATGTCTTACGTTACTCATGCCAATGCGATGCTGACACCGGAAGGGCGCCTGAAGCTAGTCAGGCTGGTCCTCGAAGATGGCTGGACGCAGGCCCGCGTCGCGGAGCGGCTCCAGGTCTCCCGGGCCACGGTATCCAGGTGGGTCAACCGCTTTAGGTCGCAGGGGTTGCTCGGCCTGACCGACAGGTCATCCCGGCCAAAGCATTCGCCACGGCAGACGACCCGGCGCACGGAACGGCGGATCATCGCGTTGCGTTTCAGTCGTCGCTGGGGAGCCCATCGCATCGGCTATCACCTGGGCCTGCCCCAATCAACGGTGTCGAAGGTCCTGAACCGATACCGCATGCC
>Ga0308169_10003003_pt1 | contig 16887 bp, 12 predicted proteins | sample PhyBR1_2_FD_202139 | JGI IMG/M metagenome (GOLD analysis project Ga0308169, IMG submission 202139) | Phyllosphere microbial communities from UC Gill Tract Community Farm, Albany, California, United States - DLSLSB.R1 | ecosystem: Host-associated > Plants > Phyllosphere > Unclassified | place... | reverse complement strand
CCGCTCGTCGAGTGCGAGCTCCGACTGACTCTTCCTCTCGCGCGCGCAGGCACTTTCACCGTCTGGCCAGGCCTCTTCACGAGCGTCGGGCCGCTACCGTCGCAGGAGACCGGCTGGGAGGCCAAGTCGGGCACGACGTTGACGTTCGAGGTCGAGGAAAGCTGTGCGTCGTCTCTCTTGCTCCTCTTCCCCTCCCTCCTCCCCTTCAAAGACTGACTCTATCTTCGACGATCTTGCGACACACAGGGGGAGGGCGAGTGTGGCCAAGGTGAGCACGACTCGAGACAGGGCGAGAGTCGAGCCCGGCGAGCCTTTTCCCCTTCTCACGTCCTTTTCGCCGCTCGCAGGACCGGCTGCGACTTCTCCGACACGTCCAAGCCCGACTACGACCAGTGCGAGACGGGCGGCTGCATCGGCGGCCTGCAGTGCAACGCTACGACCGGTGCGCCCGGACCCTCTCTTGACCTTGTCCTCGCTCTCTCCCTGACCCCTCGCTCTCTCCTCGCCTCGCTCTCTCCTTCCTCATCGCTTCCCTCTGCGTCGCAGGGACGGGTCGCTTGCCCGTAACCTTGGCCGAATTCAACATCCAGACCGAGGTCGATCATTGTGCGTCGTCTCGCCCTCGCTGCCGGCTCTTCGGCGCCGCGCGCCTTTTCTGACGAGCTCTCTACAACCTGCAGACGACACCAGCTGCGTTGACGGCTTTAACGTTGCGACCAGCGTCACGAATTCGGCCGACTGCCCCTTGAGCAACTGGTGCGTGAAGACCGCCTGCTCAGTCCCAGCGCTCGGCTGACCTCTCTTCCTCTTGCTCGCAGCCCCTACGACCTTCTCGCTGCGTGCCCTGATGACTTACAGCGCAAGAATGCTGCCGGCGACGTCGTCGGATGCCTCACAGCGTGCGGCGCGTGGGAGGACAACGAGGGCGAGTCCATGCGCACGGGCCCTCTGGCTGACTTTCCTCGAGCGCTGTCACTGACTCCGCCCCTTCCCGCCCGCAGAGTACTGCTGCAAAGGCGCTCACGCTACGCCCGAGACTTGTCCTGTCAGCGGCGTCAAGTACTACGACTGGTGGAAGAAAGCGTGCGTCCTCCTCTCCCTCGTTCCTCCTTAGAGGAGGGCTGACTCCTCCCTTTGACGTCCTGCAGATGCCCGATCGCCTACGCCTACGCCTACGACGAAGCTTCGTGCGTCTCGCCGCACCGCCGCCCCTCGTGCCTGTCTCGACGGCTAACGCGCGCACGAGCCCATTGTTCGCAGCGGGACCGCCCTTTTCACCTGCACCAAGCAGGTCGACTGGACCATCACGTTCTGCCCTGACTCGAGCCTCTTCGAGACAACCGCGTACGTCCTCTTCCTTCACCTCGCGGTCGTCACGAGGCAAATCTCGAGCGGAGCGGGACCTTCTCAAGTTGACTTTGCTCCCTTTCTGCTCGCAGGACGCTCCCCAACGGCACGACCATCACCCAGGGCGGCGACTTCAAGCTCATGGAGACGGTGTCTGTCTCGGGTGAGAGCGGCGGCGGCGGCGGCGGTGACTCGGGCAGCGCGGCGTCGTCGAGCGGTGGCGGCGGCGGCGGTGGGACGGCTGCATCAGCGACAGGAGGAGGCGGCGGAGCAAGGTGCGTTCCTCGCTTTCATTACACGTCGTCGAGCTTGATGGCGTGGAACTGATCAGCAGTTCCTCGCCTGCAGCTCGGCCGGATCCGGCGGCGGTGGAGGCTCGAGCGGCGACTCGACCAGCGCGACGGCGGGCGCTACGTCCAAGGCGTCCTCGTCCACAGCAGCAGGTGCTACCGGTGCGACCGGCGGCTCCGACTCGGGCTCGTCGGGCTCGTCATCGGGTTCGTCGGCATCGTCTTCCTCGAGCGACTCGACCTCGGCCGACGACGACAGCATCCTCGGCATGCCCAAGATGGCGGCCTGGGCCATCATGGGCGTCGTCATCCTCCTCGTCCTCGGCGCCGTCGGCTACTTCATCTGGTCGTCGAAGAAGAAGAGCGTCGCCAAGAAGCATCGGCAGCAGAGCAGCGACGAGTCGGCCTCGAGCGACGAGGACTCGTCCACGGGCACCGGCAGCGACGACGACGACGCCAAGCCTCGCAAGAAGCGTCATGGACGCCGCGACAGCGACGAGGATTACTCGCTCGCCAAGCTCGACGCGCTCGGCGTCGCAGAGCGGCGCGCCGTCGAGGACAGCATCTACTCGGCTGCAGCGCGCAACCCGTTCGGCCTGCGAGGTGCGCTCGCCGAGCAAGGCCGCAGCACGTTCGAGCTCGCCAAAGGATTGAGGAGCAGTGGCGGGAGCGACAGCGAGGCGGGCCAGCAGCTCTTGCGGAGCAGGCGAGGGGGCCGAGCGTTCGGCGCCCGCCGACTCTAAGTGCGCTCGCCTCTCGCCTCTCCTCTCTCGCTCTCCTCACGAACTTTCTGACGATGCGCCCTGACGTTTCGCCGTCACCGCCAACAGGTACGAGCGCCCTCGAGTTGCGAAGGCGGACTTGGTAGACTGGCTCGAGTGCAAAGACATTGTCCCTCCTCTTCTTCCTCGCCTGCTTCTAAGAGACGATGGCTCTAGCATTGCGCAGAGGAACAGCTTCAGGAGAGATGCTCGAGCGAAGCATCGCTGCCTCCTCGACGTCGAGCGCGCTCGAGCCGACTTTCTCGCTCGCGCCGTTCTCTTTCTCTCGCAGCGCAGGGCACCGAGCGGCATCAGCATGCACTGCAGACGCTCCGCACTACTTCACTCCTCGTCCTCGTTCACCGTCGACGAGACGAGCCTCCCGATGAGGATGTCGAACGCACGGTCCTTCTCCTCTCGTCCGTCCTCTCCGTCCTTCTCCTTCCCGCCTTCCTCGCCGGCGTCCTCGTCCCGCCGCACACTCGCCGGCGACATGCTGCCGCTGCGCTCGGCGTGGTACTGCTGCTCAAGGCGCGAAACGGCGTGTCCTGCCTCGTGCGCCGAGGCGGCCGAGACGGGCGGGCCGACGTAGCAGTCGTTGCGGACGCAGAGCCGGTAGAAGGCGAGCCACCACGGGTCGCGCTGTTGCAGAGGAGATGAAGATCAGCACGGTGAGCGACGAAGATGAGAGCGAGGTAGAGAGGGAGAGGAGCGGCGAAGAGGGAACGCACCGTGAGGGTCTCTGCGTTGCCGACGACGATGAGGAGCTCCTTGGCGCGCGTCATGGCGACGTTGAAGCGCTTGGGCTCATGAACGAGGCCTCGGTTCTGCGCTCGGTCGACCGGGAGCCAGCGCAGCTCCTTCGAGCGGACGGTCGAGATGATGACGACGCGGCTGTTGCGGAGGGACAGCATCAGGTCCTGCTCGACGACGAGCGACGACGAGCTGACAGAGAGAGGAGGACGTACTTCTCGGCACCTTGGAGAGCCTCGACATTGCCGACGTCGACCTCGCCGAGCCCGACCGCCCTGAGCGCGAGACGGATCCGCCACACTTGCTCTCGGAAAGGGCTGATGACCGAGATCTCCTTGGGCGCGACGGTGCCGTGCTGCGCCTGGTCGACAGGTGGTCGTACGAGCGCGAGGATGTGCGCGCGCACCTGGGCGACCTCGGCGTCGTTGAAGAACGAGGCGCCCTCGTCGATCTCGAGGTCGAGGCCGCCGACGTGGTTGAAGAGGATCGGGAAGCCGGGGTTGGGGAGCTGCGACCATGAGCGCAGGGGCCTGCAAGACGAGCGCGAGTTAGAGAGAGCGCTCAGAAGTTGAAGGGGACGAAGGAGAGAGGGGACGCACGTGTGCTGGACGCTCTTGGCGGCGTAGGGGAGGAGCGTCTCGTGGTAGAACTGCAGCGAGAAGAGAGTCAGCTCGAGCTCCTGCTGCACATCATCGAGAGTAGGGCAAGAGGACGCACGAGAGTTGAGGGAAGCCAGAGGATCTCGGGCGCCGAGCGGTAGTTGCGGACGAGGTCGACGAACGGCGTCGTGCGCAGGTCGAAGCGCACGTCGGGGTTGCGCGAGCGGTTCCTCCTCGCAAAGGGGTGGTCGGCGTAGACGGGCAGGTTCATGAGGCGCTCGAGAAGCGACACGTCAAAGTCGTTCGCGCGCGCCTCCTCCGAGATGATGTGCGGGCCGAGTTGTCGAGCGTCGCCGCAGACGGTGACGTGCGCGCGGTGGCAGCGCGTGTCGTCGGTCGCGACGGCGTTGAGCGCCGGCACGATGTCGGACTCGGTCGCCTGCGCCGCCTCGTCGACGAGGAGGAAGCCAAAGTGCGGCTTGGCGAGAGGAGGAGGGTTGTTCGGGTGGACGCTGCCGGCGACGTAGATCTCGAGCGTCGACAGGTCGTGGTTGGTGATGCGGGCGTTGAGAAGGATCGAGGCGTCGAGGACGGTGCAGCAGATGACGCGCTTCGAGAGGAGGGTCGACATCGAGGGGAGGGCGAAGCGGTCGTTCTCGACGTGGCAGAAGGGGAGGAGCTCGCCCTTGACCTCGGCGAAAGGTCGACTCGGCGCGTTGAGGCGGAAGAGGTCCTTGGGCATGAGGGAGCGCAGGCGCATGGCGAGCGTGTCGGTCGACGGGTTGGACGCGCCGCAGACGAGAACGTGCGTGGTCGGGTGTCCTGCGTGCAGCAGCCTCTCGTCAGGACCCTACTGCGGAGCAGAAAAGAGAGAAGGGACGCACGCTTGAGGATCTGGAAGACCGACTCGACGAGCGTCTTGGTCTTGCCCGTGCCGGGAGGTCCGTGCAGGAGGAGCGGGCAGCGCTGCTTGCCCCAGATGATCGAGCGGATGGCGTTCTGCAGGGCGGGCGCAGAGTCAGTACGTCGTCATAGACGAGGAGGCGCGAGAGCGAGAGAGAGAGAGGACGCACACGCTGCTCCTCGTTCAAGCTCTCGTCGACCCACTCGGGGTCGAGGTCGTCCTTGGTCGGCGCCGGCGCGTGTACCGAGACGTCCTCGCTCTGCGGGAAGAGCCACGAGTCGATCGCTGTCCTGCGGCGCTTGGTCGGCGGGCCGTCCTGGAGGATCGAGCTCGCGTTGAGGTACAGGTCGGCGAGCTCGGTCGAGCGGCGCCACTCGTTGAAGATGCGGTCCTGGACGCGCCAAACGACGTTGAAGACCATCGACTCCTGGTAGCCCATGAGGCCGTCGCAGCGCAGGAGGACCTCGCCCGCCGCGCGGTTGATGCCGGCGACGCTCGCCTCGAACTCGAGGCCCTGCCAGCTCTGGAAGCTCGGGCGCAGCTGCCGCAGGTTGAGGATGTCGCCGAGGTCGACGGGCGGCCAGCCCTCGCGGATCGAACGCGCCTCGAGCATGTAGAGCGGCGGGCCGGGCGGGTCGCTCGGGTGCGGCGGGACCGGTCGCAGCGGGACGGCGTACAGCGCCGCCTGCTGCAGCTGGAGGGCCCGCGCCGTGTACTCGGCCTGCTGCAGCGGCAGCCAGTGGTGGGCGTACGTCGCTGGCGCGAGCGGGAGCGGCGCGGGCCGAGCGCCGAGCCGACCTTGGCTCGACGCGCGGTCGAAGTGCTCCTTGAGGAGGGACTCGTGGTTCGTGCGCTCGATGTTGCCGAGGTGGTGGATGAGCTTGGGCGGGTACAGGGCGTCGTGGATCTCGGAGTACTCGATCTGCGAGCGCAGGAAGGGAGAGTCAGCTCGAGGCTCGAGAGGAAGGAAGGGAGCGAGCGAGAGGAGGACGCACTGCGAACGCCTCGGCCTTGCTGCGCGGTACGACGTACTGCGGTCGGTCGGCGTTGACCCTGCGCAGCCACACGGGCACGTAGAGCTCGGCGAAGCGGCTCAGGCCTGGCGGGTGCTCGAGTCGGGGCTGCTGCTGCGGCTGGACCGAGTTGGTCTGCGGCGGGGCGGGGACGGTGACGGCGGCGGGGATGGCGTGCGCGCCGGGTCGAGCCGGGACAATGACGGCTGGAGGGACGGTCTGGTAGAAGGTCGTGACGGCGGGTGGGGGTGCGGCGGCGGCGAGAGGTACGGTCGGCGGGAGGTGCGAGTTGAGGGAAAGGGGAACCGCTCTTGCTGCGGCGGGCGGACCTGTGGGAAGAGCTTAGAGTCAGCTCGAGAGCTTATGTTAGGAGCCAGGCGAGCCCCGCACCTGAGTTGAGAGCTGCGGACGTTGTGAGATGAGGATGAGCGGGGGGACGAGGATGAGGGGAGAGGAGAGAGCAGGACGCACCGCGCTCGTGTGCTGACCTCGTGCGCTCCTCTGCAGCGGCCCGGATGCGCTTGACGTGCTCGTCGGCCCGCTTGCGCTCCTCGTGCTCGACGGCCCGGCGGCGCTCCTCCTCGTCGCGCTGCTCCTCCTCGAACGCGACGCCCGAGAGGGCTTTGACCTGCTCAAACTCGGCACGAGAGAGACCCGCACGCTGCGGGATCCCCTTCTTGCGCGCCATGCCGAGCGAGGGTGTTGTTGCGCTGAGTGGGGGGTGGGACGGACGAGAAGCGACCTCGTCCCGCTCGACCTCGCGGTGGACCTTGACGCGTACGCGTGCTCTCTTCGACCTTGAGCACACAGTCTCTGCTAAGAAAGGAATTGCACGGCGAGCTAGACCCAAGTGCCCAGCTTCCTCCGCACGACCTCGAGCAGCGCCTTCCGATTCCGCTCGTCGTCCTTCTCCGCCCCGGGCACGTTCAGCCCCGCCGCCTTGTCGACCAGCTCGACCACCTCCCCACCGAGCTCGTGCAGGGCGCGCGACGCCCCACCCTGCTGCTGTGCGTGCAGCGCGAGCTGCGTCGCCGAGAGGAGGAGGCACGCCTCGAGCGTCTCGGCGCACGCGGCGCGCAGGACGGGCTGAGACGCTGGAGGGAGAGTCGGGAAGGGCGAAGGCGAGGGGAGAGAGGGTGCGGGCGAGGAAGCGGGCGGCGAGCGGAGCGTGTCGATGCAGAAGGTGCTCAGGTCGAAGAGCGTGCCGAGCGACGCCTTGTCGCCCGCAGTCACTGTCGCCGTCTGCAGGAGATACGCACGTTAGCTGCTGACGACGCCGACAGAGAGAGAGACGGAGAGGAGGATGAGAGAGGACGCACAGGAAGGACGACCGCTCGCTCGGACCGCCAGTCCATCGGGTCCTTGAGGAGGATCGCCCAGGCCTCGGCAAACTCGACGAGCGCGCCGACGAGGTCCCTCGCGAGCTGAACGACCTTGAGCGTGACGGCCTGGGCGACGGGTCGCTTGTCGACGTCCGGCTCGGCCGCCTCCTTCTCGAGGTACCCTCGCTCGGCGGGCGTCAGGCCCTCGACGAGCGCCGCGAGGTGGTTCGGGTGCAGGAGGGCGTAGACGAGGTGCTGCAGGAGGTGCAGGCTCTGCTCGACGAAGACGCCTGCGACGGCGACGACGGGCGACGAGGCCGAGACGCCGGTCGCGCTGCTGCTCCTCGCGATGCCGTGCATGAGCGCGACGACGGCCGACAGCTCCTCGAGCCCGGCCGCCGTGACGGGCGTGCTCGACGTCCAGCTCAGAGCGCGCACGACCTGCTGGCCGTACAGGCGCACAAAGCCCGTCACGTCCTGCTCGACGAACCGGGTCGACTCGCCGAGAGCGGCGACGAGCGCGACGACGAGCGCGAGCATCGACGTCCAGAGCTCGTGCTGCGGCGTCCTCGCCGCGTCCGTCGGCGACACGAGCGCGATCGCGCCCGCCTCGGCCGCCGCCGTGAGCGCGTTGTTCGTGAGCGCCGTCATGGCGCCTTCGAGCGGGAGCTGCTCGGCCGCCCGCGGCGACGACGTCGCAAAGGCGAGGCACAGGTCGAGGACGTGCTGCGCGTACAGCGGCGTGCCCGGCTCGAGCTGGTCCATGTGGACGAAGACGTCGAACGCGCAGCGGAGGAGGTCGAGCGCGTGGAGGTGGGCGAGCCAGACGGCGGCGGGAGGGGCGTACGCCGACTTGAGGACCTGCGACACGACGGCGACGGCGAGTGCGAGGTCCTGCTCGATGTCGAGGTCCTTGCGCGCCCGGGCGAGGACGAGGAGGTCGCGCGTCGCCGTGAGGACGTCGCGCAAGATGGCCTCGGTCGCCGTCGCGAGGCTCGTGCGCTGCTCCGAGTCGACCGCCTCGTCCGCCGCCTTGGACGTAAGCTCGGGCGCCGCCTTGGGCGTCGGCGCACAGGCCTCGAGCTGGCGGAAGGCGAGGTAGGCGGTGCGGAAGAGGGCGACGTGGACGACGGGCGTCTCTCGCCGGGCGACCGACTCGAGCGGCTGGAGCGTCTCGCTCGCGAACATGGCGGCCATGCTGACGACGAGGTCGAAGAGGGCCGTCTTGGCCTTGGTCGGCTCGACGCCGCCGAGGACCTGGACGAGCGTGAGGAGGATCGACAGCCGCTCGGCCTGGACCGTCGTCATGATCTGGCCGCCGCGCGTCTCGTGCGCGATCTCACGGGCGACGAGGCCGACCGCCGACGTTGCCGACGTCGCCGCATCCTTGCGGGCGAGCGGCGAGACGATCTCGAGGAGCTGCCGCCACGAGCGCGTGTCGAGGATCTGGGCCTCGAGGAGCGAGAAGTTGCGGTTGAGCTGGGCCGTCTGGGCGACGACGTCGGCGAGAGCGTCGCCGTCGATGGCGCTGTCGGCATCGGCGACGAAGCCGTCGAGGCGGCGGCGGACGAGGGCGAGCGCGTACAGGTACTCGGACCCGAACTGGCGCGCCTCGTCGAGCGGGTGCGTCGACGGCGCGTTGCGCAGCGCGTCGAGGTCGAGCCCGGGGAAGGTCGAGTGCACGAGCTCGTAGATGCCCTGGTGCAGCTCGGGCGCGCACGACGACGCCATGGCCGACGTGAGCGCTGCGCCGACCTTGACCGGGTTCTGGAAGGCGGCGAGGAACGCCTTGACGCTTGGCGCCTCCTCGGCTCTGGGCTTGGCGAGCGCCGCCTGGATGTCGAGCGCGAGGATGCGCGCGGCGTGCGCGCGCGCCGTCACGCGGTCGCAGTAGTCGGCGACGCCCTCCTCGTCGTGCGGCTCGGAGCCCGGGTTCTCGCACGCGATCTTGACGAACGCCTCCCAGGTCGACGTGCGCGCGCGAAAGTCGTCGAGCGCGGCGCCGTACTCGACGAGGTGCTGCCACGCAAAGTCGAAGAAGCGCAGGACGGCGGCGAGGAGCGCCGGGCGCTCGGACCAGACCGTGCTCCAGGTGCCGAGGGTCGACAGGGCGACGCCGATCGCCGTGCGCGACAGCGGCTTGGGCGCAGACGGCGCGAGCGACTTGGCGAGCTCCTGCGCCGCCTTCTCGGCGTCGTTGAGCTCGCGCGCCTTGCCCTTGTCGTCCTTGGGCGGCGCCGGGACGAGGTCGTCGATCGAGAAGGGCGACGAGCGGCCGGTGACGAGGAGCATGCCGAGCCCGGGCTGAGAGTCGACAATGGCCGAGAGCTGCGGGGAGGAGGAAGGGCATCAGGGACTGTGCGAAGGAGGAGAGGAGGCCTGAGCGGGGACGCACCAGGTCCCAGATCGCGACTTGCACCTCTTGCGCCGCCAGGTGGTCCTCGACGACGGCGAGGAGCGCCGTCAACAGGCGCTCGAGGCCCTCGCTCCCGCCGAGGAGCGCCGTCATGCTCGCCGGCACCGCCTCGCCCGCCGCGCCCGACAGGCACAGGAGCGTGACGATGCGCGCCGCCTGCACGGCGAGTGCGCCGTCGAGAGGCGCGACGACGAAGCGCACGAGCGACTCGAGAAGCTCGAGCCTGCGTGCGGGCCGACCTTCGACCCCGCCGCTGCCGTCGAGCTCGGCGGCGAACCCGTGCGCCGACCCGGCCGTGACGGCGTACGACGCGCTGCCCGTCGGCGACAGGCACAGCTTCTCGAGGAGCGACGACGACGTGCCCTTGATGCGGCGGCGCAGGCGTAGGAGCCCGAGGACGAGGCTGAGCGACGAGCGCACGAGGTCCTCGAGGGCTTGAGCGTCGGCGAACCGGCCGGCCTTGCGCAGGAGGAGGATGCCGTCTGGGCCCGAGGCGAGCGTCGACAGGACGGGCGAGAGCTGGGCGACCGTCGCCCTCGGACCGATGAACGCCTCGGTGACGACCTGGACGACCGGGCTCGACGACGACGATGACGACGACGACGAGGTCGAGGCGGCAGCGGCGACGGCCGACTCCTCGAGGACGAGCTTGAAGACGGCCGTGCACCGCCGCGCGAGCTCGTACTTCTCGACGAGGCTCGCGAACCGCCACGCGCCGAAGCTCGGCCACACCGTGTCGCGCACCCACGCGAGCGCGCGCACGAGCACGCCGTGCTTGGTCTCGCGGAAGTCGCTGCGCGTGACGCACGCCGCGACCTGCTCCTCGAGCGCGAGGGCGTGCACGAGCGACAGGAGGGCGAGCGTGACCGAGTACTGGCCCGAGAGGCGCTCGGCGTGGAGGACCTGCGGGCGCGCCGACGACGACGACGAGGCGATGCCGGCTGCGCCGGCGCCGTAGCCGAACCCGCTCGCCGAGTTGGACGACGCCTTGGTCGAGGGGAAGAGGAGGGCCGAGCCGCGCAGGTAGGTCCAGATGACGCCGGGGAACGAGGGGAGGAGGGCGGCGATGAGGCCGAGGAGCGAGCTAACGAGGGCGGTGGGCGGTGGGCGGTCGAGGTTGGGCGCGAGGGACCGCTCGAGGATGCGGAACAGGACCTCGACGAAGCTGTTGCGCGCCGAGGCCGGGTCGGCCGACTCGGCGAGGCGCCCGGGCGCGGTCGCGAGGTGGTCGATGAGGGCGACGGCGAGCGAGTGGTCGTTGTGGAGCGTGATGCGCAGGATGTCGAGGACGGCCGTCACGTCCTTGTCGTGCTCGTCCTCGCTGTCCCACTCCATCGGGAGGCCGTCCGTCTGCGCCTCCTTGCTCCCGAACACGTCCCTCCTCGCGCCCGCGCCCGCGCCCGCCGCTCCTCCTGCTCGCCCCTGGCCGCCGGCGTAGTCCTCGAGGACGTCGGCAAAGAGGCGCCAGGCTGACCACTCGACGTCCCACGCGACGACGACGGGCTTGGTCCCCTGCTGCGACACGAGGCGGCCCTGCGCGCCGACCGGGATCGCGACGCTGCGGCTGACGCCGATCGGCCTCGTCGCGCGGTACGCGTAGCCCGTCTCGGGGTCCGGATACGCCGCCACCTCGTACGGCAGCGGCGCGGCGGCGCCGACGCCCGGGACCGACGCAGAGGGGACGACGTGCGTCAGGCTCGGGAGCGTCGCGAGGTAGGCGAAGGCGCTCTGGGCGCAGCGCGCCGCGAGGAGCTCGTCGTCGTTCGAGGCGGCCGGGCTGCCGCCGCCCGGCTGCTCGGCGGGGACGAGACCCGCTGCGCCGGCGCACAGGGCGCGCACGAGCCCCGTCAGGCCGCCGAACTGGAGCGGGAACCTCGAGCGCGCGAGGTCGACGATGTCGGACTCGCCGGTGCTCTGGGCCGTGCGCTCGAGGAGCATGCTCGACCCGTCGTCGCCGTCGAGCGCCGCGCTGAGGGCGGCCTGCTCGTTCCAGAAGTTGGAGCACATGGTGGCCGACGCCGCGTTGCCGTACAGGGCGGCGAAGGCGTCGTACAGCGCCGAGAGCTGGGCCGGCGAGAGGAAGGTGAGGCGGACGAGGTTGGGGATCGACACGACGAGGCCGCGCAGGACCGAGAGGTACCCGATCGCGTTGGGCTCGTGGTTGGCGGCGGCCGAGAACGACTCGCGCTGCGCCGAGTGGCCGAGGAGGGGCGAGCGGAGGATCGAGAGGAGGACGGGGAAGAAGGCCGACGAGGGCGACAGGGCGTGCGAGGCGTACAGCTGGAAGAGGGGCTGGGTCGACGACGAGCGCGACGAGCTCGACGACGGCGCCTCGACGCGCAGCGACTGCTCGGCCCAGTCGTGGTACGCCTCGGGGACGCCGCGCTCGAGGAGCGACGCCGTGACCTTGGACAGGAGGAACGCCCACGCGAGGAGGATGGGCGACGCGCGCTCGGCGTCGAGCCCGACGAGGCCCTCGACGAGCCCGGTCACCTTGACCAGGTTCGACGGGTAGAACACGCTCGAGGCGTCGACAGTCGCCTCGCCGGGCGCGCCGATCGGGTACTCGAGCTCCATGGCCTGCTCGAGGTTGCACGCCTCGAGGGCGACGACGGCCAAGAGGTCGCCAATCTCGCGCACGACGCCCTGCGCCTCGGCGTCAAAGTGGCCGAAGAGCTCCTGCCGCTGGCCGAACTCGGTCGCCTTGATGGCCTCGAGGACGCGCGCGAGCTCGAGGCCGTCGGGCTGGCGCGGCGAGTAGTAGGCGAGGAAGACGAGCTCGAGGAGCGTCTTCTGCTCGCGCACGAGCTGCTTGGTCCAAAAGGCCGAGTGGGTGCGCGAGGGGCGAACGGCGTCGGGGAGGTGCTGGGTCGTGCGGCGGGTGAAGGCGGCGAGGAGGGACGAGTTGAAGGACGGCGAGACGACCTCGGGGACGAGCTCGACGGCGAGGTCGTAGCACGCGTTGGCCGGGTCGTCGTCTGCGACGCCCTCAGAGTCAGTGCCTGTGCTGCCCCGAGTCGAGGAAGGGAGGCGAAGGGACGCACAGCTGCGCAGCAAGAGGGCGACGACGGCGAGGACGGCCATGCGCTCCTCGAAGAGCCATGCCGTGACGCGGTCCCACTCGTCCTCGACGAGCTTGTCCGGGTGTGCGCCCTTGGCGCGGCGCGCATGGCGGAGGGCGTCGAGGGCCTCGAGCTCGTCGCACTCGAAGCGGGTCGCGACGTCGAGGGCGAGGAGCTGGTCGGGTTTCGAGACGTCGACCTGGCGGTTTGCGAGGGTGAGGGTGCCGGAAGAGAGCTGGGCCTTGCTGTGCTGGCTGGGCGGGAACGGGTCGTGCGGGCGCTGGAGCTGGTCGAGGTGAGAGCGGAGGAAGGTCGAGACGGAGGAGGGGACGCCGTGAGGTGAGGGCGACTCGAGGAGGATGAGGGCTTGGCTCCACGTTCTGCGTGCGGGTGCCAGAGTCAGTACGAGCTGGTGCAGCTAGTCCACGCGGGGTGAGGGTGGAGGGACGGACAGGCGAGGGTTTGATGAGGACGCGGTCGACACCTCGTTGGCCATGTCGAGGGCTGGCGCGAGCCTGGTGCGGGCTGGGGTGGGCTCTCGAGTCGGGTGCGAGCTAGCAGTGCGCGGCTCTGGCCAGGAGCGGCGCAGGGTAAAGAGCGGGAGCAGGTCGGTCGTCGTCGCTCTCCCTGGCTCGTCTCTCGCTCCTGCTCCACCCTCACCGCACAAAGTCGAGCAGCCAGGCACCATGTGAGCTGCCCAGCTCCCCCCTCGTAACCAGGACCGTGAGCTGACCCACCTCGTTGCGCGCAGGAACCGAGAGTCGCCGTCCTCCGCCCCGCCTCCGGCCTACTCGCTCCAGCGCTACTCGGCCACGACCCGCAACCTGCGCCCTGCTGCGCTCATCATGACCTTCTTCGCCACCGGTGCGTCCTCGTCCCCTCCACCGCCCGCCGCGACGAGTTGCCGGCGACGAGAGCCGCCTCTCCCTCCTCGTCCCGCCTCTCGACCGTCATCGCCTCGCCCGCAGCACCGCGAGCACGCCCAGGGCCTCGCCGCTATCGAGCCCTCCATGCTCAGTCCGGGCGATCCCGCAGACGCGCGCTCTCGAGGAGCGCACGCTTGCCCTGCTTCGTCGGACGCCTGCGACGAGGCGGTGCTGCGCAGCCCGCGGCGACGACGAGCAGCCACTCTCCCCTCTCGAGCACAGTGCTGACTCTCTCTCGCCCTCTCCTCTCCTCGCAGTCTGGGGCTTGATCGTCGGCGCCGCCTACCTGCGCAACCGCAACGACGTCGAGACGCCCTCGAGCCTCAAGACCGTCCGGCTCGCCCTCGCCGTCGTCTACTTTGTCTGCGTCGCCATCGAGGTGCGTCTCCTCTTCTGTGGAGCATCAGGAGGGTCCTGGGTCGAGCGAGGGAGAGACAGGCACGGTTGGCTCGGTGCAGGGGCGAGCTCGAGGCCGGACGAGCAGGAGCCGGTGCACGAGGATCGTTGCTGACGCTCTCACCACCTCCCACCAGGCGTTCGGCTTCTTCGCCTCGTACAAGGGTTCGCTCGGGCTCGTCCGGCTCTACTTCTATGGCTCGCTCGTCGTCGCCGCCCTCGTCACGGGCGCCGAGCTCGCACGCACCATCTGCCACTTCACCCTCAAGTCCGACATCCTCGAGGCGTGCGCCGCATCGTACAGCAGCGACATTGCCGACGGCTCGCTCACGACGGCGACGGTCGAGAGCTACTGCCGCGACAACTGGCGCAACTCGTCCTACGTGCGTCCGCTCCCTCCTCTCCTCCGGGTGCTCGTTGACCTGGACGCTGACACTTGCCCTCGTTGCTCGCAGATCGACATCGCCCTCCTCATCTTCTCGCTCTTCATCGCCTTCATCTTTGCGTCCCTCAGCGCCTCGTACTTGCACCAGCTCAAGAACGTGCGTCCCCTCTCTCTCTCTCCTCGCTCGCTCTCCGAGGACGACCCGCTGACGCCCCTCTCGCCCGCAGCCGCAGAGCCTCCGCACCCACGCGCCGCAGCTCCACCCCTCGTCGCAGTACGCCTACCCGCTCGCGCCCTACCCGGGTCAGCAGCAGCCGCCGTACCCGGCGTCGGCCAACCCGTACAACGCGCCCCCTCCGCCCGGCTACGGCGGCGGCTACGACGCCTCGCGCCTCCCCTCGTACGACAACCCGTACGGCGTCTCGGCGAGCGACGACAAGCTGCCCGTCGCGCAGACGCAGCACGTCGAGCACCCGGCGCCGGCGAGCAACCCGTTCGCCGACAGCGTCGAGCACGGCACGGCGGCGCTCGAGGGCGAGCGCGAGCCGGTCCGCCGCGAGGGCGAGAGCGGCGACGAGTTTGAGCGCAGGCAGCACGAGTGGAACGTCAGGCGGTACGGCGAGAGCACCGAGACGGTGACGCTCGAGCCGAGGAAGTAGGCGGCGGTCGCGGCGGTCGAGCGAGGGGAGGCCTTTTTTCTTCCTTGTCGAGCTTGTAGCACTCTCCCTGCCTATCTCGTACGTCTCTCTGTGCCGTTGTTCGTGCGCGAGAGAGAGGCCGCCGCGCTCGAGCGGAACTCGCTCGCTCCTCGCCTCGTCATCCAACTCGCTCGCCGTCCGCCCCGCCTGGGCGCGCGCAGCTGGGCTCTGCCTAGCCCGACTCGCCCACATCAGCCTCAATACGCCGCCATGCAGGCTCCCCTCCCCCACCCCGACCTCGACAGGCCTCCCTCGTCCTCATCACCTCCCCGCCCTCGTCGCTCGCCGCCGCCCGGCCACTACGACTGGCAGCCGTTCGCGATCGAGTACAATACGCCGCTGCCCGTCCTCCCGCCGATCCGCGACCTCGCCCTCGCCGCCCAAGCTCGCACGACCAAGCAGTACCTCGCCTGGCAAGACGGCCGCAAGGGCACGCACGACTTCACCGACGAGGACGAGGCGCGCTCGTTCCGCAGACTCGAGTGGGTCGGTGACGGCGTGCTGCACGACCTGTACGCCGTCGCGCTGTACCGCCTCTTCCCGCGCGCCAAGTCGGACCTCCTCTCGGTGCGTCCTGCAGCTCCTCGGCACCGTCAAGAGCGACAGGTGCCAGACGCTGACCTAGTCTCTCGCCATCCCTTGCAGAGAATGCGCGGCGCCGTCGCCTCGAACAACGTCCACTCGTACCTCGGCTGGCAGTACCGCCTCGACGAGCGCATCCTCGAGCCACCCGTCGCCGCGGGCGGCAAGCTGGCCCGCCCCTTCCGCGAGGTGCAGGTCTACAGCGCCGACCTGCTCGAGGCGCACATCGGCGCGCTCGTCGTCGAGGGGCGCCGGGCCGAGGTCGAGGACTGGGTCGCCGAGCTCTTCTCGTCGGCGTCGGTCGAGATCGAGGCGGCGGTCGAGGCGTTCGACAGCCCGCACGCCAAGGGCGGCAACCGGGCCAACAAGAAGCGCGTCGCGTCGCAGCCGGGCTTTCAGAACGGCACAGACATGGGTGAGCAGGACCGCCTCTTCGTCTCCCTCTCTCGGCGCGGTCGACTGCAGCGAGCGCCTCGGCTGACCCAGTACTCGTGCGCGCAGATCCCGTCACACGCACGCGCCGCATCTCGCACATCCCCGACTGCCGCTCGACGACCGAGGGTGCTCTGGCGTGGGAGGACCGCATCGACGACGAGGACAGCCATTGGCACTGCCACCTGCTCGGGTGCGGCGCGGCGCGCTCGCGGCAGGAGGCCCGCGAGAGGGCCATCCTCGACCTCGGCAAGTCGATCCGCTCGCACGGCCTCAGCTCCGCCGAGGCCGCCGCGCTGTTCGACCTCTTCCTTCTCTCAGGTTCGGCGTGATCTTCCTTCTTCCTGCCTTGTCTTCCTGTCGTTGTAGTTCTTCTCGTACTCTTCTTCAATGCGAGCTTTCCCCAGATGCTGTTCTTGGCCGAGAGGAAGCCGTCGAGCAGATTCCTCGACAGCCTCTTCCTCCCCGATGGAGAGCCGCGCGACTCGACTTTGTGAACAGCTCCTGCATGCGAAAGTAGCTCGCAGCGAGGTGCGCCTTTAGTGCATCGAAACGCAGGTGAGTCAAAGGACGGAGCGTCGTCGAGAGCAAGCAAAAAGTCAAGCGCAAGTCAAAGCGAGCAAAGCTAATCCGGGCGCAGCTGCGATTACAAACGAGTAAGCGACGAGGCTGATTACGGATCTTGTATTCGGTCGACGTCAAAACTCTGGTCGGCGCGGACCGAGGATCGAACGTACCGCACGGTACAGTAAGGCTCACCGACCCCGGCCATGCTTGCGGTCACGGATCGGCTCGCGGATTGAGCGGGCTTAGCTTGATTACCTTTGCCTTAGCTCCCTGTGGCGAATATTTTTGGTAGTCTCGAGCTAGTCGGCCGACCTCGCATTACAAGATCGCTTGACGGTTGCTTGACGCAATAGCTTTGCTCGTCGCGAGAGGCTCGTCGCCGCTTTGACCTCGTCTCTCCTCCTCTGCCGCTCGGGCTCGGTGCGATAGCAAGC
>Ga0308169_10002998_pt1 | contig 16901 bp, 18 predicted proteins | sample PhyBR1_2_FD_202139 | JGI IMG/M metagenome (GOLD analysis project Ga0308169, IMG submission 202139) | Phyllosphere microbial communities from UC Gill Tract Community Farm, Albany, California, United States - DLSLSB.R1 | ecosystem: Host-associated > Plants > Phyllosphere > Unclassified | place... | reverse complement strand
CTTAGGATAACGCGGTAAAATGGCTTGGCATGTGTAACCTATGTCCCTAGACATGTGTTACCCATGTCCCTGTGCCAAACAAACCCGCCCACCCTACGGGTACCGCACAGGTCCGCACTTCCCCACCCCGCCGACACCCCGCCTCCTTTTTTTGTATCATTGACATCCCTCACCAGCACCACCCGCGCAGACCATGGACAGCCTCGACCTCGACGTACTCAAGACCGCCGCCAGCTGGCTCGATGGCGGCCACCGCTGCCAGCTGGTCACCGTCATCAAGACCTGGGGCTCGAGCCCGCGCCCGATCGGCGCGACGCTGGCCGTGCGCGAGGACGGCCGCGTCATCGGCTCCGTCTCGGGCGGCTGCATCGAGGATGACCTGATCGAGAACGTGCGCGCGCGCGGCATCGCCGGCGATGCCCGCCCCCACATCGTCAGCTACGGCATCAGCGCCGACGACGCGCACCGCTTCGGCCTGCCCTGCGGCGGCACCATCGAGCTGGCGATCGAGCCCTTGAGCAGCGCCAGCGGCCTGCGCGAACTCTTGCAGCGCCTGGAAGGCGGCGAATTGCTGGAACGCCGCCTCGACCTTGCTAGCGGCGCCGTCACCCTGACGCGCGCCGCGCCGGGCGCCGTGCTGCGCGTCGAAAACGAGGCGCTGGTCACCGTGCACGGCCCGCGCTGGCGCCTGTTCATCATCGGCGCCGGGCCCCTGTCGCGCTTCCTGGCGCAAGTGGCGAGCGCCATGGATTACCGCGTCATCGTCTGCGACCCGCGCGAGGAATACCGCGCCGACTGGAATGTGGCGGGCGTCGAACTCGTCCACACCATGCCGGACGACCTCGTGATCGAGGCAAAGCTCGATGCCCGCAGCGCCGTCGTGGCGCTGACCCACGACCCGAAGCTCGACGACCTGGCCCTGATGGAAGCCCTGAAATCCGAGGCCTTCTATGTCGGCGCGATCGGCTCGCGCCTGAACAATGCACGGCGCCGCGAACGCCTGAAACTGTTCGACCTCTCCGACGAAGAGCTCGACCGCCTGCACGGCCCGATCGGCCTCTACATCGGCAGCAAGACGCCGTCCGAAATCGGCATCGCGATCCTGGCCGAGATGACGGCCATTAAAAATGGCGTGCCGACCGCGATGCTGGTGCCGCACGCGGCCGCGCCGCAGCCGGCCACGACAGACGCCTGCGCCCGCTGACCACGCGAGCAAAAAACAGGATGCGCGCCGAGGCGCCGTGTGCGACCATGCGCCTCCGCTTACCCGATCGACCATGAACACATCCAACTTCCTGCGCCTCCTGCTGCTGGCCGCCATCTGGGGCGGCTCCTTCCTCTTCATGCGCATCGGCGCGCCCGTGATGGGCCCCGCCGTGCTGATCGAATACCGGGTGCTGTTCGCGGCCCTGTTCCTGGCGGCCGTCGGCCTGGTGCTGCGCAAGCGCCTCGACCTGCGCGCCAACTGGAAGCATTACCTGATGCTGGGCTTTTTCAATTCGGCGCTGCCCTTCCTGCTGTTCGCGTACGGCGCGCGCACGCTGACGGCTTCGGTGCTGTCGGTGCTGAACGCCACCGCGCCGATGTGGGGCGCCCTGATCGGCGCCATCTGGGCGCGCCAGCCGATCACGTTGCGCAGCGGGCTCGGCCTGGTGCTGGGCACGGCGGGCGTCGCCTTATTGGTCGGTTTCGATGACGTCGCCACACGCCCCGGCGCCGGCATCGCCGTGGCGGCGGCGCTGGCCGCGGCCCTGTGCTACAGCATCGCCAGCCTGTACGCGAAATCGGCGAAAACCGTCGAACCCTTCGCCAATGCCCACGGCACGATGTGGGCCGCGACCCTGTTCGTGCTGCCTGCACTGCCCTTCTTCCCGTCGCCCGGCGTCGCCACACCAGGCGTGTGGGCGGCCGTGCTCGCGCTCGGCGTGCTGTGCAGCGGCATCGCCTATTTGATCTATTTCCGCCTGATCGCCGAAGTCGGCCCGACCTCGGCGCTGACGGTCACCTTTTTGAATCCCGTGTTCGGCATCCTGTGGGGCGCGCTCTTCCTTGGCGAGGCGGTCGGCTGGCATACGCTGGCGGGCGCGGCGATCGTGCTGATCGGCACGGCGCTGGTGACGGGTTTCGTGCCGCGCTTCGGCCGTGCGGCGCCGGCTGCAAGCAGGTCATGAGGGAGCAGGCGCTGTCGATTGCGCTGCCTGAGGCCTACCGCAGCGCCGACGTGCTCGCCTTTCATGCGCGCGATGCCGAGGGGCTGGCCGAACAGGTCAGCGACGAACGCATCCGCAAAGCGGTGCTGCTGGATGGCGTGCCGGTGCTGCTGGATGTCGCGCTCACGGCGGCCGCAGCCGAGTGCCGCATCGAAGCCGATGGCGACCTCGATGCGCCCACGCTGGCCCTTGCGCACGAAGCCCTGCGCAGCATCCTGGCGCTGCGCATCGACCCGGCGCCCTTTGCGGCCTTCGTGCGCGACGACCCCGTGTTCGGTCCGCTCGTGGCGCGCCAGCCGGGATTACGCATCGTCCAGTCCGCCACCGTTTTCGAAGCGCTGACCTGGGCCATCATCGGCCAGCAGATCAACCTGCCGTTTGCGATCAGCCTGCGCCGCACCTTCATCGAACAGGCGGGGCGCCCGCACAGCGGCGGACTGTGGTGCTATCCGGAAGCGCTCGACGTTGCGCGCCTGGACGTGGCGGCGCTCACCAGCCGCAAGTTCTCGCGCGCCAAGGCCGAGACCCTGCTGCGCGTGGCGCGCATGTCGGCCGAGGGGGAGTTGCAGCTCGCGCAGGACGACGATCCGGCGCGGGCTGCGGCGGTTCTCCTTGCGATCAAGGGGATCGGGCCGTGGACGGTGAATTACACGCTGCTGCGCGGCTATGGGTATGCGGACTGTTCGCTCGAGGGCGATGTGGCGGTGCGCGGCGCGCTGGGGCGGCTGCTGGGCGAAGCGGAGAAGCCGGACCAGGCGCGTACGCAGGCATGGCTGGCGGGGTACAGACCGCATCGGACGATGGCGGCGGCGTACCTGTGGGCCAGCCTGGGCTGGTCCGACTAATCAGGCCGGGGCGGGCAGGTCGATGATCCGCGTCCCGGCCACCGTCTCCGCAAACCCGGGACGGAACTCCCCGCCGAGGACGCGCTGCGCAGCCGCGACCGCGGCCAGCGGCGTGTAGGCGTAGCCGTTCACGGTCTCGATCAGCGCCACGGCGCGACTGCCGTCGGCGCCCGTCACCTCTGCCACGGCGCGCGCCCGGTACGCGTCGCGCTCGGCCGCGCTGGGACCGTCGGGCAGCTGCGACAAGTCGCCTGCAGGGAAGGCATCGTCCGGCACGTGCACGAACATGGCGATATTCGGAATACCGGTCGAGTGCCAGGCGCTGACAAGGTCGCCGAAGGACAAGGGCGCGCATGCCACCGGACCATCGCCGAAGTCGAACAGCGCCGGCCGGGCGGCGGGCGTGGCAAGGAGCGCGCCGTCCACCCGCGCCAGCAGTCCTGCCTTGACGATCTCCCCTGCGCTGACCGCGGATCCGCGCGACATCGCTCCCGCAACCTGGAGCGCGATGCGCAGGGACCGCGGCTGCGCGACGCGTTGCGCAAGCTGCACGGCCAGGCAATCGGTCGGCACCACATCCCAGCCAACGCCCGGCAGCAGCATGACGCCGGCACGGGCGGCTCCCTCGCCCAGCCTCTCGGCGAGGCGATAAACACCGATCTCGGCCGTGATATCAAGATAATGGATGCCGCGGGCGATGCAGGCGCGCATCAGCGGTTCGGCGGTCAGCGCGAACGGCCCGGCACAGTTCAGCAGCACGTCGCAGCCCGCCAGGGCAGCGTCGAGCGCGCGGTCGTCCTCGACGGCGAAGCGGCGATGCGGCACATCGAGGGCGGCGGCCAGCGCCGCCAGCTTGTCCGCATCGCGCCCTCCGATCATGAAGTCGAGGTCCACGGCGCGCGCGCGCGCGGCGACCATGCGTCCGGTATACCCGGTTGCGCCATAGATCAGCAGGCGGCTCATGCTGCGTGCTGCCAGGACTTGTACACGAACTCCAGGCTGTAGCCATCCGGATCGAGCACATTGGCGGCGTAATAGCGCGGGTCGTAGTACAGGCGTGCGCCTGGTGCGCCCTGATCGGTGGCACCTTGCGCCATCGCGGCGGCATATGCGGCCTCGACTTGCGCCGTACTGCTGGCCACGAAGCCGACATGGGCCGCGCGTCCGTCCACCACGCCCTCGCGCAGCCAGAAAAAGACGCGGCCGTTGGCGCCGAAGCCTTTCAGGTCGGGATGCCCCGGCGGGCCGTCCTTTCCGTCGTAGTCGAGCCGGTCCCGGATGCCGAGGGGCGCGAGCGCCGCGGTGTAGAAAGCGATCGAACGGTCGAGGTCGCTTACGGAGAGAAAGATATGGTCGAGCATGCGCTGCCTCCAGTTCAGATAATGTAACCGCCGCCGACTTCGATCGACTGCGCGTTGATCCAGCCGCTGTCGCTCGACAGCAAATGCGCGATGACGCGGCCGACGTCGTCCGGCTCGCCGACGCGGCCCAGCGCCGTCTGCGCGGCCAGCACGGCCTCGAATTCCTCGTCCAGGCCGCCGCCCAGCCCGGTACGGATCGCGCCCGGCGAAACGGCGTTGGCGCGGATGCGGCGCGCGCCGAATTCCTTCGCCATGTAGCGCGTCAGCACTTCCAGCCCGCCCTTGCAGGCGGCATAGGGGGCCACACCCGCGGTGGCGACCCGCGTCGTCGCGCTGGTGAGATTGACGATGCTGGCACCCTCGCCCAGCAGCGGCAGCAGCGCCTGGGTCAGGAAGAACGGACCCTTCAGGTGCACATTCATCAAGCCGTCGAATTCGGCCGGCGTGACCGCTGCCAGCGGAGCGAACAGTCCGTAACCCGCATTGTTGACCAGGCCGCCCAGCGTGGCCTGGTTCCAGGTGCCTTGCAAGGCAGCGTGCACGCGCTCGCGAAACCCCTCGAAACTGGCGGCATCGCCCGCATCGAGCTGCAGCGAGACAGCCTTGCCGCCCTCGGCTTCGATACGCCGCACGACGGCGTCGGCGGCATCCCGATTGCTCTTGTAGGTCAGAATAACCCCCATTCCCCGCCTGGCGGCCAGAACCGCCGCGCTGGCCCCGATACCGCGGCTGCCTCCGGTGATGACGACGACATGCATGCCTTGCTCCTTGTGTTGGTGTTTAACAGAAGCAGCAACGATAGTCCCGGCGCCTGCTGGGGGCGTATCCGTTCCGGGCTGAAACTTGCCTGATCCTGCTTTTCGATTGCGCCAGACTCGTTCCTGGGGTCCAATGCAGCCATGGAAAATTCGCTGAACGAACTGAGGACGCTGGCGGCGCGCACGGACCACGGAAGGGTCGAGACCGGTATTGCGCGGGTAGCGATCGTGCGCGGGGCGATTCCGCAGCACCAGCTGGCCGCCGTCTACGATCCGATGATCAACCTGATCCTGCACGGCAGCAAATCGATGACGGTCGGCGAGCGCACGCTGCACTACGATCCGGCGACCTATTTCGTGATGTCGGTCGACCTGCCGGCAGTGGGCAGCGTGCACCCGTCCACCTCCGGGGAGCCCTATCTGGCCGTGGCCCTGACGCTCGATCCGGCCACCCTCGCGAGCCTGCTGCTGGACTTGCCGCCATCGCCCCGGGCCGAAGCGCAGCACACAGGTTTCTCGGTCGCCGGCACGACGCCGGAACTGATGGATGCCTGGGTCCGCATGTTGCGGCTGCTGGACAAACCAGCGGATATCCCGGCGCTGGCGCCGGTCTACGAGCGCGAGATTTTGTATCGCGTCCTGCAAGGCCCGCTTGGCTGGATGCTGCGCGATATCGCCACGCCCGACACGGCAATGGCCCGGGTCAGCGCGGCGATCGGGTGGATCCGGCGCGATTTCGCGCAACCACTGCGGGTGGCGTTGTTAGCGGAGAAAGCGGCGATGAGCGTGTCGGCGTTTCACCGCCACTTCAAGAGCGTTACTGCGCTCAGCCCGCTGCAATACCAGAAACGGGTGCGCCTGCTGCAGGCGCGCTCATTGCTGGTGGCGGAAGGGAAAAGCGTCACAGCCGCCGCGTTCGATGTCGGCTACGAGAGCGCGACCCAATTCAGCCGCGAGTACGCGCGCGCCTTCGGCCTGCCGCCAATGCAGGACACCGCGCGCATCTTGTCCGAGATCCGGACGGGCGGACGCGACGAAACGCAGGCTGGTCGCTGAGGCAGTGTTCGCGGCGCTCAGCTCCAGCGCGGCAAGCCCTCCAGCTGCTGCGCCCCCTCCCCCGAAAACCGGATCAGCTCCGACAAGGGCACGGTCGCCAAATTCTCGCTGCCGTAATGCCCGCCCAGCGCGCTGGGGATTTTGAGGCAGTAGGTGCGGTCGTCCGTGAGCGGCCCGAGCGTGGACTCGGCCAGGTGTACGACTTCCGGCATGTACCAGTCGTTCAGGAAATCCTGGTTGTAGGAGAGCGCATCGAGGGCCGCGCGGTCCTCGGCCACCGGCTCGCAGCACAGGTCTTGCGGACGCAGGCGCCAGTAGCTGCCGTCGGCGTCGCGCAGGATCAGGTTGCCGAAGGGATTGGCGCCCAGTATTTCCACAGCCCGCAAGCCCATCCAGCCCCAGGCGTCGTTGATGTCTTCAACAGTGATCATGGTCGAACCCGCTAATCGAGCGTTGGACGTGTCGGCGCCTGCCATGGAGATCGTTCCATGACCGGGCCACTGATTTGTTGGACAACGCCGAGTTCGGCAAGTGCGGGGAACCTGCGCGACGTTTGATGCGCGTCGAGTCCGCCAAGGGGAACCAATACGAAAAGGCCGCTGACTCTTTCGAATCAGCGGCCTTCAGTATTCTGGTTGCGGGGACAGGATTTGAACCTGTGACCTTCGGGTTATGAGCCCGACGAGCTGCCAGACTGCTCCACCCCGCGTCTGTGAAACGAATTATATACAAGTTCAGCCATTTAGGCAAACCCAATGCCGACAGCAGCGACGATTGACCCGCTCAATAGCGATCGAGCAAGACTGCTGTCGAGCCGGCGTGGCGGCACAGTCGCCCGATTCGGGTGTAAAGTAGCCGGATATTCATTCTCCCGATCCTCTATGAACTTTTGTTCCGAGTGCGGCCACGCGGTCGCACTAAGCATTCCCGAAGGCGACAACCGGCCGCGCCATGTGTGCACGCAGTGCGGCACGATTCATTACCAGAACCCGAAAATGGTCATCGGCTCGATCCCCGTCTGGGAGCACGACGGCAGCCTGCAGGTGCTGCTGTGCCGGCGCGCGATCGAACCGCGCCATGGCTACTGGACGCTGCCGGCCGGCTTCATGGAAAACGGCGAGACCACCAGCGAGGCCGCGGTCCGCGAAACCGAGGAAGAAGCGGGCGCCAACATCGAAATCGGCGAACTGTTCACGCTGCTGAATGTCGCCCACGTGCACCAGGTCCACATGTTCTACCTGGCGCGCCTGGTCGACCTCGACTTTGCGCCCGGCATCGAAAGCCTGGAGGTGCAGCTCTTCTCCGAGCGCGACATCCCCTGGGACGAGCTCGCCTTCCCGACAATCCGCACAACGCTGGAACTGTTCTTTGCCGACCGCGTCAAAATGCGTGAGGGAGTCTCCGGCAGCTATGGCGTGCACAGCCACGACATCAAGCGCTCGATGATTGCTCCACGCGAACCAGACTGACCAGCGAGAGCCGCCCATGATTCCCTGGCTTGATGCGCATACGCCCTTTCCCGACGTATCCGAAGCGCTGACGATGGACGCGCCCGGCCTGCTTGCGGCCGGCGCCGACTTGTCGCCGCAGCGCCTGCTGCTGGCCTACCAGAACGGCATCTTCCCCTGGTTTTCCGAAGGCCAGCCCATCCTCTGGTGGAGCACCGATCCGCGCATGGTGCTCTACACCGACGACTTCAAGGTCAGCGACAGCCTGAAGAAAACCCTGCGCCGCGTCGAACGCAGCCGGACGAGCGGCGGCCGCTGGCAGGTGCGCTTCGACAGCGATTTCGAGGCCGTCATGCGTGCCTGCGCCGCCCCGCGCAAGGATGGGCCGGGCACCTGGATTTCGGAAGACATCATCGACGGCTACACCGGCCTGCATGCGCTCGGCTACGCGCATTCCTCCGAAGTCTGGGTCGACGGCGAACTGGTCGGCGGCGCCTACGGCGTCTGCATCGGCCGCATGTTCTACGGCGAATCGATGTTCGCGCGCGTGTCGGACGCCTCGAAGGTGGCGCTGGCCTACCTGGTCGCCTTCCTGCGCACGAACGGCGTGCGCCTGGTCGATTGTCAGCAGGAAACGGGACACCTGGCCTCGCTGGGCGCGGCGCCGATTCCACGCAGCGTGTTCCTGCAGCATTTGCGCGCGGCGATACGCGAGCCGGCGATCGGGCCGTGGGTTCCGGTTGCACCGTTCTAACCGTGCGGGCCCGCGCTTCGTTAGAATAAGGCCATCACGTCGTCCCGAGAGCACTGCATGACGCACCTTAATGACCTGCCCTTCTCCACGCTGCAGTTCTATACGACGGCCCCGTATCCGTGCAGCTACCTCGACGCGCGCCAGGCGCGCTCGCAGGTCGCCACGCCGTCGCACCTGATCAACGCGGACGTGTATTCCGAGCTGGTGAAAAATGGCTTTCGCCGCAGCGGCATCTTTACCTATCGCCCGTATTGCGACGGCTGCCAGGCCTGCATCCCGGTGCGCGTGCGCTGCAACGAGTTCATGCCGAACCGCACCCAGCGCCGCGCCTGGAAGCGCCATGGCGACCTGACGGCCATGGTCGCCAACCTCTCGTTCTCGGACGAGCACTACGCGCTCTACCTGCGCTACCAGACCACGCGCCACGTCGGCGGCGGCATGGACCAGGACAGCCGCGACCAGTACGCCCAGTTCCTGCTGCAAAGCCGGGTCAACACGCGCCTGGTCGAATTCCGCGAGCCCGACGGCACGCTGCGCATGGTGTCGATCATCGACGTCCTCTCGGACGGCCTGTCGTCCGTGTACACCTTCTTCGATCCGGACGTGCCGGGCGCCTCCTTCGGCACCTACAACGTGATGTGGCAGGTGGCGCAGGCGCGCGAACTCGGCCTGCCCTTCGTCTACCTCGGCTACTGGATCGAGCAGAGCCCGAAGATGGCGTATAAAATCAACTTCCGGCCGCTGGAAGCGCGCATCAGCGGCACATGGGGCATCCTCGATCGTTAGGGTCCCGCGCATGTACAATACTGCGACCCCATCTTCGAGCGCTCCATGTCCGACAAACTCCTGTACACCCTCGCCCGCCCCCTGCTCTTCACGCTGCCCGCGGAAACCGCCCACAACCTGACCCTGCCGGCCCTGCGCAGCGCCGCCCAGCGCGGTGCGACCGGGATGTTCAAGAAGCCCGCGCCCAACCCGCGCACCGTCATGGGCATCACCTTCCCGAACCCGGTCGGCCTGGCCGCGGGCCTGGACAAGGATGGCGCCTATATCGACGGCCTGGCCGCGCTCGGTTTCGGATCGATCGAGATCGGCACCGTGACGCCGCGCGCACAGGCGGGCAACCCGAAGCCGCGCATGTTCCGCGTGCCGGCCGCGCGCGGCATCATCAACCGCATGGGCTTCAATAACCGCGGCGTCGACGCCTTTGTCGCGAATGTGCAGGCGTCGCGCTTCTACCAGGAAAAGCAGGGCGTGCTCGGCTTGAACATCGGCAAGAACGCCGATACCCCGATCGAACGCGCCGCCGACGATTACCTGGAATGCCTGCGCAAGGTGTACCCGTACGCGAGCTACGTCACGGTGAACATCTCGTCGCCGAATACGAAGAATTTGCGCCAGCTGCAGGGCGCCTCGGAACTGGATGCGCTGCTGGCGCAATTGAAGGCGGAGCAGACGCGCCTGGCCGACCAGCACGGCCGCTACGTGCCGCTGGCGTTAAAGATCGCACCGGATATCGATGCCGAGCAGATCCGCGACATCGCCGGCGCCCTGCTGCGCCACAAGATCGACGGCGTGATCGCCACCAACACGACCCTGAACCGGCGCGACGTCGAGCGCTTCCGCCATGGCATGGAAACCGGCGGCGTCTCGGGCGCACCGGTGTTCGACCTGTCGAACATCGTGATCCGCGCGATGAAGAAGGAACTCGGCAACGCGATCCCGATCATCGGCGTCGGCGGCATCCTGTCGGGCCGCGACGCACAGGAAAAAATCGCGGCCGGCGCCCAGCTGGTGCAGCTGTACAGCGGCCTGATCTACCGCGGCCCGTCCCTCGTGCGCGAGTGCGCCGACGCGCTGCGCGCATAAGGAGAACCAGATGCAACGCAAACAGCTTGGACGCAGCAACCTGCAGGTCTCGAAAGTCTGCCTCGGCACGATGACTTTCGGCGAGCAGAATACGGAAGCGGATGCGCATCGCCAGCTCGACTACGCCGTCGAGCGCGGCATTAATTTCATCGACACCGCGGAAATGTATCCGGTGATGGGCCGCGCGGAGACGCAGGGTTCGACCGAGCGTTTCATCGGCAGCTGGCTCAAAGCACGCGGCCGCCGCGACGACCTCGTGATCGCCTCGAAGATCGCCGGACCGAATCCGAACATGGCTTATATCCGCGGCGCGGCGCACGACCTCGATGCGGCGAATGTGCGCGCGGCGGTCGAGACGAGTTTGCAGCGCCTGCAGACGGATTACATCGACCTCTACCAGATCCACTGGCCGAGCCGCAACCTGCCGATTTTCGGCGCCAACCGCTTCGATCCGACGCGCGAACGGCCGAGCGTGCCGATCGAAGAAACGCTGGGGGCGCTGGGGGAGATGGTCAAGGCCGGCAAGATCCGCGAGATCGGGGTGTCGAACGAGAGTTCGTGGGGTGTGAGCGAGTACGTGAAGCTGGCCGAAATGCGCGGCTTGCCGCGGATCGCGACGATCCAGAATTTATTCAACCTGACGGCGCGCGCTTTTGAAACTTCGCTGCTGGATGAGACCTGCTTCCGGTCGGATGTGAGCCTGCTGGCTTACAGCCCGCTGGCGTTCGGGCAGTTGACGGCGAAGTACCTGGACGATCCGAAGGCGCATGGTCGGCTGACGATCTTCCCCGCGAACTGGAGTCCGCGTTATGTGCGGCCGGAGGTGCTGGAAGCCACGCGCCAGTATGCAGCGCTGGCGCGGGAGAATGGCATGTCGCCGGCGCAGATGGCGTTGGCCTGGTGTTATTCGAGGTGGTTCGTGGGGTCGACGATCATCGGGGCCACGACCTTGGAGCAGTTGAAGGAAAACATCGACGCGGCGGAGATTGTGTTGTCGGATGAAGTCGTCGCGGCGATCGATGGGATTCACGCGCGGATTACGAATCCGGGGCAGTAAGAATTACGCGCGATTTTGGCGTGCGTTGAACGCGTGGGCGGGTTCCCCGCCCACGCGGTGATCGTTATCGGTTGATCGGCCATGACGGCACCGGCAACAACTAAATCGCCACCGCCTCATCCGTCAACGAGCGCTCGATATCCGACCGCGTCACCCCCGGCGCAAAGCGTTCAATAAAATGATAGGCATACGCCCTTAAATACGCCCCCCTCCGCACCGCCAGCCGCGTCACGTTCGGCGCAAACAGGTGCGACGACTCGATCGCCCTTAAGCCCTTGTCGCGGCCATGATCAAACGCCATCGAGGCAATGATCCCGACCCCCATCCCCAGCGACACATACTGCTTGATCACGTCCGAATCCATGGCGGTGAGCACCATGTCCGGCGCCAGCCCCGCCTTGCCGAAGGCGTCGTCGATATGGCCGCGGCCCGTATAGCCGACATCGTAGGTAATCAAGGGATGCTCGGCCAGGTCTTCCAGCCGCAGCGGCATTTTACTCAGCAACGGATGTCCGTCCGGCGCCACCACCACGTGGCTCCAGCGGTAGCACGGGAAGGACACCAGATCAGGAAACGTCGACAGGCCCTCGGTCGCGATGCCGATATCGGCCCGCCCCGACAGCACATATTCGGCGATGTGTTCCGGCGCGCTTTGCTGCAGGGCGATGCGCACGTTCGGGAAGGCGTTGCGGAAGGATTGCACCACCTGCGGCAGCGCATAGCGCGCCTGCGTGTGGGTGACGGCAATGGTCAGCGTGCCGCTGTCCTGGGCCGAATATTCCTGGCTCGCCTGCGCCAGGTTTTCCGCCTCCACCAGCACGCGCTCGACGATCTTGAGGATGCCCTTGCCGGGCGCGGTGAGGCCGGTCAGGCGCTTGCCGTTGCGCTCGAAAATGACGACGCCGAGTTCGTCCTCGAGCTCGCGGATCTGGCGCGACACGCCCGGCTGCGAGGTGAACAGCGCAGCGGCGACGTCGGTGAGGTTGAAGTTGCGGCGCACCGTTTCGCGCACCGAGCGCAGCTGCTGGAAGTTCATATGCCGCCGCCTTCGTCGACGAACACCTGGATCTGGCGCGGACGCACGACCAGGGTCTCGCCTTCTTTCAAGCCAAGGCCGGCGAAGCGCTCGTTCGGGATCACGGCCTCGATCAGCTGGGCGTTGTCCGCGCGCTCGAGGTCAAGCTGGGCCAGCGGGCCGATCGCATGTGCGCGGCGCAGTTTCACCACGATGCCCTGCTTGCCCGGCGTATAGCGTTCGACGTCGAGGTCGTGCGGACGCACGTAGCCGATGCCGTCGGCGTTCTGCACGGCGCCGTGGCCGGGCGCGTCGAACAGGGCGTCGCCGCTGGCCAGCACGCCGTCGTGCACGCGGCCGTGGAACAGGTTCACGTTACCGAGGAAGCTGTAGACAAAGGGCGAGGCCGGCGCGTTGTACACGCTCGCCGGCGTGCCCAGCTGCTCGACGCGGCCCTTGTTCATGACCACCACCTGGTCGGCCACTTCCAGCGCTTCTTCCTGGTCGTGGGTGACGAAAATCGAAGTCACGTGCAGGTCATCGTGCAGGCGGCGCAGCCAGCGGCGCAATTCCTTCCTCACCTTCGCATCCAGGGCGCCAAACGGTTCGTCGAGCAGCAGCACGCGCGGCTCCACGGCCAGCGCGCGCGCCAGGGCGATGCGCTGGCGCTGGCCGCCCGACAGTTGCGGTGGGTAGCGGTCAGCGATCCAGTCGAGCTGCACGAGTTCGAGCAGCTGCTTCACCTTGTCGCGGATTTGCTGCTCGCTCGGACGCTCGCGCCGTGGACGCACGCGCAGGCCGAACGCGACGTTCTCGAACACCGTCATGTGTTTGAAAAGCGCGTAATGCTGGAACACGAAGCCGACCTGGCGCTCGCGCACATGGCTGCGGGATGCATCCTGGCCGTCGAGCAGCACCGAGCCCGTGTCCGGATGTTCGAGGCCGGCGATGATGCGCAAGAGCGTCGTCTTGCCGCAGCCCGAAGGGCCCAGCAAGGCCGTCAGTTCGCCGTTGGGGAACTGCAGAGAAACGTCGTCGAGCGCCTGGAACTGGCCGAACTGCTTGCGGATATGTTGGACTTCGATCGTCATTGCGTGCGCTCCGTGGTGCCGGCGTCCGCACTCCTGGACTGGTGCAAACGCCATTCGATAAAGGATTTGACGGCCAGCGTCACCAGCGCGAGCAGCGCCAGCAGGGACGCGATCGCGAACGCGGCCGTGAAGTTGTATTCGTTGTAAAGGATTTCGACCTGCAGCGGCATGGTGTTGGTCTCGCCGCGGATGTGGCCCGACACCACCGACACCGCGCCGAACTCGCCCATCGCCCGCGCATTGCACAGGATCACGCCGTACAGCAGGCCCCATTTGATGTTCGGGAGCGTCACGCGCCAGAAGGTCTGCCAGCCCGAAGCGCCCAGCACCAGCGCCGCTTCTTCTTCCTCGGTGCCCTGCTGCTGCATCAGCGGAATGAGTTCGCGCGCGACAAACGGGAAGGTGATGAAGACGGTCGCCAGCACGATGCCCGGCACCGCGAACAGGATCTTGATGTCGTGCTCCATCAGCCACTCGCCGAACCAGCCCTGGGCGCCGAACAGCAGCACGTAGATCAGGCCGGCGATGACCGGCGAGACCGAGAACGGCAGGTCGATCAGGGTGAGCAAAATGCTTTTGCCGCGGAAGTCGAACTTCGCGATGCACCAGGCCGCGGCCACGCCGAACACCAGGTTCAGCGGCACCGCGATGCCGGCGGCGATGAGCGTGAGCTTGATGGCGGAAATAGCGTCCGGGTCGAGGATGGCCTCGACATAGGTGTCCCAGCCGCGCTTCAGGGCTTCGGTGAAGACGGCGACCAGCGGCACGAACAGGAACAGCGTCAGGAAGAGGAGCGCGACGGCGATGAGCGTGTAGCGCACCCAGTTCGGTTCGAAGGCATTGGTCTTCACGGGACGTACGGCGCGCGGCGCGGCGGGGATCGGCTTACCTGCGGGTTTATCCAACACTGCACTCATTTCTTGCCTGCCCTTCTGCGGGTCCAGGCCTGCAACAGGTTGATCGTCAGAAGCAAAATAAACGACACGATCAGCATCACGACCGCGATCGCGGTGGCGCCGGCGTAGTCGTACTGCTCGAGTTTGGTGATGATGAAGAGCGGCGTGATCTCGGACACCATCGGCAGGTTGCCGGCGATGAAGATGACGGAGCCGTATTCGCCGGTGGCGCGCGCAAAGGCCAGCGCGAAACCAGTCAGCATGGCGGGCACGATCGAAGGCAGGATCACGCGGAAAAAGGTTTGCAGCGGGCTCGCGCCCAGGCTGGCCGCCGCTTCTTCCAGTTCGCGCTCGGCTTCTTCCAGCACCGGCTGCACGGTCCGCACGACGAAAGGCAGGCCGATGAAGGTCAGCGCGACGACGATGCCGAGCGGGGTAAAAGCGACCTTGATGCCGAATTGCTCGAGGTATTTGCCGATCCAGCCATTGTTCGAATACAGGGCGGTCAGCGTAATGCCGGCCACGGCGGTCGGCAGCGCGAACGGCAGGTCGACCAGGGCGTCGATGAAGCGCTTGCCGGGGAAGCGGTAGCGCACCAGCACCCAGGCGACGATGCCGCCGAACACGACATTCAGCGCGGCCGCGATCAGCGAGGCGCCGAAGCTCAGTTTATAAGAAGCGACGACACGGTCGGAGCTGACCGCGCTCCAGAACGCGTCCCAGCTCATCGTAAACGTTTTCAGGAAGACGGCCGACAGCGGGATCATCACGATCAGGGCGAGATAAAAGATCGTGAACCCGAGCGACAGCCCGAAGCCGGGAATGACCCGGCCTGGCGCGCGCGGCTGCAGTATGTTCATGGAGTCCTTATTACAAATCCTTCTAACGGACTGTAATAATCTCACTTCCAACTCATAAAACAAACGAAGGAATCTTCATTTGTATAGATGAATAACGCTATTAGCGTGGTGAACCTTGCATCGTTTAGTAAATCAGCTTGACTGCGACGCCGGTCAGGGTCATCGCCAGCAAGGCGCGCAGGAAGCGCTCCGGCACCTTACGGGCGAGCATCGAACCGAGGGTGATGCCGGGCACCGAACCGACCAGCAAGGTCAGCAGCAGCATCCAGTCGATCGAGCCCAGCCACCAGTGGCCGACGGCGGCGATGGCGGTGAGCGGCACGGCGTAGGCGATGTCGGTGCCGGCCACTTCGGCCGGGGTCAGCTTTGGATACAGCATCACCAGCAGCGTCGCCCCGATGGCGCCGGCGCCGATCGAAGACACGGTGACGAGGGTGCCGAGCACGGCGCCGGCGATGATCGTGGCTGCGCTGAGCTTTCTTCCCTGCAGCTGGCGCTCCGGGTGGGCATGGATCCAGTTCAACATGCGCTTGCGGAACAGCAGCGCGACGACGGTGAGCATCACCGAGCCGGCGATCGAATAGCGGATGACCTGGCCGATGCGCGCATCGAGCGCGCCGAAACGGCTCAGGACGAGCGTCGCGACCAGGGCGGCCGGCAGCGCGCCCAGGCACAGGCGGCGCACGATGGCCCAGTCGACGGTGCCGTTGAAGCGGTGGGTGATGGTGCCGGCGCCTTTGGTGACCGAGGCAAAGGCCAGGTCAGTGCCGACCGCGACGGTGGGCGAGACGCCGAACAGCAGCGTCAGCAGCGGCGTCATCAACGATCCGCCCCCCACGCCGGTCATTCCGACCAGCAGGCCGACGGCGAAACCAGCCGAAATATAGGTCATTAACATGACCCCAAGAGTAAGCCGGGTCAGCCGTCGAACAAACGATGGGTTTCTTATTTGCTTATGCGTGCAGTGGGAATGGGATGTACACGCCGCATATCGATACGCAGAATTTAACTACGGACCGTTGCGTAACGTAGGGTGGGCATGCCCACGCGGACGCACCGTTGCGTATCGAAACGCATACCGGCAGGATCGCACGCGTTTGCATCCCGGTTGAGGACGCAAACGATCAACCGGTGAGACCGCGTGGGCACGAGTGCCCACCCTACGGTTCATTACTTGTTCGGCTGCGGCGTCAGGCGCAAGTATGGCTTCGGCGCCGTAAAGCCCTTCGGATATTTTTCGGCCAGCACCGCCGGATCCTGCACGGTCAACGGAATGATGACGTCGTCGCCATCTTTCCAGTTGCCCGGCGTCGCCACCGAATAGCCATCGGTCAGCTGCAGCGCATCGATCACGCGCAGCACTTCGTCGAAGTTGCGGCCGGTGCTCATCGGGTAGGTAATGGTCAGGCGGATCTTTTTGTTCGGGTCGATCACGAACAGCGAACGCACCGTCGCCGTGGCCGACATTTCCGGGTGGATCATGTCGTACAGCGTAGAGACCGATTTATCGGCATCGGCGATGATCGGGAAGCCGACCACGGTCTGCTGGGTCTCTTCGATGTCCTTGATCCAGCTCTTGTGCTGCTCGGCCGGGTCGACGGAGAGCGCGATCGCCTTCACGTTGCGCTTGTCGAATTCGGGTTTCAGCTTGGCGGTCAGGCCCAGTTCGGTGGTGCAGACC
>Ga0308169_10002995_pt1 | contig 16907 bp, 27 predicted proteins | sample PhyBR1_2_FD_202139 | JGI IMG/M metagenome (GOLD analysis project Ga0308169, IMG submission 202139) | Phyllosphere microbial communities from UC Gill Tract Community Farm, Albany, California, United States - DLSLSB.R1 | ecosystem: Host-associated > Plants > Phyllosphere > Unclassified | place... | reverse complement strand
TGTGGGATGGTGAGCTGAGCGCATGAAAGGAGAAGAGCGACATACCGTATGCCACAAGGTCGAGCGCCATGCAGAATGTGAAGGGGATGGCCAAGAGGAATGCGGCTAGCCTGCAGAAGAACGGAATCTGGGCAGGTCAGCGGGGGTGTGGGTCGGAGCGAGACAGTCCCCGCACGTACGTAGGTTAACCAACCGGTCAGCTGGGGCTGTAAGACTGAGACGAAGGCGTCCATGTTATCGCGATCTAGTGCTTCCCAGGATCAAGGAGGTGTCATGGTTGAGAAGGAGAAGAGATGAAGATGATGGAGCGGAACAATGCGTGGGAAACATGGCGAGCGCGGAAGGCTCGGCGGTCATCCCCGTGCCTGGCTGTGCATTGGTCCGGGTGCAGGTGTAAGGTATCCATGTAGACTACTACGTTTCAAGCTTTGCGCTGGCATCCCATTGCGTCCCTTGCAGTCCGTCTAGCTTGGACAAGGGATGTTCTGATCGCGCCGACTCCAGCAATGCTGACAAGCTTGGGTTCTCGGCTATCGCGGTCTGGTGTTGTCAGCACGATATCGACCTGTCCATGCTCGGCTCACCTTCAAGCATGCATTGTATTCCCGCCAGGCAGATCCGCAGTTCCTGTCGTACTCTTCTGCTTTGATCTGGGCGCGAGTCTTACCCTTGGTATCGATGGGCGGGAGTTGAGCAGGGACGTGCTGAAATGTCGGCGATTCGTCGGCAGAGGTGTCCGGAGAGGTGTTCGCCGAAGGGTATTCGCGGCGTCGAAAAGCAGATGACCAGTTGGTCACTATCCGCTTACGCATGCTTTGGTCCGCGACGACCTCGACTTGGGGGACGCCAGGGCTGGGGCCGGGGGCGGGTTGTCGGGAACGACCGGTAGCGTCGAGAGCGGGTTGCAGATACCCTTCAAACCAGGCGTTGAAGCATGCATCGTAGCGTTGTTTGATGGGCGTACAGGCGGGAGATAGCGATCTGAGGGTTTGCAGTCAGCGTTATGATTGCGAGCGGAACGCTCTGTTGATCGGCTCACTCCATGATTCTGTAGGCTGTGGACGATGATGAGTGTCGAGTACCGACATTTGACCGGCCATGGCCGACGGACTTAGGGACAGCAGCATCATATTCATTTGCGTCGCTCGTTGATTTCTCTACGTATGTCAAAGTCTAGTGTATATGACAACAGCTGCGTCTCTTCGCGCACCAGCTCCCACCGCCGGTCGTTGGCTCTCAAGCACTTGCGCAATATCGCCTGGTATGCCGCCGCTGATGGCCGCATATCTTCTGCCTTCATCTTTTCCAGGTAATAGAAGGCATCCTCGTACGTGTCCGGTAACAGACATAATTGAATAAGCTTTTCGTACGTTTCGGCAGTCGGTGCGACCCCGGCGGCCTGCATCTCGGACAGGACAGTGTCGCCAAGTGGGCGGTGTTCCGCTGCGATGCAACCGTCCAAGACCGTGTTAAACGTATCGATGTCGGGCTTCAGGCCGAAGTCGGGAATCGCGGCTTGAGTCGCTCGTACGCGCCGCAAGTCTTTTATCCGAGCACTCGCCAGAATCAGTGCGTTGATCGAAGCGAGGTCAACCGGCTGGCCAGCCTTGTGCATATCTTCAAGCCCATAAAAGGCCTGGTCGATGAGTTCGGGGGAGGTGAGCACCGCGGCGATGGGCTCAACCGTGTTGATGGTCGGTACCAAGTCGTTTGCACGGATTGAGCTTACGACTCGGAAGGCTTCCGGTACTTGTCCCGCAGCAACATAGCACTCGAGCAAAGCGGCAAGATGGTATTCCTCTACCGATGCGCCCAGATTGCCAAGCGCAGCGAGGGCTTGAGTCGCAAGCTGAGGGTGACCTGCACGTGCTGCGACGTCTAGTACGCGGGAGATGAGTCCAGAGTCGGGCGAGTATCGTTTGGATCGCGTGACGCGGGTCCAGCTGGCGAGCACTCCGTCGAGCTGGGTGATCAGCGCCACGTCGCTAATACGGGGAGCTTACATAGTGGCGCTCTGCGCTGACAATGAGGATGTCTATCCAGCACGGCAGATCGACTGACAAGGAGAACACGTCCTCAATTCGCCGAACTAGGTCGATGGCGAGACGAGGCATGCCCCACTCGCAGCAGGCACGGACAGTGTGGCGTATCAGTGAGGTTGAGGGCTGCAGTTCGCGGTCGATCATCTCGAGCACAATGTATACGAGCTGCTCGGGATGTTGTGGGTGAGAGGTTTGGGTAGCCAGCGCTTCATAGAGATCTGCCGGGTGGTTGCCGTCACGGATGGCCTGGACCAGCAGGGATGGGATGATGCTGGGGTAGTTTTTGGTAAACTAGAGGTGAGTTTGGGCCGTCGTGAACGAAACGTACGTAGGAGATGTACGCCAAGGCGTCGGTTTCGAGGGACAGTCGCGCGCCGTCTGCTTCGGCAATAGCGGTCATGACGACGTCGAAAGGCAGCGAGTCGATCAGGCTCTCATCGAGGCGAGATGCGCGGATCTGAGATGGGAGTGGGCGCTCATGTCTGTCGGCATGTTTGACAGCCTGCTTGAAGATGGCAGTGTACGCTTCTGTCTGGGGACGAGTGAGGCGCGTTCGGCTTGAAAGTGATTTGAGAGCGTGAGCCAGAGTGTCCTCGCCCGGGCGAGCCTTGTTGTCCCATCCGCCGGCGCGGCGCGCTCGAGTAGTGGAGAGCGTTCGCGAGGGGGCGGGGAATGATCGAACAGCGGATCGAGTAGCTGCCCGCATTGCAAGCAGATGGTTGAGGTTGTGCATAGGAGGTCGTATGTAGGGGGGGACGAAGAAAAGACGGCGCCCAGGGGGGGGGGTAATGTGATGACGTGGGAAAACAAACGATGTTATCAGAACGCGCGCGAGTGCTCTCACATCTCACCGCCTCGAACCACACCACCACGCACGCACGCACGCGGCCAACAAAAGCACAGAACACTGCACAACCTTCGTCATATCCTATCACTCGCCCGACATCATCCACCTTGCTCGTCTCGTTCCGTCATGGCCCCTCCCGTGGTCACCTTGACTGCACCTCATTCCCCCACCCGAGCCCGGTCTGTTTCCCAACCCATTCGAGAAGACGTCGCCACCGATTTTACCTACCCTTCGCACACCCATGACCCACGTCAATCCATCCTGCGCGCGCAGTCTTCGAATTCGGTCCTAAGGGCGACGGCGGCGGCAGCGGCTGGTGCCAAGAATGGTGATCAAGGCAGTATGTCGAGGGCCAAAGGCCGGGCGCGCAGTTCGAGTTTGGTCACCGTCACGGAAGTAGGCGGGGATGAACCCGAAAATGTCGTCGACCGTCTAGGCGTAGGCTCCAATGAGAATGCCGCTTGGGTCAATGCGCCGGGTGAGTTTACGATACAGAAGCACGCTGACAATGTAGGCGCGTGGGCCATTCATATCGTGTTGATCTTGCTGGCCAAGGTGTTGATTGACGCGATCCCGGGAATGACGCAAGATGTCAGCTGGACCATTGTCAATCTTGGCTACATGGCGGTGAGTTGGACCCACATCGGCGTCACTGACCTGCAGGCATCATTCCTTATGTTCCACCATGTGACCGGCGTGCCTTTCGAGTCGACGTGAGCTGGGCACCGAGCGCTGGGAACCCGTGGCTAATGTTCAGGATGACCGCGGGAGGGGCGTACGACGAGTTGACATTGTGGGAGCAGATTGATTCGGGCGCGCAGTATACTCCGGCCAAAAAGTGGCTCACGAGTGTGCCCATAGGATTGTGAGCGAGTCTGCGAACGGTCACCGCGCTGACGGCTCAGATTTCTGATCTCGACGCATTATACAAAGTACGACTACATTCTCTTTGCGCTCAACTTTGCCGCCCTTGTGTTTGTCCTGTTTCCAAAGCTACCCATCGTGAGTGCGCTGCATGCTGGTTGTGCACGTGCTGATGACAGCTGCACCGACTTCGGTTCCACTTCATGTCTCCTTATAATGTCAGCAATGATATCCCCACGCCTATAGTATCGAGACCGCCCTCGCCAGGGCGAAACTAGATAATGACGTTATGCATTATGTACAACTGGTAGAGCGTCTACTCTTGGGTCGCGGCGTCAACAGCAGCGTCCAGCTCCTTCTCCTGCTTCAAAGGGTCGACATCCTTGTTGGATGATCGCGTGTAGCCCTCCGAGTCGTCCAGAATTTCTCCGCCGCCGATGGTGTCCTTGAGTCCGTTGACCTCGTCTGCGATGTCAGTAAAGAGGGTAGATGGCGGCTGATCCACATACCCTTGGAGATCGTGCCGGTGGCTTCGGAGTCGGCGGCGGCCTTGTCCTCCTTGTCGGCGTCGAGGTTGGAGTAGGCGACGTCTCGGTCAGACTTGGGGACGAACAGCTCTTCGTTGGAGGACATATTGATTATGATTGTTCAAGACAGATGGTGGGGCAAAGAAAGCCGGGGTGTTGTTGACATCAGACAAACTTCATGTCACGGTATATATATGTGACCGAACCTCATGTCCGGTGACGTCGAAGATTGGGTCATCTGCTGGTGACGCAAAGGAGAACAAGGGTAAACAAAAGCGCTATCGAGCCAAGGAGGAGTCGTGTGTGTCGATTGATTCTTTCCCGATCTGACAAAGCTGTCTGCATGCATCGAAACATTACTGTGTCTGTGATCAAAGACGCGTTGCGATCGGAATCGGTTTGTGATTCCGGCCGATCGAATTCTCTCGTCATCGCTTTTCGTCATTTTTGGTTGGTTGGCATGGGGTACAACAATTACACCGGCGTCCACTACTTGTGACTCGATTTCTTGATCAACCGCTGCTTCTCCGACTTGGACATTTTCTGCTTGCGCCGTTCCCGCTGCTCCTCCTTGACGGCTTTTTTACGTTCCTGCCGTGAGTGCGGTTCTTACAAGGCGGGACGCACCTTCTTTGTCTCCTTGTCTTCGTGGCGGAAGCCGCGAGGTTTGTCCTCGTCCCCTCCACCGCTCGAAACGACGTCGGCGTCGGCGTCGGCCCCGTCGACGCCGGCCGTCTCGTCTTCATGGTCATGGGCAGCCTCATCGCCGTTGATTTCCTCGTCGTCGAAACGCACACCACGTGCAAGTGGCTCGGTCAATGAATCCGCTTCCGCCACTTCCCGCTTCAGGCCTGCGATGCCGGCGTAGATCAGTTGATCCCCCTTGCCTGCTTTCACAACCTCGACATCGCGTTCCGGGTCGTAAACTTCGGCTAGGGATCGTGGTATGTACGACGACATGAACACGGCATCGTCGTCGAGATCGTCCGAGATCTCACGATTGCGGATATGGGCCAACAATTCGGCTTCGTGGTCGGGTAATGCAGGGTCGACTACGAAATCCCACATGCGCCTCAGAGACAGCATGTTGGGGATCCCTTGGCGCGCAAAGAAATCCTTGACATTGCGTATGTCTGTTCGCAAAAAATCGTAGCTCCGTGGATGGTCGCTCTCGACCGATTGCGAGACGTCGATGATGTAGATGTGCGACTGGTGCCACCTCAGATGAGCTCGGCTTCATAGTGTGACACTTACAGGACATTGTACTCGCTCAAATCTGCGTGGACCAGCTTGCATGTTTGAAACATGCGCCGCATGGCCACAAGCATCTCCACGTAGGCCTCGCTCCATTGTTGTTCGTCGAGCGCCGCATCCCGCAGACGTGGTGCCGCGCTGACGGTTAACACAGCGCAAAAAGATGGGACTTACGTCGCGCCGCCGAGAAACTCCATGACAAGCACATTCTCCTTGCAGTCGAAGACTCGCGGCGTCCGGACACCGCCCTGCTCTAACCGTCGCAGATTCCGCAGCTCTTTCTCCGCCCACACGCGGATCATCTTCCGAGGGTTCTTCGACGACGAGTATTCTCCCTTGAATCGGTGTTCACCGACGATATACGCCTGTCTCGACTTGAAGGCGAGGATGGACGTCCGGTAGATCTTGACCGCGACGGCTGAGGTATCGGTTTGGGCGTAATACACGTTGGCCTGGGATTAGAGAGGGCGACAAGCATGACTCACCTCTTTGCCAGTGCTTATGCAGTGCTCCAGCTTGCCGATGATGCCTCGGTTGACAAGTCCGGCCAAGACCAGACGGGTCCGCGAGTCCAGCACGCCCTCCTCGGTCGCACGGTCCGCCTTGTCTTTGTCGTGCGACGCGGCTTTGGGGTTCGTGGCGACGCCGCCTGCCAACACAGACGGGTGCGATTTCTTCCCCTGGACGATGTTGACGTTTCTGGTAGGTAACGGCGGCTTACCGGGACCAGATGACACGGCAGCGTGATGTTGCCGCAAGCGGTTGTAGTGTTTTGTAAAGTCTGCCATGAGTGCGTGTCTCTCGTGTCTGTTACTAGACCCACCTCCATCGGCCAGCTCCCAGTCTTCATCGTCCACATCCCACGTCTCGTCGTCGTCGTCGTCGACTTCGAGCGCAACCTCGGACCCCTGGTCCAGCTCGTCATCACTCCAGACGGGCTCCTCTTCGCCTTCGGACTCGACGACGCTTGAGCCACTGGATCCGCTGGCCGAAGCGACACGCTCCAGAGGCACGTCCTCTGCGATGAGCGGCTCGTTGGGGGCCGGCTCATCGATGTATGATTTGCCGTCTTGCCTAGTGGACATGTCGAATGGTCGAAGTTGAACTTTTGGTCAAATTAGCCGAGTGGCAAAATACGCGTGTTGAGTGGCGAACCGCACGTGGGATTAGGCCGAGGTGGGTATATTGCCGCTTCGAGCAGTGTGTGTGACGTCATGGTGTTTTTGGGTGTCAGCTGGTGCGCCCATGCCCAACAACCAACGACGTCCAGCCACGGTTGATTGGTTCATTCTTGCATCTTGACCCTTGACATCCATTCAACCATCGCAACCATGTCGCCTTTGCCAGAAGTCCTTTTCAACGTCGCCAGGAACCCCATCTTTGCGGGTAGGTGATGCGATGCGTGTGTGAGCTCACCGACACAGTCGGTCTGCCCATCGGGCTCGGCGCCCTGAGCGGTCTCGTCACTGGCCAGACCTCGCGCAGCAACTGGTTCACCGTGAGTCGGACCCTTTCGGACCCTTGGGTGCAAAGCTTATGACCAGACCATGTCGCCGCCCCCTGGTAACCCGCCCAAGGAGGTCTTTGGACCGGTGAGGAGGCAGCCTTTTCGGTGAACTGACTGCCCAGGTCTGGACCGTCCTCTACGGTCTCATGGGTTACGCCTCCCACTTGGCTGTTAGGTCGTTCGACTCTGCCGTGACTCCGCAGGGAACGTAAGTGCGAGCTGGGAAGGGGCTTGCTGACAGCAGCGCGCAAGCAGACCAGGCATTGCAGCTGTACTACGCCCAGCTTGCGTTGAATCTGCTGTGGACTCCGCTGTTCTTCGGGGGTGGGTCGGACGAGCAGGGCATCGCTGACCTGCAGCCAAGCAGAAGGAAATCGCCCTGGGCAACCTCCTCGCTTTGACGGGTACCGTGACTGCCATGACCGTGAGTGCTAAGTGTCGGGTCTGGGCTCACGCCCAGGTCAAGATGCACAACCTCAACACGCCGTTCAGCACGACGTGGTTCCTCGCGCCCTACTGCGCCTGGCTCGGATATGGTGAGTTGCGGCGGTGAGGACTGACGCTGACGAGTGCAGCCACGTACCTCAACGCGGGATACGTCTTCCTCAACCGAGACCGACAACACTAGGCTTTAATAGTCTCTGCTTCGATAGCCCCTGCCAAGATGAATGTATTAAGATATTAGGACGAGATCTGGCTCGCTAGTCCAAGCCAAAGAGACCGCTTTGAAATGTTGGCCCGGCGCCAACAACCTGAAACCAGAGGATGAAACCAGATGATTACCTCGGCGGGGTGGCAAAATTGGGCGTGGCGACGGTGTTGACCCATCAACGCGTCAGACGCGCGCGCGTTGAATCAACAACAATAACACATCGACCCCCTCTTCTCGTCGACAACACCACAGCGTTGATGCGATGAGCAGACCTGGGCCGTCTCTCAGCATCAACACCAATCCCGCATCCTCCAAGTCACGCTCGTCTCCCGTCAAACCCGCGCCGGGTCTCCGGCTGTACGACTTACCTACCGCCCTCGAATCACCTGGAGTCAACCCCAACCCTCAACGCCGAGCCCGGCCAGGCGGACTCGCAGCTTTGCCCTCGGACCCGGACAGTCGGTCGGTATACACCTCGTCGGATCGCCATTCGCAATGGACACGCGCATCGGTCAACGGCGCGAGGTCAATAAACAGTCCCACGCGTGAAGATGGCCCGACCCACGAGGTGAAACTCGGCGTGTCCACTCGCGCTAACGGTAGTCCCTTGCCCTCTTTGCCCACCACTGCCGGGAGTTTTACCTCGCCTCGACACCCCCACCCACCTCTGCAGCCTTCATCTCGTCAACCCTCGCATCCTTGCCCCGCGCCCATCGCCCCATCTACGCCAAACTACAAGCTACGCTTCGCTCTCTCGCCCATCTGCATCACCTGCGCGTCCGCATCACCTCGTTTCACGCCTTGATTTCGTCGACGTACGCTTCGGGATCTCTCACCCCCGCATCACGTTCGGCACTTGCTGGTCAAAACGCCCGACGGGAGCGCAAAGAGAAATTTGCCCAGTTTGTCACGACGTGGTGCGCCGGCGGTACCGAGCCTTTCTTCAAGGGGCTCTGGGCGGTGATGAGGGTGCAGAGTCGAGGAGATGTCCGAAGGGGAGGCGGAGGGGGGTCTCGTGTAGTGTGGGAGATTGACGACGCCGTGTTTTTGGAGTCTGGGTGGGTACTGGTTCCACGTCCCCGCTCATCGCAGCGGTCTCGAGTTCATGCACGAAGCAGTCATCGTCCTGAAGGGCGTTCTCGGGTTCACGGATCAGTCGTTGAGCTCCCCACCGACGCTCAAGCGCATACGTACTTTACCAAAGGCATTCTCCGAGTCACGGCGTCGACTGCCCCGTTCCGACTCGGACGTTTCGTCACGGGGTCGAGCGTCGTCGGACCCATTCACGGACGTTGGCCGTCCGTCACCTCAGAAACCTCGAACCTCTAGTCGTGGACCGGCACCGCCGCCTCCTCAACGCACCGACCCTCTACACCCGTATCCTTCAGCATCCCCGCAGCCCGGCAGCGAGGACGAGCTGGAACACCTACTTGATCCGACTGCACTCGACGCGCTCGAGACAGTGGACGAGGATCCGACAGAAGATGATATTGTCGCCGAGGAAGCCGACTTGAACAAACCCCGCTTCCGTCTATGGAACTTTCCGGCTCACATCAGCGATCAAGAAGCAGAAGAATTGATCGCACTGTTTCCGCGCAACATCACCGCACGGGATATCCGATTCCCTTACCTTCCGCCAGGTCACGGCGCCGCGCATTGGGAAGCGGTGAATGTCGCGGGCCAGGATGCCGCAGTGCCGCCGGTTGAAACAGAAGCGACGGAGGGGGTGTTGCGACACGGCACGGGGAGGATATGGACAAGCTTGTCTGCAAGAGACTCCAATTGGCCCGGGTCCGGATGGTTCAGGTTCAAGAGATGGTGGCGGAGACTATTCGGTATGGGTTAACGTTGCATGTAACATGTGGCTAGATCTTTTGCCGCTTCACCTCGGAGTCATTATCTCCTTCGGCCTTTCTTTTTTCGTTTGTCGTCGCGACAAGGTTGCGGTAAAAGTCTTGGTCGCCAGCGGGTTTCGGCGGCACCGGCTCTGCGGGCGCCTTGGTGACGGTCCTGGCTTTGCCAATCACCTTGCCACCCCGTCTTGCAGCTCGTGGCGCAAACGATAGCGCCGTCTTCTCCTCGCTGGGTTTGGCCGGCTTTGGTCGCCTCGCTTGCTCGCTGAAAGTAATGGTGGCGCCGTTGAAAACGAACGGTTCTGAGCGGAGAAGTACCGTTCCAACGTCCTGGAGGTTAGAGTGATCCGTCAAGGTTTCACGTACCGCCTGTGACGCCAGCTCCGCAATAGCTTCGTGCGATTTCGCAAACACCTCCACGCGCTGGACCGGGGCGATTTTCTCGAGGGCCTGCTGCAACAGTCCCTCTTGCGTCCCTTCCGGCAAGCCGTGAAGTCGGATAGTCCTCTCGCGCTTGTCCGCCGCGGCACGTTGCCCGGCCACCGTTGCGGTATCCGCCTTTTTCGTCTTGTGATTCGGATCGCTGAGAACGACTTTGAGCGTCTTGCCAAGCCGTTGCTTCCCGCTCAATGCGCAGGCTGACTTGGCCGCGGCCTACACTCAGCGACGCCGCCTCGACTCAAACCCACCTCCGAGGCCATCTCGACAAAGGCGAAACCTCGACATTCCCTCTTGATCGGGTCCCAGCCAAGCTTGACGTGCTGCACCGCGCCGTGGTCCGCCAACAAGGCCTGTACATCGCCCTCGGTCGTGCGACCCGTCAGTCCGCCGACAAACAACGTCCTATTGGCCGAGTCGTCGGCATCAGAGCGCTTTGTCTTGGCTGCAGGGTCGGAGATAAGTACGGTCATGGGGAAGTCTGCGAGTTTCATTCCGTTGAGCACGAGTGCTTCTTGGGCGGACGCCTGGGGTCAGGTGAATCTGCAGCGCCCTCACTCACAGGCGAGTCCATGGTGATATAGCAGAATCGCCTGTTGTCGGCGAATTTTCGGCTGGGCCAACGAATGTCGCCGAGGATTGTGCCGTACTGATCTCAGCGCGGTACGAGGTTCAGACCCACCTGGCCGAACATCTGCCGCATCGCTGCGTCGTCGGTGTCTCGCGGGAAGTTTGTCACAAACAGCGTTGACCGCCACAACATGGTGATGGCCACGACTTGGCCACCGAGTTTCTTGCCGTCTCGCGCCAAGGCTGCCGGGACAGCATCAGCAAACCGGAATTCAACCGTCGCCGCCGTGCCGTCCGACAACATGGTGACCTCGCGAATGTGCCCAATCTGCAATCAGCTTTGCCCACTGTGGACAGCAACTCACGTCGATGAACCAAGACTGGACGGTCGCCTTGTCGGTGCCGCTCGCCAAGCCATTAACCAGAATGGTGGTGTTTTCGCGGTCCCTGTCGTCAGCGCCTGCTTGCACCGGAACCGAACCTCTTGAAGTGAGAGTCGTCCGTGGGTTCGGGCTGCTCCTGCGGCACCTCGACAGCTTGCGCCTCGACCTCTTGCGTCGTTTCAGGCTGAACAACCGGCTGCGCCGCGTAGTATTGCTGCATCTGTTCCTGATTCGCCTTTTCTCGCCGCCGCGCGAGTTTGTGCTGTTCGGCTTCGATTTTGGACGCGGCGTCGGCGAGAGAACTCAAGTCACCGTGAATCATTTCGAACTGAAGGAGTGCCTCGTATACTGCCTCGGGCCAGTCCAAGTCGGTACGTCCGATCGCGGTGGTCAAAATCGCTCGAGCCTTGTCGGAATGTCCCCGGCGCCTGCGGTCAGAGGACGTTGTATGTCTGCAGCTCACGTCTCAGCTCCCGCCAGGAGCAGGACCATCTGATATGCTGACGATCGAGCCTTGTTGGGCTTTTCCAGAAGCGTGAGCGCGCTGTCCAGCAGATCAGGGTGCTTCGTCTCCGCCCATTCCAGCGTGAACTTCTCCAGGCGCAACGACGTGTCGCCTGACTTGACAACTGGCATGAGCTCGATTCGTTTGCTTCCGACTTACGCTGCGAAATCGTCTCGAACCCGCGCGCCAACAGTAGCAAGGTTGGCTCTCCGCCGAGACCTGCGCGGTTGACCGCCGCTGCGCGCCCAATGAAGACCTCTGCCAGATCTGCCGCTTGCGATATTGTGCCAAGGCCAAGAGCCCGTTCGAACAATGCGCCAAGTTGCGTTTCGTCCTCGCCCGCTCGTTCCTGTTGTTGTGAGCGCTTGCGGACGCCTGGACTCGTTGGCGCCTGGACTCACTGTCGCCTCAAAGTATCGTCGCCAGATCGTACCGCTCTGAGGGCAGGCTCGAGCTGCTCGCTGCTTGATCTCCCGATTATCGTCCCAGCTCGAGTACCTCTGCCAGATCGCTGCCTCTGCGGCCTTGTACGCTGCATACGTCTGCTCGGCTGATGCGCGTGTCCCGTCGTCTTCTTTCGCTTTGCCCTTTTTGGAGGGTTTTGGTAGTTTATCCAGGACCACGGCTGTCGAGGCGGCAGCTTTGGCATAGTATGCGATTGCACGTTCAAAAATGGCCGCGGTGAGAGTCACATCGGTCGAGGGCGCTCGCGCTGATTTGGGGTTCTTTGCTCGAGGATCGGTCTCCCAGTCGATGTACGCGGTATACGTTTCTGGGCTATCGGCCTGGGGTCAGCTTTGGTTCCACGTGCTCACTCACAAGCTGTTGCTCGAGATCTTCTCTTGTCTTGCCGAATCGCTTTTCCGCCGACCACTTGATTTTGGCGTTCTGAGCGATTTCGGTGAGGTGCGCCATCTTCGCCATGTACTCGGTCGGCTGGTGCTCATTGATATATGCCGAGTAAGCAGAGGAGGTAGCATCCATGGCTGAGGTCAGCGGAGGGACACGGCGTTGACCTACTGGAATGAGGAATGGCCATTCTCTCGGCTATGACCGCATCGACATTGTCCCCTTTGGCAAACTCCCAATCAAGCCATGGTTGCCACAACAAGTGGCTGTCAGACAGCAAGCCATCGCCTCTGTGGATGATGCCTCGAAGCATGCCCCTCACCGTCTCATCGGTCAAAAACGCCTCGACCTCGGCATCGACCGTGGCGGATGACTCCTCGGTGGTGGAAATGCCCGCTGTGTTTTGTGCGCAGCCAAGGACAAACTCGACGTGTCGAAGCAGAATGGCCAGCGCTGGGGATCAGTGGGACATCTTGTGCCATGCCGCTCACAAAGGTAGTCCTGCTCGGCTTGCTCGAAGCGCTCCAGGATCTCGACGAATCCGTCTAGAGTCAACGGACGCGGTGAGCTGTTGATCAACAGGTCGATGTAGCTGAGCCATTGATCTGGCGTGAGCGCTGCGCGACTTTGTGGCCCGACACGCACCTTCGGAGAGCATGACCAGTGAAGCCAAACGCAGAGTCGCGTCCAACACCTCTGGAATCATGGCGAGCTTGTTCATGAGCGAGATTTGCTGTCGAATGAGGGCGACATTGTTTGGTTGTGTATCTAATTGCTCGAGGACGGCCGAGAGGGCCTCGACGTCGTCGTTGTTTTGCGTCGACTCGGCCATGTCGGTGTGTGGAGAGGAGGAGTGTGAGAGCAGGCTGCAAAGGGGGGACCAAGCTAGGCATGAAATGCAGAGTACCATCATGGCCAACGTGAGTGGAGGGCCTCACGACGGCGGCAAGGGCCGAAGGGGACATGGCGTTAGGCGCGTGGAGATGAAGATGAGTGATAGGCGCGCGGGAATGTCCCCGGGGGAGATGGGGGGGGGTATGACGTCGTTTTATTCGGTGATCGTCGTGTGTTCTCGAGCGAGCCCGACCAGATTGCCCTGTTGTATTGTATATTTGGGTTGCTCCGAAGGGCCCGGGCTGCGTGTGATCAAACGTCATCAGGCGAGATCCGGCACGAATGACTCTTCCCCCTTTACCCGAGTTGCTCCACCGACGTGCCGTGTTCCATGCCGATTCGAGTGACCTCACAGGCACGCATCATTAGCCATCAGCAGCAGCCCATTGAACCATCCAACCCATGAAGTTATAGATGATCTCAACCGACCACCGACCGACATTTTTCTACATCATCTTCAATCTGCACTGCCAGTCCACATTCGTCTCGTTCATGTCTCCGCCGCCAACCTACCCCCATGATGCTCACTACCTGCCCCACCCAGACGCGTACAGTCAGTCGAGCTCCCGACCACCGTCAGGATGGGCTGACGATAGATCCGGACGACTTGATCAACTCTGTCCAGCACCTGGGTATCCATGAAGAGGCATATCCCTCGCAATACTCCTTTCAGCCGTTCATCCCCTATCAGGCGCCACCCGCACAGTACATGCCGCAGCATGCTTACCAGTACGGCTACAGTAATTCACCCTTTCAGGACAACCGGCCATTCTTCACTCCTTCACAACATTCTCCGCAGATCCCATCCTCGCCCTATCCCCCACCCCCTGGCGCCATGTGGAACAGCCCGCCGATGAGCCCTGCAATCGGCGTGGCGGAGTCGCGCAGGGCCTCGGCCATGGACGATTACGGCCGTCAGCCATTCTACCCGCAGTGGAACAACGCGGCCTCTGGTCCGTATCGACCTCTGCGGGGGCCTATGCCCGGTCCGCCTCGTGCCCCGAACAGGATGTCGTGGAGCGGACCGTCAAAGGACAAGCTGGCAGAGCGCAAGGCGTACCACCCCCAACCTCCGGCGAATAGGAGCGATTGGGTGATGTGGGTTGGCAATGTGTAAGCTGGCCCTTTAGGATTGTGACGCGCTTACAGAAAAGCCCGGCCAACACCTCGCACGAAGAGCTCTGGCGTTTCTTCAACTCGCCGATCAACAGCGAACCATGGGCCGGACCCTCCTCCATCTTCCTCATCTCCCGGTCGTCGTGCGCTTTTGTCAACCTCACCTCGGAGGAAGACCTAGCGCGCGCGGTGGCCTGGTTCAACGGCAAATCCTTGCGCCCATTTGACACCCGCTGCCCTCGCCTGGTGTGTCGAGTACGAAGAAAGGACGACGACTTGCGGTCGGGCGTGGGAGCGCAACGTGGGACCGGCATGCACCGAGATTGGATCAAGAAACAGCAATCTGAAGTACCCGAACCGATAACGGAAACGCCAACGTCACCTGCCGTGGTAGAACCGCCCCCACCAGGTGAGGGCCGTCGCCGCGAATCGGTTGTGGACAACAATACGCACAAGTCGACCGAGAGTTATGCCAGCACGAATTCGAGCTTCCTGGCACGGCATTTTCCCTTGCGTGCTTTTATCTTGAAATCGGCGACGGTCGAGGAGCTGGAGGAGAGCGTGAAGACGGGACAATGGCGAACGCAAAAGCACAACGAGCCGGTTCTGGGTGGGTCGCCATATTATCGCCGTCGGCTGACCCCAGATCAAGCGTTCAGAACTTCGCAGGACGTCGTGCTGATTTTCGGTGCCAACAAGTCTGGCGAGTTTTTCGGCTACGCCAAGATGGTAGAGCACATTGACAAGGAAAAGGCGAAAAAGTGGTCCGGGTCGAAGTCCAGCGCCAAGCCCAAGACGTCGATGATCGAGGAGGAGTCGGAAAATCGCGCTCGAGGAGGATCCGAGCCGATACGTCCGTCGTACTTTCTCACCCCATCGCAGAGTCATATCGCTGCAAGCTCGCCGAGCGAGCTCACGCCTGCCGAGGAGTATGACTTTTCTCCTGATCATCGCGCTAACACGGACCCGACGGAATTCCGGTCAGATCGTCCTGCCAGTCCTCGAGCGATGACGCTGGATCCGAAACAGGTGCAACCCAATTATTTCCCGCCGGCTCCGATCCCCGCTCATTCAGCCGACAATCAGGCCGATCGCCAGCAGGAACTCGGAGGCTCCTCTCGACCTGCCCATGGAGGCGAAGATGGTGTATTGCGCAAAGACACGGCGTTGGGCCAAATTGAAAGACCAGAGGTTGCAGATGAAGCCGGCGTGCCGTTCAAGATTGAATGGGTCAAGGTTGGGCGCCTTCCGTTCAACAACACCAGGCATCTGCGAAATCCTTGGAACGCCGACCGCGAGGTCAAGGTATCAAGAGACGGCACAGAGGTTGAGCCTAGTGAGTCTTTCGTGGTGACGGGTGGGATTGACCGGCAGACATCGCTATGCAGCTCATGGCCCTGTGGCCATAGGCGTCGTCTCCCCGTCGCGTCGTCGCGGACCCGCATCATCATTGTTCACAAGCATCCCACCGCATGTCCATACATCTTGCATTGAACGTGGTCGTGCTGTATAGTTGTCACACATACACGAATGCACACCTGTACTTTTGCGTTCAGGGTCGTGCTCTGGAGCCCCCTTCCCGTTCCGGCAACCGCGTCGTCACTGGTCGGAGTGATGAGGACGGCGACGGGGCATTACATTCGATCCTTGTCCACACAGACCCCATATAAGCGACCGACAGTTAACAATGTCCACCCCGGAAGACCTCGTGCAGCAGCTCAAAGAGCTTGGAGTGAGCGACAAGACGGCAAGATATGCGCTCGAGGTGGGTCCTCTGCCTGTGGTTTGAGATGGCAATGTCATGCTGATTGTAGCGATACAACAACGATGTCACAAAAGCCGCGGATTACGGTGAGTTGTGGGTTGCGGTTCACGCCCGGGCAGTCAAAGGTCGAGGCTTGAAACGTGTGTTCGCCGTCGCTCGGCCAAAGGGATCGGGCGGGGAGACGATGGTACATCCCTTTGGCTCACCGAATCGCCCCCCTCCCTCCCCCCCGCCCCCGGCCTCGCCGTCTCCCGTCCGGTCGTCTCTTCGACGATCAATCACACGGTGAACATCATTTGTCGCCTATATTCTGCTCCCTCCTCCGTCCCCTTCCGCTGTGCCTCACATTCTGATCTCACCTGCGACGCCGTTCGCACGACCCTCGTTCGCGCGACCGCAGCACGTGCCAAGACTTTCCTGTACCGCAACAAGCTGACCTCGGTCACTATCTTGCTCGACTATCCTGCTCTATGGCCCCACTCGACCGCTCATTCTCCTTGCCCGTCTCCCTTTCCGACCGCGTTTCTCGACTTAAAGTCTTCTCGGGAGCTGCAAGCAAGGACGAGGTGAGCTTGGCACTCGCATCATGACGTAGGCTGACCAGCAGGTGAGCGAAGACATCCCCCTTTTGTCCAACCCTCCAATCCATGCACGATGCCCCATCCGCTACTGGCACTTCCCCTCTGTCTTCCTCTCCGTGGATGCGCTCAGCTTGGGGCGGCTTCTGGGCCGATCCGTTGGCGACGGCCATCCCACGAATCCAGCTACACCGAGGCTGTCCTCTAATCTATCTCTTTCAAATGATGGGCTGATCTTTCACAGGCCTCGGACATCATTCTCG
>Ga0308169_10002993_pt1 | contig 16910 bp, 11 predicted proteins | sample PhyBR1_2_FD_202139 | JGI IMG/M metagenome (GOLD analysis project Ga0308169, IMG submission 202139) | Phyllosphere microbial communities from UC Gill Tract Community Farm, Albany, California, United States - DLSLSB.R1 | ecosystem: Host-associated > Plants > Phyllosphere > Unclassified | place... | reverse complement strand
ATGCCGCGGGAATGGTGTGGTCGCCGCTGTCCAATCTGCTGCTCTACGGCGCAACGGCGGACGTGGCTGCCGCGAAGCGCGCTGGCGTCAGGATCGCGCTCGGATCCGACTGGTCACCCAGCGGCAGCAAGAACCTGCTGGGCGAACTCAAGATCGCCCGTAGCGTCAGCGAGCATCTCGGCGGCCTTTTCACCGATATGGAATTGACCCGCATGGTCACCTCGAACCCCGCCGAAATGCTCGGCTGGGACGGACAGGTTGGCAGTATCGAGCGCGGTAAAAAGGCCGATCTGCTCATTCTCGATGGAGATACCCACGATCCCTATCGTCAGTTGGTCGGCGCGCACGAGAATGACACGCTGGCGATTGTTATCGATGGTCGTCCGCGTCACGGCAGGATGGGATTTCTGGACTTCGACGCCACCCGGCAAGAACATGTCGTCATCGGCGGGAAGGACTACAGCCTTGATCTAACCGAACCCGGCGCTGCCCCCCTCGCTGGACTCTCGCTCGCTACCGCGATCGCCAAGCTTACCTACGGGCTCGCCAATCTCCCGCTATTGGCTGAACAAGCTGCAACGCTATCGGTGCAAGCCGCCGCCCTGGTCGAGCGCGAAACGACCGCCATTGATTTCGAACTGGAGGACGATGTCGACGTCAGGACCTTCCAAACCATGGCGCTTCACGCGATGCCCAACCTGAAACCGCTGTCCTTGCCGCCGATCACGGCGGTGGATGACGCCGACTTTGTGCCAGCGCTGAAGGCAAACCCTAATCTACCGGCGTATCTTCGCGACGCCCTGTAAGCGCGCAGGTCGGTATCACTCGACGCTACTTTTCAGACGACTTCCCCAGTCATCATTACCGGTTCGCGAGTCCTGAAGGCCGTACGTCCGACATCGTACCCCGGCCGCAGGTCAAGGATGCCGCCCCTCAAGGACAAGGGGCGCCACCGGCCATTCGAAGGCCGCCAGTACTAGGATATCGTCGACGTTGACGTTCGCGTGTTCTTCGCTGGCTAATGTCGCGATGTCCTTCGCGGGGCTGCCCCCGCGGTGGACGCCGGGCTTCCACAGCGTCGGACCGATCGCCCTCCTCTACCTCGTCACCGAGGCGCTGCCGATCGAGGCGCGCACCAAGACGGACTTACCGCTGATCGGTACGATGGTCTTCATAGAGCTTTCCGGCGTTGCGGATCCGCAAGGGGACTATGCAAGGCCAACCTTATCGATCCCGGCGACCCCGCGAGTGCCGGGAACGCGTCACGCCCCCGGCATCCGATCACTTGGCGGGCATCTTCATGCCGGACATGGCATGGTTGGCGTGATCGCCACCTTTGGCCATATCCTTGCAGCAGTCGCCTTTGCCGTCGTTGCAGCAGTCCGCCCCATCCTTGCAGCACGCCATGCTGGCGCAGCAGTCGGCCGCGGCGAACGCCGTGGCGGGAACGAACGCGAGCGCGATGGCCGCGCCGATGAACTTGATCGTCTTCATATAGGCATTCCTCGAATTACGTGATCGTCGATGTCGTCAATCGATCACGCGGTTCGCGGAGGCGGTGGCGCCGGGCCACCGGACAGGTTTTCCAGCGGCGCATACGACGCGGCCACGAGTCGTGCCGGTCGAGAGATCGGTCCGGCGGCGACAGACTGACGGTCGGCCTCGGTCGCCAGACACGCGCCGGCACAGGCACCGACAATGGTCTTTCCGTCAGTTCGACGGGTCGGCGCCGGGCGATCGCAGTCCGTCATGACGACATGCCCGGTTGCCGGCAACGCCGCCATCGCGAGGGACTCGCACAGCGGCCCCATGCGCACCAACATCATCATGGCGAGCAGGAGCAGCGCCGATGCGCGGATGATGCGACGCAGCGTCATGTCCTTCATATACTACGGGCCGCTGAACGCCGCCAGTACGATCGGTCCGCTGTGACGTGCGGCGGCTGCGCAACCATGGCCGCTTTGCGCGCTTCTCCCGTCAGCCCCGACGACATGGCCGATGCGCTGCGATGATGAGCGTCGCTCATCGCGGCATCAACGACGCGCCAAATTGTTCGAGGTGATCCGCCGGACTATATCGCGAACGTGCCGGGCAGCCACATTGCTGTCGCTGGCGCTCGAACGAACACATCGGCCCGTGGACGATCGCTCCAGGCCCTTGCTAGCCGACATGAGGACGCGCCGACATGGCCACACACGGTGCTGCCCCAGCGGCTCTTCGCGATGCGCCGCAAGGCGATGCCGGTCCGGCACGCTGGGGCGCGGTCTATGCGATGGCGCTGTGCAGCTTCGTGCTGGTCGCGTCCGAATTCTTGCCGGTCAGCCTGCTCAGCCCGATCGCCGAGACGCTGCGCCTGACCGAGGGTCAGGCCGGTCAGGCGATCGCGATCTCCGGCGTGTTCGCAGTCGTCACGAGCCTTGGTTTTTCGGTCCTGCTCGGGCGGATCGACCGCCGCCGCATCGTCCTCGCGCTGATCGCCATGCTGATCGTCTCCGGCGCGATGGTCGCGTTTGCACCAAGCTATCTGGTGTTCATGACGGGGCGAGCGCTGCTCGGTGTCGCGATCGGCGGTTTCTGGTCGATGTCGGCGGCGATCGCGATCCGGCTGGTCCCCGCGGAGTCGGTCGGCAAGGCGCTCGCGGTCATCAGCGGCGGGACCGCGCTGGCGACCGCGCTTGCCGCACCGCTCGGCAGTTTCCTCGGCAGCCTGATCGGCTGGCGCGGAGCGTTTGTCTGCGTCGTGCCGGTCGCGGTCGCCGCACTCGTCTGGCAAGCCATGGCACTCCCGAAACTGCCCGTCGCCGAGCGTCAGTCGGCGCGGGCGATGCTCGGCCTGCTGCGAAGCCGCGCGGTGCTGCTCGGGCTGTTCGCAGTCGCCCTGTTGTTCGCCGGCCAGTTCGCGCTGTTCACCTATCTGCGGCCGTTCCTCGAACAGGTCACGCACGTCAGCGTCGTCATGCTCTCGGTGATGCTGCTGATCGTCGGCGCGTCCGGTTTCGTCGGCACCGTCGTGATCGGTCGGTTCGTCGTCGAGCGCCTGTTCGTCACGCTCTGGGTGCTGCCCGCGGCGATGGCGATGGTCGCGGTTGGCCTCGCGCTGTTCGGCGGATCGACGATCGCCACTGCGGCATTGCTTGCGATCTGGGGCTTTGCCGGGACCGCGGCGCCGGTCGGCTGGTGGACCTGGCTCGCGCGCACCTTGCCCGACGATGCCGAAGCGGGCGGCGGGCTGATGGTCGCGGTGGTCCAGCTGGCGATCACGCTCGGCGCGACCGTCGGCGGTGTGGTCTATGATACATCTGGCGCCATACCCGAGTTTCTCAGCAGCGCCGGGTTGCTCGGCGTGGCGGCGTTGGCGGCGCTCGTCGTCGCGCGCCATGATCGCGACACCGTCACCAGACGATGAGCGATCCTCACTGCCTCGTTGAGCCATACCACCGACACGAAAACCGCATTGCCGCGTTGGTGTCCACGAAACATACCCTGGCTTGCGCGCAAGCCTGCAAACATGGTGGCGCGGCGCGAGCCGGTCGGGAAGGAAATTCAGTTTCATGTCGGATATCCCCGAACTCGAAGTGTCGCGCCGTGGGTTGCTGGCCGGCAGCGCCGCGACCGCCGTCGTCGCGGCGACGCCGGCCGCTGCCGCTCCTCCTCCCCAGACCAAGGCTGCGCCGATGATGCCCGTCAGTTTCGCAGTGAACGGCAAGCGCGAGACGCTGTCGCTCGATCCCCGCACCACCTTGCTCGACGCCCTGCGCGAGCATCTCCATCTCACCGGCACCAAGAAGGGCTGCGACCACGGCCAGTGCGGCGCGTGCACCGTGATGGTCGACGGCGTCCGGATCAATTCCTGCCTCAGCCTCGCGGTCATGCACGAGGGCGATAAGATCACCACGATCGAGGGCCTCGGCACGCCCGACAAGCTCCACCCGATGCAGGCGGCCTTCATCAAGCATGACGGCTACCAGTGCGGCTATTGCACCCCCGGCCAGATCTGTTCGGCGGTCGCGGTGCTCGACGAGATCAAGCGCGGCGTGCCCAGCCATGTCCAGGACGACCTGACCGCAAAGCCGCGCGCGACCAATATCGAGATGCGCGAGCGGATGAGCGGCAACATCTGCCGTTGCGGTGCCTATTCCAACATCGCCGAGGCAATGGCCGACGTCGCCGGAGAGAACGCATGAGAGCCTTCACCTACGAACGCGCCAAGGATGCAAGCGGCGCGGCGCGTGCCGTCGCGGCAAACCCGGCGGCCAAGTTCATCGCCGGCGGCACCAATCTGCTCGACCTGATGAAGCTCGAGGTCGAGGCGCCGACGCATCTCGTCGACGTGCAGGATCTCGGGTTCGACAAGATCGAGGCAACCAAGGATGGCGGCCTGCGGATCGGCGCGCTGGTCACCAACACCAACCTCGCCGCCGACGAGCGCGTCCGCCGCGACTATGGCGTGCTGACCCGCGCGATCGTCGCGGGCGCCTCGGGCCAGTTGCGCAACAAGGCATCGACCGCGGGCAATCTGCTCCAGCGCACCCGCTGCCCGTATTTCTACGACACCAACATGGCCTGCAACAAGCGCAAGCCGGGCTCGGGCTGCGCCGCGATCGGCGGATATTCGCGTCAGCTGGGCGTGATCGGCGTCAGCGACGCGTGCATCGCGACCTTCCCCGGTGACATGGCAGTGGCGATGCGCGTCCTCGACGCCGTGATCGAGACGGTCGACGCGACCGGCGCGCGTCGCGCGATCCCGATCTCGGACTTTCACCGCCTCTGGGGCAACAGTCCCGAGCAGGACACGATCCTGAAGCAGGGCGAACTCATCACCGCGGTCACCCTGCCCCGCCCGCTCGGCGGCAAGCATTTCTATGAGAAGGTGCGCGACCGCGCGTCCTACGCCTATGCGCTCGTCTCGGTCGCCGCGGTGATCCAGCCCGACGGCACCGGGCGCGTCGCGTTCGGCGGCGTCGCGCCGAAGCCGTGGCGGGTCGAGGCTGCCGACGCGCTTCTCCCGCAAGGCGCGGCGGCGGTCACCGCTCGCGCGTTCCAGGGTGCGACGCCGACCAAAGACAACGCGTTCAAGCTGCCGCTCGCCACCCGCGCGCTGGCCGCCGTCATCGCCGATGCGAAGGCCTGAAGACCATGAAATTCGAAACCCCCGCGGGCACCAACCCGATCGACCGGATGAAGGTCGTCGGCCACGCGCACGACCGCATCGATGGCCCGCTCAAGACTACCGGGCTCGCGCCCTATGCCTATGAGCATCACCGCGAGATGCCGAATGCGGCGTACGGCCAGATCGTCGGCTCGGCGATCGCCAAGGGTCGCATCAATGCGATCGATCTGACCGCGGCGAAGGCGTCGCCCGGCGTGATCGCGATCGTCACCGCGCAGGACGCCGGCCCGCTCGGCAAGGGCAATTTCAATACCGTGAAACTGCTCGGCGGTCCCGACATCGAGCATTATCACCAGGCGATCGCGATTGTCGTCGCCGAGACGTTCGAGCAGGCGCGCACCGCCGCCAACCTCGTCCGCGTCGACTACGCGCGCGCCACCGGCCGCTACGACCTCGACACCGCGCTCAAGACCGCACCGTTGAAGCCCGCCGAAAAGGACGCGCCCGCCGAGGACCGCGTCGGCAAGTTCGAGCCCGCCTTCGCTGCCGCGCCGGTCAAGCTCGATGCGCACTATACGACGCCCGATCACAGCCACGCTATGATGGAGCCGTTCGCCTCGATCGCGTCGTGGAACGGCGACGAGTTGACGGTGTGGACGTCGAACCAGATGATCGACTGGGGCCGCGGTGATCTCGCCAAGACGCTCGGTATTCCGAAAGAGAAGATCACGTTCCAGTCGCCCTATGTCGGCGGCGGGTTCGGCGGGAAGCTGTTCCTGCGCACCGACGCGGTGATGGCGGCGCTTGGCGCGAAGGCGGCCGGCCGCCCGGTCAAGGTGGCGCTGCCGCGACCGTTCATCGCCAACAATACGACGCACCGCCCAGCGACGCGACAGCGCATCCGGATCGGCGCGACCAAGGACGGCACGATCACCGCGATCGCGCATGAAAGCGGATCGGGCGACCAGCCGAACGGATCGCCCGAAACCGCGGTCAACCAGACCAAGCTGCTCTACGCGGGTGCCAACCGCCTGACGTCGATGCGGCTCGCCGTGCTCGACCTGCCCGAGGGCAATGCGATGCGCGCGCCGGGCGAGGCACCGGGGTTGATGGCGCTCGAGATCGCGATGGACGAGATGGCCGAGAAGCTAGGCATGGACCCGGTCGCGTTCCGCGTGAAGAACGACACGCAGGTCGATCCGGAAAAGCCCGAGCGGCGCTTTTCCGAACGCCAGCTCGTACGCTGCCTCACCGACGGCGCGGCCAAGTTCGGCTGGGCCAGCCGCAACGTCAAGCCGGGCCAGGTCCGCGACGGCCGCTGGCTGGTCGGCATGGGCGTCGCCTCGGCATTCCGGAACCACATGAACATGGCGTCCGGCGCGCGCGTCCGGCTCGACAAGGACGGCATCGTCACGGTCGAGACCGACATGACCGACATCGGTACCGGCAGCTACACGATCATCGCCCAGACCGCCGCGGAGATGATGGGCGTACCGCTCGATACGGTCGTGGTGAAGCTCGGCAGCTCGGCCTTCCCGGTCTCGGCGGGGTCGGGCGGCCAGTTCGGCGCGGCCAACGCGACCGCCGGCGTCTATGCCGCGTGCGTCAAGTTGCGCGAGGCGGTGGCGCAGCGGCTCGGCTATAATTCGGGCGACGCGGTGTTCGCGGACGGCAAGGTCGCCAGCGGCAACCGTTCCGCCGACCTGCGCCAGGCGGCCTCGGCGGGCGAACTCGTCGCCGAGGACAAGATCGAGTTCGGCGATCTCGACAAGAGCTGGCAGCTGTCCACGTTCGGCGCACATTTCGTCGAGGTCGGCGTCGACGCCTATACCGGCGCGACCCGCCTGCGCCGGATGCTCGCGGTCTGCGCGGCGGGTCGGATCATCAACCCGAAGTCGGCGCGCAGCCAGGTGATCGGCGCGATGACGATGGGCGTCGGCAGTGCGTTGATGGAGGATCTCGCGGTCGACAAGCGGTTCGGCTTTTTCGTCAACCACGACCTCGCCGGGTACGAGGTGCCGGTCCATGCCGACATCCCGCACCAGGACGTCATGTTCCTCGACGAGGCGGACGACAAGGCCAATCCGATGAAGGCCAAGGGTGTCGGCGAGCTCGGCCTGTGCGGGGTCGGCGCCGCGGTCGCGAACGCGGTCTACAACGCGACTGGCGTGCGGATCCGCGATTATCCGCTGACGCTCGACAAGCATCTCGACCGCCTGCCTGCGGTTGCCTGAGGCATTACCTGCACACCTGACACTCGATCGACAGGAGTTCCCATGACCCCGAACACCACGGCGCTGCTGCTGATCGAGTATCAGAACGACTTCGTGAGCGAGGGTGGCGCGCAGCACGACGCCGTCGCAGCAGTAATGCGCGATACCGACATGCTCGCGCACAGCCGCGCGGTCGTCGCGGTGGCGCGCGCACAGGGCGTGACAATCCTGCATGCGCCGATCAGCTTCGCCGACGGCTATCCCGAGGTTCCGTCCGAACCCTATGGCATCCTTGCAGGCATCGTCGGCGCGAACGCCTTCCGCAAGGGCAGCTGGGGCGTCGAGATCGCAGACGAGATGGCCCCGGCGGAGGGCGACATCGTCGTCGAGGGCAAACGCGGCCTCGATTGCTTCGCCAGCACCAACCTCGACTTCATCCTGCGCCAGCGCGGCATCACCGGGCTCGCGATCGCCGGCTTCCTGACCAATTGCTGCGTCGAATCGACGATGCGCTCGGCCTATGAGCGCGGCTATCAGGTGGTGACGCTGACCGACTGTACCGCGACGCTGAGCGCGGAGGAGCAGGACGCCGCGGTCACCAAGAACTTCCCGATGTTCTCGCGGCCGATGACGCACGATGCGTTCCTCGCAAGCTTGGAGCCCGCTTCGTGAGATTCGACACGCCCGCCGGCGAGACGCCGATCGACCGTCTTACCGTCGTCGGCCGCGCGCATCCGCGGGTCGAGGGCAAGCTGAAGACCACCGGCACCGCGCGCTACGCTGCTGAGCATGATGTCGGCCCCGACCTTACCTATGGCTGGATCCTCGGCGCCGCGATTGCCAAGGGCCGCATCGACCGGATCGACGCGACGCGCGCGCTGGCCGCGCCGGGCGTCCGGGCGGTCGTCACGCACGAGAACGCCGGACCGACCGGCATCGGTGAATTCTACGTCCAGCGCGTCCTCGCCGGGCCTCTCGTCGATCATTATCATCAGGCGGTCGCCGTCGTCGTCGCCGACACGTTCGAACAGGCACGCGCCGCCGCCGCGCTGATCCGCGTCGATTATGCCCGCGTGCCCGGTCGCTTTGATCTCGCCGCGCAGAAGTCTTCCGCACCGCTCGCGCCGAAGGAAGCGTTTGGTGGTCCGCCGGAAACGATCGTCGGCAGTTTCGACAGCGCCTTCGCCGGCGCCGCGGTGACGGTCGATCAGAACTACACCGTCCCCGATCAGGCGCACGCGATGATGGAGCCGCACGCGACGATCGCGCGCTGGGATGGCGATCGGCTGACGTGCTGGACGTCGATCCAGCAGCTCGCCTGGGGTATGCGCGATCTCGGCCGGATCATCGGCATCCCCAAGGAGAATATCCGGCTGCTGTCGCCGTTCATCGGCGGCGGGTTCGGCGGCAAGGGCACTACGCAGAGCGATCTCGCGCTGGCGGCGATCGCCGCGCGGGTCGTCGGCCGCCCGGTCAAGCTCGTCCTGCAACGCCCGCTGATGTTCAACAACACGATCCACCGGCCCAGGACGATCCAGCGCGTGCGGCTGGGCGCGGGCAAGGACGGGCGGCTGGTCGCGATCGGGCATGACAGCTGGTCGGGCAATCTCGCGGGCGGACGGACCGAGGCCGCGACGATCCCGACGCGGCTGCTCTACCACGGCGAGAACCGCCTGTTTCGCCGTTACCTCGCCACGCTCGACCTCGCCGAGGGCAATGCGATGCGCGCGCCCGGCGAGGCGCCCGGCATGATGGCGCTCGAAATCGCGATGGACGAACTTGCCGAAAAACTCGGCGTGGATCCGGTCGCGTTACGCATAGCCAACGATACGCAGGTCGATCCCGAAAAGCCCGGCCGTCGCTTTTCGACGCGGCCATTCGTCGCCTGCCTGCGCACCGGCGCGGACCGGTTCGGCTGGAACGCGCGCCAGGCAAAGCCCGGCAGCCACAGCGAGGGCCGCTGGCTGATCGGCATGGGCATGGCGAGCGCGATCCGCGGCGCACCGATCGCGAAGGCAGGCGCGCGTGTCCGGCTCGAGACCGACGGCCGCATCGTCGTCGAGACCGACATGACCGATATCGGCACGGGCAGCTACACGATCGTCGCGCAGACCGCGGCCGAGATGATGGGCGTGCCGCTTGACCGCGTGACCGCCAGGCTCGGCGACTCCACCTTCCCCGAGACGCCGGGATCGGGCGGCCAGCAGGGCGCGGCGTCGGTGACCGCAGGGGTTTATGCGGCCTGCGCGAAGCTCCGCGATCTCGTCGCGCAGAAGCTCGGGTTCAACACCGCGGATGTCGTCTTCGCGGACGGCCAGGTCCGCTCCGCGGGTCGGTCCGTGCGGTTGACGGACGCAGCGCAGGGTGGCGCGATCGTCGCCGAGGACGTCATGGACTATGGCGACCTCAAGGAGCGTTATGCGCAGCAGACGTTCGGCGCGCACTTCGCGGAAGTCGCGGTCGATCGTTACACCGGCGCAGTCCGCGTGCGGCGGATGCTGGCGGTCGTCGCGGCGGGGCGGATCATCAACCCGACGACCGCGCGCAGCCAGGTGATCGGCGGCATGACGATGGGCATCGGTGCCGCGCTGATGGAGGAGATGGCGGTCGACACGCGCTTCGGCCTGTTCGTCAACCACGACCTCGCGGGCTACGAGGTTCCCGTCCACGCCGACGTACCGCATCTCGACGTCGCCTTCATCGACGAGGTCGACCCGACCATGTCGCCGCTGAAGGCCAAGGGCGTCGGCGAACTTGGCCTGTCTGGCGTGGCCCCCGCGATCGCCAATGCGGTCTACAACGCCACCGGGACACGCGTGCGCGACTATCCGGTGACGCTCGAGAAACACATCGACGGATTGCCCGAAATCGCCTGATCTTAGGGCTTAATGGAGTACGACCATGGAACTGAAACGCGCAGGATCGCAGCCGTCGCAAAAAGGCCCCGCTAACTGGTTCACCGGAACGGTCCGCATCGATCCGCTCAATACCGCCACCGAACCCGCGCGCCATAGTTGCGCGGCGGTGACGTTCGAACCCGGTGCGCGGACCAACTGGCATACGCATCCGCTCGGCCAGACGTTGATCGTCACCGCCGGCTGCGGCTGGACGCAGTGCGAGGGCGAGGCGATCGTCGAGATCCGCGCCGGCGACGTAATCTGGTGCCCGCCCGGCCACAAGCACTGGCACGGCGCCACCTCGACCACGGCGATGACGCATATTGCGATCCAGGAGTCGCTGGACGGCAGCCCGGTCGACTGGCTGGAGCCGGTGACCGATGCGCAGTATCTGGGGTCCGCCACCTGAGGCTCTGAGGATACCCAGCAGGACATGGTCACGAGCCGATCCGACTTCGCCGACTTCAGCTATTTCCTGGCGATCGCGAAGCACCGCAGCTTCCGCATCGCCGGGTTGGAGCTCGGCGTCAGTGCGTCGGCGCTAAGCCATGCGCTCAAGGGGCTTGAGGGTCGGCTCGGCGTGCGGTTGCTCAACCGGACCAATCGCAGCGTGACGCTGACCGCGGCGGGCGAAGAGCTTCGCGACGCGATCACGCAGCCCTTTGCGGCGATCGACCAGGCGGTGGAGGACCTCAACCGCTACCGCGACGCGCCGACCGGCCGCATCCGGCTTAACGTTGTCGTCGACGCGGCAACGCTGTTGCTCAGCCACGTGCTGCCCGAGTTCACCGATCGCTATCCCGACATCGACCTCGACATCGTCGCCACCGACCGGATGGTCGATATCGTCGGCGGCGGGTTCGACGCCGGCATCCGCCACGGCGGCACCGTGCCCGAGGACATGGTGGCGCAGCGCATCTCGGGCGACATATGCTGGGTCGTCGCAGGATCCCCCGCCTATCTCGACCGGTTCGGCGAACCCCGGCACCCCGACGACCTCCAACAACACCGCTGTCTTGGCGTTCGGCTCGGCGACGACCGGATCTATCGGTGGGATTTCGAGGGCCCCGACGGCGAGTTCGCGGTCAGCGTCCCGAGCAAGATCTACGTCAACGAAGGTCGCGCGATGCTCGGGCTCGCCCTCGGGGGTGCCGGCCTGATGTACGGCCCCGAACCGCTGTTCGAGCCCTATCGCGCCCGCGGCGAACTGCGCATCGTGCTGCGCGACTGGGCGACGACGGGTCCCGGCTACCACGTCTATTATTCGAGCCGCCGACAGGTCCCCGCCGGACTTCGCCTGTTGATCGACCTCATCCGCGAAGTGCATCCGCTGGGTCTGTAGCGGAACCGGGCAAGGCGAGCGCATCATGCACGCGTATGCCAAGCACTGTGCGATCAGCAGGCGGAGCGTGCGCAGCGCATGCGGACCATCCTGGCACTGATGCTCTCTCCAGCGCCCCGGTCAAATCCTGGCAGCGAGCCAAGCTACGGGGGAAACGGAGAAGTTTTCGATCGGCCATCTTGACGGAAGACACGCCGCTCCGCTTACGATAGCGCTACCGTAAGGGTATAGCCCCCGTGGAGAGGATATGATGCACAAGTCCCCAGCCCGAGTTGCGACGCCGTCGTCCGCGCAGCCTCGCCATATATCACGGCTGGGCCGGTCTGCTCGGCTGGCCGCCCGGTTGACGATCGGCGTATCGCTCGCGACGCTCGGCTCCGTCGCGATCGCCGCACCGATTGCGACGGTCGATCGCAACGGCAGCCTCGTGTCGGTCGAGGCCTATGCCCCCAACATCGTCCGCGTGACGATCGCGACCGACCGTGGGCAGGTCGACGCGCCCCCCGGCGATGGCCCCAACGCCAAGCCCGATGCCGCCGGCTGGACGCATCGCACCGACGCCGGCGCCGACGTCTTCACCTCCGCCGCGCTGTCGCTGTCGGTCGATGCAAAGCCCTGGCCAAAGGCGCCGTCGCAGATGGAGCGCTATTTCGCGCCGTCGCTGCCGCCCGTGTCGGTGACGATCCGCAAGCCCGACGGCACGATGCTGACGCAGATGACCGGCTGGGAAATGGCACCGCACACCGTCAACGGCGAGAAGACGTTCCGCGTCGGCGCCAGCTTCGCCTCGCCCGCCGACGAGCATTATTACGGGCTCGGCCAGAACCAGGAAGGCAAGCTCGACCTGCGCGGCCGCACGATCGACTGCCGCCATAACTACGACGCGCCCGCGGGCGAGACGGTCTGCGTACCGTTCATGGTCACCAACAAGGGCTATGGCATCGTCTGGGACAATCCGTCCTCGACCACCGTGTCCCCCGGGCTGCACAGCGCGACGCACTGGCAGTCGGAAGTCGGCGAGCGCGTCTCGTTCTTCGTCATCACCGGCGCCACCACCGACGAGATCTATGCCGGGTATGCGACGCTGACCGGCACCCCCCCGCTGCCGCCAAAGGCTGCGTTCGGCCTCATCCAGAGCAAGGCGCGGTACGAGACCGAGAAGGAACTGCTCGACGTCGCCAACGGGTATCGCAGCCGTGGCCTGCCGCTCGACATCATGGTGCTCGACTGGTTCTACTGGTCGCGCATGGGGCAGCTCGACATCGACCGGAAGTATTTCCCCGATCCCAAGGGCATGAACGACACGTTGAAGTCGATGGGGATGCATTCGATCATCAGCGTCTGGCCGCGGTTCGAAAAGGAATCGCGCTACTTCGACCTGCTGTCGAGCAAGGGCTGGCTGCTCAAAGACAAGGACGGCAACGTCGTCGACGGCCTGCCGATCCGCTCCGACCGGGCGGGCGCCTTGATCGACAGCACCAACCCCGATGCGCGCCACTGGTTCTGGGAGCGTATCCGCGACAACATCGCCAGCCAGGGCTTCGACTGGTTCTGGCTCGACGAGACCGAGCCCGATCTGGTGCCCGATGGCAGCTTCTATGCGATCGGTTCGGGCGACCGCTATCACAATGTCTTCCCGCTGCTCCACACCATGAGCGTCGCGGACGGGTCGGCGAAGGACCGTCCGACCATGCGCAATTTGATCCTGTCGCGCGCGGCGTATCTGGGTGCGCAGCGCAACGGCGGGCTGTTCTGGTCGTCGGACATCAAGTCGACCTGGGAGGCGCTGCACCGGCAGGTGCCCGCCGGGCTCGGCTTCACCGCGAGCGGCATGGCCTATTGGGGTAGCGACATCGGTGGCTGGCAATGGCCGAACGGGCCCAAGGCGACGCGTCCGGTGCTGCTCGATCCCGCCGGCGCGACCGCGATGGCGCCCGATTACGCGGACTACCCCGAGCTTTTCACGCGCTGGTTCGGCTATAGCGTGTTTACGCCTACGCTGCGGATCCACGGCCAACGTCCGGCCACCGCGATCTGGCAATATGGCACCGCAGCCGAGCCGGTCCTCGCGAACTTCCTGAAGCTGCGTTACTCTCTGATGCCGTACATCTACTCGCTCGGTCGCCATACGTACGAGAGCAATGCGCCATTGATGCGCGCGCTGTTCATGGATTTCCCGAACGATCCGAACGTCGCCGACATGGGCGACGAATATATGTTCGGCCCTGCCTTCCTGGTCGCCCCCGTCACCGAACAGGGCAAGACCAGCCGCCCGGTCTATCTGCCCGCCGGAGCCGACTGGTACGACTATTGGACCAACCAGCGCTTCACCGGCGGCCAGACCGTCACGGCCAATGCGCCGATCGACAAGATCCCGCTGTTCGTGCGCGCCGGGTCGATCATCCCGATGGGCGTCCAGGTGCCGAGCACCGCGACCGCGCAGGCGCTCGAAAGCATCCGCGTCTATCCGGGTGCGGATGCGAGCTTCGCGCTGTACGATGACGACGGCGTGACCAACGACTATCGGACCAAGGGCGGCCGCAAGGCGACCTTGCGCTGGGACGACAAGACCCGACGCCTGACCGCGTCGGGCAAGCTGCCGACCGGACAGGACGCCGCATCGCTGGTCCAGGTCGTCGCTGCCAAGTGATGCGAGGGCCAAGTGACGCAAGGGCCAAGTGATGCGAGGGGTCGCCATGCGGCACCGGCGCTGGTCACTTGGCCCGCGCCTGCTCGGGGCGACCCTTGCTCGACGATCGGTCATTATCCCCGCGGCGCCGCCTGGTGCCGGTGTTCCGTGGTCACGACCAACCCAAGCCGATCGTTTTGGAACCTGCCGGTTCACGTGACGCCCTTCCCCGCATCGCAGCGCCCCGGCATCCCAGGCGACATATAAAGAAATCTTTATATGTCGCCGCGCCGTCCTTGCCGATCGGCATCCGCACAGCTACGCAGCCAATGTCGGGCTGATGATCTCATCAGTCCGGCGATGATCGCGCTGGTGTCCCGAGAGGGGCTTAAAAGGGAACACGGTGTGGGAGGCTCTCTCCCGAAGCCGAGGCTGTCCCTGCAACTGTAAGCGGCGAGCGAGACGTACATCGCGTCCTTTTCGAAGGGGGCAGCCACTGGATCAACGCCGTATCGGTCGAGATCCGGGAAGGCCGTATGTCGAGCGACGACCCGTGAGCCAGGAGACCTGCCAGCGTCTGGTCGCTCTTGCTTTGGTCCAGGGGATGGTCGGGGCACGGTTCTTCCGTCTGAGCGACGAACGAGCGGCGGGGGTCGCATCGGTTCGTGTCGCGGGCGCTTGCGTCCGCCCGTCGACGCGCGCCGACCGTTCGTAGCGGACGCCCCCGTCCGATGTCGCTTGGCGCACGGGGGAACGAGCATGAAAACGTCGAATTTACGCGCGAGATGGTTCGCGCATGCGGCCATGGTTGCAGCCTGCAACGCGGTACCGGCCGTTGCGCGCGCGCAGGACGCTGAGGGTGCACCGACACACGTGCCGAACGACGTAGTCGTGTTCGGCCGTGGCGAGGCCAAGATCGGTGTCGCGCATGCCGCGAGCGAAGGCACGGTCGCCGGTGCCGACCTGCTGGTTCGGCCGCTGCTGCGCGTCGCCGAACTGCTGGAGGCGATCCCCGGCATGGTCGCGGCACAGCATTCGGGAAGCGGCAAGGCCAATCAGTATTTCCTGCGCGGCTTCAATCTCGATCACGGGTCGGACTTTACGACTTACATCGACGGGGTGCAGATGAACCTGCGCACGCATGGCCATGGTCAGGGCTATCTCGATCTCAACGGACTGATCCCCGAGATCGTCGCGCGCGAGGATTTCCGCAAAGGCCCCTACCGCGCCGATGGTGGCGACTTCGCGCTGGCGGGGGCGGCGTACATGACGACGATCGATGGCCTCGCCCGGCCGTTCCTTTCGGTCGAGGGCGGCTCGTACGGCTATGGCCGGATCGCCGCCGGTGGCACGATCGACGGTCTCGGCGCCGGCAAACTGACGCTCGTCGCGCAGACGAAGGTCTATGACGGACCGTGGCAAGAGCCCGAGCATCTGCGGCATGCCTCGGGCTTCGCGAAATATGTCGCTCCAGCCGGCGCAGGCCAGATCGAGGGCTCGCTCAACGCCTACCGCGCGACCTGGCGTCCGACCGAACAGATCCCCGAGCGCATCATCGGCACCACACTCTGCAAGGACGTCTTCTGCTCGCCCGATCCGACCGCACGCGGCGAGACGACGCGGCTTATCGGCAATATCGCGGTGCGCCAGCCGGATTGGCACGCGAACGTCTATGGACAACTCTACGACTGGTCGATGTATTCGAACCCGACCTACACCGACCCGGACGGGACCAGCGCGCAGATCCGCCAGTTCGACAAACGCTGGATCGTCGGCGCGCGGGGCGAAAAGCGCTGGACGCTCGCACCAAGCCTGGCGGTCTCGCTCGGCACCGAAGAACGCTACGATCATATCGGCAGCGTCGGTGTCTATCGCACCAGCGCGCGATCGTTCCTGTCGTCGCTCGGCCGCTATCATGTCGAAGAAGCGTCGGCCGCGTTGTACGGCGAAGCGATCTGGACACCGGTGGCGGGGCTCCGCCTGATCGGCGGGGTCCGTGGTGACTATTATCATTATGTCGTCCGCGCGCGGGATCGGGCGGCGGTGGACGCCGGCGCGGGCAGCGGCGACGACGCGATCCTGTCGCCCAAGGCATCGATCGCGTATTCGCCTACCGACAGGCTTGAATTCTACGGCAATTGGGGGCGTGGCTTCCATTCCAACGACGTCCGCGGCGCGGTCAATATCGAGACGCCGGTGCCCGTGCTGGTCCGCGGCAACGGGCGTGAAGTCGGCGCCCGGTGGCAGGTGCCGGGCGTCACGCTGACCGCGACCTATTGGTGGCTCGACGTCGCCAGCGAGCTACGTTTCGTCGGCGACTCCAATGCGGTCGAACCAACCGGCGCGAGCACGCGTCGCGGGTATGAACTGGTCGCGTTCTGGCGGCCCAGGCCGTGGCTTGCGATCGACGGCAACTACACGGCGAGCCGCTCGCGCTACGATAATGGCGACCGCATCCCCAACGCCTTCGAGAATGCCGCCTCCGGCGGGATCGCGCTGGTCCTAGATCCGTGGGAGGTGAGCGTCCGCGTCCGTCACCTCGGGCCCTATCCGCTGATCGAAGACAATAGCGTCCGGGATTCGGGTAGCACCATCGTCAACGTCCGGGCGGCGCGCAAGATCGGCCGGTTCGAAGTGTATGGCGAGGTGCTCAACATCCTCGACAGCCGCGACAAGGACATCGCCTATTTCTACGAATCCTACATCCCGTCATTCGATA
>Ga0308169_10002990_pt1 | contig 16931 bp, 7 predicted proteins | sample PhyBR1_2_FD_202139 | JGI IMG/M metagenome (GOLD analysis project Ga0308169, IMG submission 202139) | Phyllosphere microbial communities from UC Gill Tract Community Farm, Albany, California, United States - DLSLSB.R1 | ecosystem: Host-associated > Plants > Phyllosphere > Unclassified | place... | reverse complement strand
AACGAAGCGGAGCGCCGTCTGGCGGTCACCCTCGAAGTGGCAGACCACGTCGACGAGGTGTTCGAGCAGCCGAGGGCCGGCGATCGTGCCGTCCTTCGTGACGTGCCCGACGATGAGAACGGGCAGCGCGCGGTCCTTCGCGACCCGGATCAGCGTGGAGGCGACCTCGCGCACCTGGGACGTGCCACCCGCGATGCCGTCGATCGAACTCGACGAGATCGTCTGCACGGAGTCGGCGATGAGGAGATCCGGCTGCACCTGGTCGATCTGGCCGAGGATGACGCCGAGGTCGACCTCGCTCGCCAGGTAGAGGTCGTCGTGCATCGCCCCGGTGCGCTCGGCGCGGAGGCGGACCTGGTCGACCGACTCCTCAGCGCTGACGTAGAGGACCCGCTTCCCCATCGCCGCGGCCCGCGAAGCGACCTCGAGCAGGAGGGTGGACTTGCCGACGCCCGGTTCGCCGGAGAGCAGGACCGCGGCCCCCGGGACCACTCCGCCGCCGAGGACACGGTCGAACTCGCCGATGCCCGTCTGCCAGCGCTGGACGGCGGTGCCGCGGGACTCGGTGATCGGACGTGCGATGCGGGTGCCGGCGACGGCCACGGCTGCGGTGCCACGGCTGCTCGCGCTGGCCGCCGAGGAGTCCTCGACCGTGCCCCACGCCTGGCACTCGCCACAGCGGCCGACCCACTTGACGGAGGTCCATCCGCACTCGGTGCAGCGGTAGAGGGACTGTGGGCGCGCCATGTCGTCAGGCTAGGCGCTACGGCCGACATCACCGGACTGCTCGTCCGGGTCGTCGGGGCTCGCCTGCGGCAGGGGCACCGAACCGGTCATCCGCTGCCGGAGGCGGTCGATCCGACCGGGTCGTTCGGCGTGGTCGAGTGCTTCTGCGCCCTCGACGTCCTGCTCCGCACGGGCGGCGGCGACGGCGCCGGCCCCGGCCCCGAGGTCCTCCGCCTCACGCTTGGAGAGGTAGTGCCGGATCGCCGCGACGGTGTCGACGCGGGCATCGACCGCGGGCTCGAACGCGCTCGCCCAGATCTCGTACCCGCGGTCGTTCGGGTGGAACAGGTCGCCGTAGCTGTTGAAGAACGTCCGGCGCAGGCCGACCCGCTTCGTGATGGTGTGCAGCGGCGCCACGGTCAAGCCCAACTCGTCGGCGACCCGGTGCACGATCTCGTTCGCCACGGCGACCTTCCGTTCCCGGTCGGGCACGAACATGCACGGCAGCTCGGCGACGATGGCGTGCGAGGGCACCGCGGCGTAGATCTCGCGGATGTTGCGCTCGAACTTGTCCGGGTGGAAGTCCGCGATGTCGTTCGCCCCGATCGACACCGTGCAGATGTCCGGCGTGTAGTTGCGGAGCTTCGGGAGCTGGTCCTTCCGTGCGCCCCACGTCGTCGACCCGGAGACGCTCAGGTTCACCACCCGCACCGACGTCCGAGAGCGGTGCCGGATCCGACGGGCGAGCAGCCCGACGTACCCGCGGTGCGGTTCGGTGGCACCGACGCCCTGCGCGGCCGAGTCGCCGATCGCCAGGTAGGTGAGCTGCCCCTCGTGCTGCAGGCGCTCCCGCCACCAATCTGCGTGCACCGGCAGCATGTCGACGACCCGACGTGCGGCGGCGCGCTGGCCCCGGACGCCCGCGCGCGCGCCGATGGCCGCGCCGCCGAGGACGGTGAGTCCGCCGACGACGGACGACAGCAGTGCGATGAGGGTGCGCGATCTCATGGGGTGGACGTTACGCGGCCATCTCAGGAGCGAGGTCATGCGCGGCTGAGCCGTGGATGGGGGTTCCGATCCAGCCACCTGTGGAGGAAGAGCGGGCGCGCGGTGGTGCGTCCCGCCTCCCGGATCGTGTAAACTCTTTCCCGGTACCGTGTCCGAGCGGCCGAAGGATCATGTCTCGAAAACATGTGTGGGGGCAACTCCACCGTGGGTTCAAATCCCACCGGTACCGCCAACGGGTCATTTGCAGGTCTGGTCTCCAGCGTTTGCAGGTCTGGCCCAACAGAAACGCCCCCGGCTTCGGCCGGGGGCGTTTCTGGTTCTCGGAGGCTGCTGTGGGCCGCGTCTCGGCGCTTGCCGCAGGATTTGCGTACGCGTGGGCTCGACTCGACGCCTCTTCGGCCCGTTTTCGGCCGCGCCGAAACACCCCGGACGCTCAGCCGCTTTTGACGCCCCCTTGGCAGTGCCCAGCGAGTCCGCTACCAGCCCGCAGACGACGAAGGCCTACTCGAGCCGCGCCACCTCCGGTACGACCCGCGTCCCGTCGACGTCCCGCCGGCGGACTACTGGCTGGCATCCACGTCGGACAGCAGCCGGATGTCAAGAGACACGATGAGGAGCCCCGTGCGAACCCCCGGGGCTCCTCTTGCTCATGTCCTGGTCAGAATCCGCCGTTGAGGTTTCCGCTTGAGCGAAGGTTCGTCATCTGCGTGCTCGAGGCGATTCCTTGCACGACGTACGGGTCGAGGACTGCACCGGCGAAGAGGTCTCCAGTTTCGTCGTTGACCATTCCGGAGCCGACCATGAACGGCCCGGTGGGGGCGGGGTCCCCAGCCGGAAGGCTGTATACAGCTACTCCGGTTGATCCGGTCCCGGTTGCGAGCCCTCCGTTGACGAAGAGTCGGAGCTGGTGGTTGACGGCGTCCCATTGCAGGGCGACGTACGTCCAGTTCGCGTCGTCGCCGTCTGCGAGCGAGAAGGTTGACGTCACGCAGGACGCAGATGAAGTCGTTTGCGAGTGGATGCAGCCTTGAAGCCGTGGTCCGTCGATCTTGATGAGGAACGCGTACGTGGAGTCGCCGTTCTGCGAGAGCACCGTGTATGCGTGGTGGGCTGAGCTGTCCTCTGCCGGGTTGATCCACGCGCCCGCGGTGAAGCTCTTGGTGGTATCGACGACGGGACCCGAGGTCGTCGTCACGGTCTGCTTCGCGAAGTAGCCGAGGAGCTTCTCGACGGTCCGTCCTTCGCAGGTGAAGGAGTGGGAGTCGAAGTGGTCGGCGCTGGTCTTACACCGGTAGACGGCGGTCGGTTGAAGTGGCGCTGGCACGTCGTCGGCGGTCTTCCATGCTGAGCCGAGGAGTGCTCCTGTGACGCCGGTTCCCTCGCAGGTGCTCGAGGTCGAGGTCATGTCCCCGTCCGGGGTCGCGCAGGAGTAGAGCTTCGTCAGTCCAGTTCCGGTTTGGCCGGGCGAGAGGAGATCTCCGAGGTTTGACTCGAAGTGTGATCCGGCCGGAGCGCTGCCGTTGACGACCGCGGAGTGGTAGTCGCCGTTGAAGCGGTTAATGCTGATCAGCGGCGTATCGGCGTTGAAATCGAGAGCCCGTGTAGCGGGCGGGCCGTTGAACGAGCCGCCTGGTGCCGTGGTCGACGTGTTCCCGCCGACCGCCAAGGGAGCGGGGGCGTCGGTGTTGCCGTCAGCGACGGACGCTGGCGCCGTGTCGTTGCTGTGGACGTTCCATCCGTGGCCGGGGCCGATGGCAACGGCCGGGTCATCGGCGGCGTTGTCGAACTCGAGGCCGGCGGAGGCAGAGTGTCCTGCTGCGTCGAGAGACACGTTGCCGGCTTTGTCGTAGGTGGCGACCCAGAGCGTTGACGTGCTGTCGGTCGGAGCGAGCGTCAATTTCGTGGAGGTGCCGGATGACGCGCACACGGCGGTGACTGGGCCGTTGATGAAGTCACAGTCGGTATCTGAAGACGGGGTGATCGTCGCGGGTGGGACGGGTGCAGGTGAGGTCAGCGCGGTCGGCGTCCACCAGTAGGCGACGGTCCTGATTGCGTCGCTCGCGGCATAGGAGATCGTTACGGTGACCGGCTTGCCGATCGTCGAGGACGCGGTCGACGGGCTCGTCACCTGCGGCAGCGCGGGGCCCTTGTTCTTGACTGTGAAGTAGCACCAGGACGACCACGGGCTGTAGTCGTGACTGTCTTTGCTGACGACCCGCCAAGCGAGTGCGGTCGGTGCGTCGTCATTGAAGGTGCCGTGCGGCATCGTGACGGATTGAGCACCGACTGGTTGCGATGTCGACATGGGGAACGACTTCGGCTGTGCGCCGAGGTTGTTCGCTGGGGCGACCTGGACGGTGGAGAGCAGGTGGTCGCTGTCCGGATCCGCGGCAGTCCACCCGAAGTCGATGTCCTGCGCGCGATTGTTCACGAACACCGGAGCGCTCGCGCTCGTCGCGCAGGTTCGTTGCGGAGATGTCATCTGCAGCGCGGTCGGTGTCTTGGGCGGGTTGTTGTACGTCACGGTGAGCCGGGCATTGTTGTTGAAGTGCTTGCGGGAGATGCTGCCTTCGTCGGTGGAGCGCAGTCCGATCTGCATCGTCGAGCTCTTCGCTGCTGCGATGTCGGTGACGCCGTTGAGGACGTTCCAGCCGACGCTTGTGGGCGAGATCCCGCAACCGCCGGTGGAGGTGAAGTTCTGGGTGTCCAGTTTTTCTCGCCAGAGGTTCGGGTCGCTGTTCCAGGTGAACCCTGCAGTTCCCGGGCCGTACCGCCATGCTTCGACGGGAACTGCGCTGCAGCTGTATGTCGCAACGGCGCCGAACTGTGCGGTGAGGATGTGCTTGCCGGCAAGGGCGGCGGTGTTGAACTCCCAGAAGGCGCGGGACAGGTAGGTGGTGCCGTCTTGCTGCGCGTAGCCGACGCTCTGGTAGCCCGCGGGGGACCCGTCGAGGTAGGACTGCGTGGGGTAGGCGCGGTCGGTGAACCAGAAGTGCTGCTGACCCGCGGACCAGTCCGGGTCGATGTACAGCGGATAGGTCGCGTCCTGAGTGGGTGCTTGGGCGACGTCGAGCGTGATCGTGTCGTCCGCTGCCGTGTGCGGAAGGGGCTGCGGGATGGCGGCCCCACCTGGCCCGTCTTCGTCACCGTCATGCGATGAGTCCCACCAGGTCGGCTTCGCCGACGACACAGCGGAGCCGTCAGCCGCGGTAGCGGTCGCGGAGGTGGCTGATTCGTGGATGCTGGCGCCGTGGAGGGACAGTTCCAGCGCTTGAAGGTCTGGGTCGGCGGCCGCGGTCGGATCGTTGACGACGAACACTTCGCTCATCCCGGTCGCGGAAGCCTGCAGGCGAAGGTCGACGCCGGGAAGCACGTCCCCATATGTAGCCGTCGGTCCGTCGACGGTCGGCGTCGGCAGCGTTCCACCATCGGGCCACGACTCGGACACCCATTGGCCGGTCGGCGTCTGCACTCGCGCGAGGACGTCACTCCCGCCGGCGGAGAATTGCACGGGAGAGAGGACCGCGGAGGGCTCGAGCCAGTCGCCGTTGTGCTGAAGGTCGGCGTCGATCTTCACCCACGCGCCGTCTTGCTGCACACGGGTTGGTTCGGTTGTCTGCGTGAGTCGGAGTGTGCCGTCGGGTTCGGCGACCACCTGCGAAGTCGGCGTCGTGCTGCCGTCGACGACGACCTCTTCCCCGGATGACACCGCGTCTGCGGACGCTGATGCTTCGGCTGACGCTGCGGTCGGCGTGGGATCCGAGGAGCTCGGACTCGTTGGATCGCTGTCCGCGTGGGCGGCGAGCGGTTGGACAACGATGGCAAGCGCGGCGATCGATGTGAGAACCGCCACGGGAAGCGAACGACGCAGCAAGAGGACCCCAACCTGATGACCGAATCTGCTTCGAAATGAAGCGGACGTCGAAACCGTAGCGACATTCATGCGCTTCACTTGGCCCAACTACGGGGGGTGCAATCTCGGAAACCCGTCCGATTCCGTGCGATTCCGGCGGATTGAGCAGTTCCACCATGAACGTGAGGGTTTGCAAAGCCTTTGAGGCGGCGGGGCCGGAAAACCGCGGAATACCGTCCGAACACCCCCTTTCGGGGGATGGGATTCTATAGCGTACCTGTCGCTAGCATTCGATCGCGCTGAACACGGATTGTTGCGCGCAGAGTGAAATGGGGCAGCTGTGCGAACTGGTCGTGTGCGCGAAAACGTGAAAACTCGCCGGTACCGGCGTGCGATCCGGACGGTCACGCGCCGCGTATCCGTTGCTGTTCCTTTCGTGGTGATTGCGGCGTTGGCCGGTTCGCTCCTGACGCCTGTCGCCAGTGAGGCGTCAGCGTTCCCGCTGATCGCGGACCTCGGAAAGCCGGTGCCTGGCAAGTCCGCGCCGAACGTGTCAGGGACCAAGGCGGCGCCGTCGTCCTCATCGGCAATCAGCCCGTCCGGGGCAGTGGCGGCGGTGCCTGCGGAAACCGTGAGCACCCCCACCGCGCAGGTGGATTCGGTACGTGTGCGGTCTGCCAGCGGCAAGGCGGAGACGGTCAGTCGTGGCAAGTGGGTGGCCGTCGCGGACTCGGGCATTAAGGTCGCGGCGAGTGCGTCCAAGCAAGGAACGCACGCGCCGACGAAAGTGACCGTCGGCGTGCTCAGCAAGGCCGAGCTGCGAAAGCAGCACCTGAGCGGCCTGGTCATCAGCGTCCGCCGCGCTGACGCGAGCACTGCGTCCACCCCGGTGACCGTGGATGTCCCGAAGAAGCTGCTCGCGCAGGCCGGGGGAGCAGATTTCGCGAACCGCGCGCACTTCGTGGAAGTCCCCGCGACGGGCAAGAAGACAGCCACGACCATCCCGATGACGACCACCACGACGTCGGCGGTGCTCGCCCCGACGGTCAGCAGCAAGGTGATGCTCCTCGCCGCGACTGGCGGGGCGACATCCTCGAGCGGTACCGGAAGCTTCGCGGCAACGTCCCTGAAGGCGTCCAGCAGCTGGGAGGTCTCCGCGCAGACCGGCGACTTCTCCTGGCAGTACCCCCTGGCCGCGCCGCCAGCAGCGGCCGGCCCGGCTCCGTCGCTGGCGTTGAACTACGACTCGCAGTCCATCGACGGTGAAACCGGGTCGACGAACAACCAGCCGTCCGCGATCGGTGACGGGTGGGAGCTCAGTGGCGGTGGCTTCATCGAGCGGCAGTACGTCTCCTGCGCGCAGGATGACGGAGCATCCGGCGCGATCGCGACCTCCGGCGACCTGTGCTGGAAGGTCGACAACGCGACCCTGTCCCTCGGCGGGCACAGCGCACCCCTCGTCCGCGACAAGACCACCGGCGACTGGAAGCTCCTCGCCGACGACGGATCCCGCATCGAGCACCTCGTCGGCACCGCGCAAGGCTGCCAAGCGAACGGCACCTACGACACCGACTGCTGGCGCGTCACCACCGGAGACGGCACGCAGTACTACTTCGGCCTCAACCACCTGCCCGGCTGGGCGACCGGCAACGCGACGACGAACTCGGCCTGGACGGTCCCAGTGTTCGGCAACGACACCGGCGAACCCTGCCACGCTTCCACGTTCGCAGCATCGTCGTGCGTGCAGGCGTGGCGGTGGAACCTCGACTACGTCGTCGACGTCCACAAGAACGCGGAAGCGCTGTACTACAACGCGGAGACGAACAGCTACGGCAAGAACGGCACCGGCGCAACGTCGTACGTACGCGGCGGGCAGCTCAACCACATCGACTACGGCCTGACGGCATCGAACGTGTACGTCGCCAATGCCGCGTCCGACCGGGTCACGTTCGGGTACGACGCCTACGGACGCTGCAACGACACAACGCACGCGAAGTGCACGAAGGAAACCGTCAGCGGCGCCGCCACCGCGCCGGCGACCGCGACCGCGTACCCGGATGTCCCGTTCGATCAGCTGTGCGCCTCGACGTGCACCGCGAACCCGGTCCCGACGTTCTGGACCGACGCAATGCTTAGCACGGTCACCACCGCCGCTCGCACGGCCTCCACCACGTACACGACCGTCGACTCGTGGACACTGTCGCACTCCTTCCCTGCTCCTGGTGACGGCACCAACGCGGCACTCTGGCTGACCCAGGTGCAGCACACCGGTTCCGCCGGGCAGACCGCGATCACGGAACCGGCGACGAAGTTCACCGGGACGACGATGCAGAACCGGGTCTGGGCAGTCGACGGCCTCGCACCCCTCGACAAGTGGCGGATCTCATCGATCCTGGACACCACCGGATCGGTCACTTCCGTGAACTACTCCGCCCAGGACTGCCAACCCTCGGAAGTGGCCGCGATCGAAGCCGGCGCGGCAACGAACGCCCGCCGCTGCTTCCCACAGTGGTGGACGCCCCAGATCACGCCCGCGGTCGCACCGAAAATGGACCTCTTCCACAAGTACGTCGTCACGAGCGTCGTCGCCGACCCGAAGACCGGCGGCGGAGCCGACCGTCCGCAGGTGACTTCGTACGTCTACACCGGCACCCCGGCCTGGCGGTACAACACCGCGCCGTTCACCCCGGAAAAGAACCGCACCTGGTCCGTCTACGCCGGCTACAACACCGTCGAGGTCCGCGAAGGCGACGCCAGCAAACCGGCGACGGAGAAGACCACCGACTACGTCTTCTACCAAGGGATGGATGGCGACCGTGCCGCCACGAGCGGCGGCAGCAAGTCCGTCACCGTCACTGGCACGGACTCCGTCACCGACTCCGCCTGGCTCGCCGGGACCACCCGAGAGACGAAGACCCGCAACGGCGTCGGAGGGACCGTCATCGACGATGTCGTTAACACGCCGTGGGCTTCCGCGGCGACCGCGAGCGACGGCACAAACACGGCGCGGATGCTCGGCGATGGCAACAGCGTTGACACGCAGCCGACCAGCGGCGGCGGGACCCGAACCAAGCGAACCACCACCACACACGACGACGACGGCAACCCCGCCACCGTCAGCACCGTCACCTCCGACGCCGGCAGCACCTGCCAGAGCACCGACTACGCAACCGACAACACCTCAGCCTGGATCCGCGGTCTGCCGCAGGAGCAGCGCACCGTGTCCGTCGCCTGCGGTCAAGACCCGTCACTGCCCGATGACGCCGTCAGCGACGTCCGCACCAGCTACGACGGCAACCTGTTCGGCGCCACCCCCTCCAAGGGCGACGCAACCAGCACGCAAGAAGTCGACAAGTACGACGGCAGCACCCCGCACTGGGTCACAAGCGCGAGCTCGACGTACGACGCCCTCGGCCGGGTCACTGGGAATACCGACGCGCTCGGGCGGACCACCGCCACCGCATACACGCCGGCGACCAGCGGACCACTGACGAAGAGTGTCACCACGAACCCATCACCGTTCAAGTGGACATCGACGACCACGATCGATCCGACCCGCGGGTCTGTCCTCTCCGAGACCGCGAACGACGGCAGCGTCACCACCGCCACCTACGACGGGCTCGGACGCCGCGTGAACGTGTGGCTGCCGCAGCGCCCGCAGGCGTCGAACACCACGTCACCGTCGATCGCGTACGCCTACTCGGAGACGCAGTCCGCTCCGCTGTCCGTTGCGACGACGACGGTGATGGCGCACACCATTGCGACGACGTACCAGCTGTACGACGGCCTCGGCCGGCCCGTGCAGACCCAGTCGTCCTCGCCGTCCACGGGCACGATCGTCACGGACACGCAGTACGACCCGGCCGGGAATGTCTCACTGACGAACAACGCCTACTGGACCGTTTCGGTGAATCCTTCGGGGAAGCTGTTCGTTCCCGAGAGCCAGCAGCAGATTGGCTCGAGCACGCAGAACGTCTACGACGGCGCCGGCAGGCAAACCGCTACCGTCACCAACTCGTTCGGCGACGAACGGTTCCGGACCACGACCGCGTACAACGGCGTCGACGAAACCGACATCACCCCGCCGTCCGGCGGCACGCCGACGAGCACCTGGACCAACACTCTCGGGCAGAAGACCAAGCTTGTGCAGTACCTCGCCTCCGCACCGAGCAGCCCCGCCAGGAAGCAGGCGACAACCTACGGATACGACAACCGCGGGAACCTCACCTCGACCATCGACCCAGCTGGAAACACGTGGTCGTGGACCTATGACCTCCTCGGCAACAAGGTCAAGTCCGTCGACCCGGACACCGGTGCGACCACCTCGACGTACGACCTCGCCGGCCGCCAGCTGACCACCACCGACGCCCGCGGACAGACCCTCGCATACGTCTACGACGCGCTTGATCGAAAGACCGCCGAGTACGCCGACACAGCGACCACCGGCCCGCTCCTCGGCAGCTGGACGTGGGACACAATCAAGAAGGGACAACTCACCTCTTCCAGCAGCTACGAGGGCTCCACCGCCGGCACCCCTGGGAACGCCTACACGCACACCGTGACCGGCTACGACGCGGGCAACCAGCCGTTGGGAATCACTACTGCCTTGCCGGCTTCGACCCCCGGGTTCGGTGCGTACAGCTACAACGTCACCTACACCTACAACCAAGACGAGTCCCTCAACAACGAGAACCACCCCGCCGTCGGCGGCCTCGCAGCCGAACGCGTCGGATACAGCTACGACGGACTAGGCAACATGTCCAGTGTCACCGGCACCGCCGCCTACGCATCCGCCATCTACACCAGCCTCGGACAACTGGCACAGATCAACCGCGGCGGCAACCTCACCAACTCCTCCGCCTACGGCTACGACGCAGCAACCGGCGCCATCACCGAGATCAAGGACATCTCCGGAACCGGCTCGGCCACCGCCGTGCAAGCCGACCGCACCTACACCCGCAACGACGCCGGCACGATCACCTCAGCGGCCGTCACGGGTGTCGCCGGCACGGAAACGCAGTGCTATTCCTACGACCAGCTGCAAGAACTCACTGAAGCGTGGACACCGAACAACAGCAGCTGCGCGACTGCGCCCTCGAAGACCGCGCTCGGCGGCCCGGCACCGTACTGGAACAGCTACACGTACGACACGACCACCGGCAACCGCACCGCCGCGACGCAGCACGGCGTCGGTGCAGCAGACGACACAACGAGCACCGACTCATACCCGACGGCCGGGTCGGCCAACCCGCACGGCGTGGAATCCGTCGACAACGGCGGCGGATCCGGTGCAGCTGGCACGTACGGCTACGACGCGGCCGGTGACACAACCGCGATGCCCGGCCAGTCGCTGACGTACGACGCCGATGGTCGCATCGCGACCATCACGAAGGCCGGCAAGACGCAATCCGACGTCTACGACGCGGACGGCACCCTCCTCGTCCAGAACGACCCGGACGCGGGAGCGACCCTGTTCCTCGGCAACACCGAAGTCCACAAGAAAGCTGACGGCACGGTCACCGCGACTCGCACCTACACATTCGACGGCACCAACGTTGATGAACGCACAACCGAAGGAGGCAGCAACAAGGTCTTCTCTCTCGACACCGACATCGACGGAACCGCCGACCTCGAAGTGGGCGCAAGCGACCAGACCATCACCCGCCGATGGGTCGATCCATTCGGCAACGAACGCGGATCCACGCCGAACTGGTCCTCGTCGCACGGATTCCTCAACAAAAGCGAGTCCGCGCTCACCGGCCTCGCACAACTCGGCGCGCGCGCATACGATGCAACCCTCGGACGGTTCCTCTCCGTCGACCCCGTATTCGCACCCGACAATCCACAGCAAGACAACGGCTACAGCTACAGCGCAAACAACCCCATCACGAACGCCGACCCGTCCGGCGCCTGCTACCTCGCTGTCTCCGACTCGCTGGACTTTCACACCAACTGCTCCGGTGGAACCCAACACATCGTCAGCCACGGCAGCACGGCTGCTCCCGGCGCATACGGCAGCCACTACACGCCGCCGCCCGGCTACCGTGCGCACCCCAAGCCGACACCCGTCCACTCCGGAGGTGGCTGCTCCTACGCCGGTGGGACGTTGTACTGCTCACAGGCGCAGCGCAGTCGCATGGCCTCTCCGCAACGTGCTGGACTCAACGCAGCTCAGGCCGCGAAACAGCGCCGACAGGAAGTCATCAACGAGGCCCTGTGGAACCACAGCATGGCTTACAGCGCGGCGCCCGCATGGATTGTTTCGGTTGCGCAGTGGGAGCACTCGCATGAAGGGGCGCTTGAAGGTACAGCGGCTATCTACTCGGGCACACTTGGCGGCGATGAAGAAGGTGCCGGTCCACGAAGTATCACTCGATCGCGAGGTTCAACAGGGAGGACTGCCGCATCGAATCTGAAGGAGCAGCTAGCGATGGAGCAGGCGCAGAGCGATCCAATGGCGGGTAAGCTTCTACGGTTGAAGATGACTGACCCGCGCTGGCATTCCGACTCCGGCTGGGACAAATACTCGCAGAACGTGAACGGCGTGGAGGTGCATTACGTCGTTAACCGATTCACTGGAGACGTAGACGATTTCAAGTATGTGGATTTAAAGTGATCTCAGAGACTCAACGGAGCGAAGCCTCGCTCGCAATCCTCAAGTATCTTCTTGGGGTGCCACTTCCCGATGCCTCACTCGCCCACGCTGCCGCGATGTGGCTCAGCGCCGGAGCAGTCACTCCCGGGATCATTGCGCTCGCTGGCTTGAGCGCGAAGGCCTCGCAGTGGGAGGTGCGCGACAGTGCTCTCGCTGTTTTGGAAGAACTTGGAACTCCTGGGCCGGATGAGCCGAACGAGTTCGACGTCCTGGCGACGTATCTCGTTCGCTCCATCCTCGACGACCCGGACAAGGCGGAGGAATACAGCAAGCTGCTTTGGCGACTTGCCCAGCAGCATTACAACGAGGCGCGCATCCAGGATCTCGACGAATTGCTCGGTTTGGCATCGAGTTGGGATGAACCATACGCAGATCAGCTCACCGAAGCGTTGAAGGACGCGGCGACGCGGTACCTCAATGGTCGGCGTTGATTGCAACACGGGGGCAGGAGCGTCACGTGCCCCAGGCCGGGCAATACACGAACTAGCGGCTACTCGAGTCGCACCACCGGTACGACCCACGTCCCGTCGACGTCCCGCCAGCCGCCGGGTTCCGGCCAGACACCCCAACCGGTGAGGTGCCTGGTCACCTTCAACTCCTCGTCTGGTTGGCGGGGGTCCGCACCGAATCCGACGAGCTCGCCGACGTTGTCACCGGCGCCGTTCGCGTCCGGGTGGAGGCGCAAGCGCCAGACTCGAGCGTGGCGCTCGTAGGTGATGCGGGCAAGCGGTCGGTCGATACACCGGCGGTGTCGGCATATCCGGTTCCTCGCGATCGCCGCTACGCTCCAGGCTGGCTGAGCATTCGAGAAAGGGATCTCAGATGGACGGACTGAGGCCGGTGACGATCCTTGACGCACTCGATGGGGTGATCGGAGAGCGGCGAGGCGCTGATCTCCAAAGCCTTTCCTTGCGCGAGCTCGACAACATCGGAGAGCTACTCGAAGAGTTCTGGTCACGTCAGCACCAGGCGGCGCCCACGTCGACGCCCTCACGGTCAGCATTCATTGGCGGCTGGATGGGCCCCTTCTTCAGCGAGCCGATGCTCCGCCGCGACCTCGCAGACGCGCTGCTCTACTACCCAAAAATCATGGTGCTGGACCCGCTCGCCGACTTCTTCAGCCGAGGCGAGGGTCTTCCCGAGCTATGGTCGGTCGGCTACGTCCGCCCGGACCGCGAGATCAACAGGGTCGCGTCTGGGCCCGCGATGTGGCGGAACAACGGAACCTACGAGTCGCTTCGCACCGACCCGGAAGGCGCCGCGCGACGTTTCGCCAACATCGTCGACAATCTCTACCTACTGGAACAGCCCATCCGCGCCGGTGTGATCGATGTCCGTAGCCAATGGCCGATCATCAAAGCAAGATCCCGTCAGCTGGAGACTGCGCTCCGCTTCGATGTAGGTAATGCGGCACTTCAGGACTACCTCGCCGCTGCTGACGTCAGCGGCTTGCACGTCTGGGACAGCATCACGGGACTGCAAGTCAGCATGAACCTGCCAGTCGTGCATCGGGACGCGCCTATGCAGGCCGCCCCGATGCTGTACTACCTAGCGAAGACCCTCGCGGTTGCAGATGCGAGCGACGCGCAATACGTCCCGACGAACGAGTCTTCGCTTGGTCTGCTCCGAATCAAGTACAACGACGCCGTAGTCCGCACCCATCCGGCCGCCATGATCCGCGAGGTCGCACGCATCGCCGTCCCTTCGGCAGACGTCGCGCTGCGCGAGGCGGTCGCGATCCGCCAGTCCTCCGACAACTTCGAAGACTGGCGGCTCAGCCTGCAGGCTCTGCACCGTGCAACTGTCTCCGACGACGCTCAAACCCTCCGAGAGCGGGTCGAGGAGACGCTGCTGCCGAAAGTGCACAGCGTCGAGCGTGAACTTGGAAGCTCGTCGCTCGGGAGCTCGTTCCGGAAAGCCGGTGCCGACGTCGTCATCGACGGCGCGGTCGGAGCGGCCACAGGAGCAATCTCCGCAGGGAGCGTCGACCCGGGTGCTGCTGCGCTCCTCGGCATCGGTGGGGCCGCTGCAGCGGGAGCGCTCAGATGGCTGCTTCGGCAGTACGCACCCGCACCCATCGAAGGCGACCAAGCGGTCCTCGCAACCCTGATCAAGGCACAACAGAAAGCCGAGTGACCGTCGGCCGTCCGCGGTGGATCCGAATGTGCATGTGCCGCGCTTGAGGGTGCTCCCGCAATGCCTCGCTGCGTCAGTTCGCAGCCACGGGACAGCAACGAGTCGAGCAGGGAGATGGCGTGCTCCCCAATCATGCCCCGTCGGTCGTCTCCGATTGTGACGCCTTCCACGCTTCGAACTGTTCGCGCTTGCGTGCGTCGGCAGCATCACCATCACGGGTGAACGCGGCGAGACCTCCGCGCGGACTGTCTGTCCACTTCTCCATGATGCGTCGCATCTCACGAAGCGCTTGCGCGCCGTCATGGACCGACCGAACAGTGGCCCAGCGCCGCGTGCGATACAACGACCAGTCCAACGCGACCGGGGACTCACGTTGCGCTCCGTCGATGCCTCGGTAGCTGACTGCTCCGCGGTGATGATCCGGAAGGTCCGTGCTGCTGCGGGCCCGAGCATGATCCCAGGAGGTGCGCCACTCTTGGCCCGGTGCGAGGACTGGGATCCGGTCAGGCAGAGCGACGTCCTCGCATTCCGTCTTGCCGTCATCCGGGGAATGCTGCGGCCACGGGTCCAGTGTGATTGTCACGTCGGTCGCGCTGGTCTGTCCGTAGTTGCGTATGACGAGGTCGATCAGTAGCGGGGTGGCGGCACTGGGTTCAGTGAACATGACGACATAGGGCTGCGCCCGCTCGACATCGAGCGCAGCAGCTTGCGCTCGCGCAGCTTTCGCCTCAGCGACCTGTCCGCGTGCGTACAGGAGCGCGAACACCGCGACGACCAGGGTGAGGACCGCAGCGCCGGCGCCGAGCCAGTCAGTGACCGACGACGCCGTCGGCAAGAGAGTGTCCACGATCGGTGTGAGAGTGGGTGAAGTCACGCCGCCATTTTGGAGCACAGTTCGGGTTTCCGGGTAGCCCCCGACGGGCAAGTATGGAACGTTCCCGCATGCAGTTAGATGCGTTGGTAGGCCTCGTGCGTCAGCGGATGAGGGGGACTGCTGCAGGGTTATGTTGACTCCTAATCGTCACCAACAGGTCGCACGCGCGATCTAAACCAACGAGTCAACTCAAGCTGCAGCAGCCCCAAGTGAACGCAACGCTGATCGCCGCGAACAAGCTGTATGCGACTCGAAACCGGTTCATCCACGACAGACTCCGGGCCGATCTGCTCAGCGGCGGGTGGGAACTGAAAGGGCTGGAGCGTCAGCCAGACGGCGAACAGAACATCACCACGACCACACTTGACGGCATGGTCGAACTCATCAAGGAACCCGGCTGCGTGACCTGGCGGCTGCGTGGAGCGGACTCGCGGCCGGAGCGGTCGAAGGGAAATGGGATGGCAGCGCGGAACACCTCAGGTGAAAACGCGCGGGTAGACGTCGAGGGAATACGCGCCTCTCGCAGGGCTGCCCGCGGCCGACCAGCCCGCACGCGTACGACGATCTCGCGCGCGATTTCCCGCTCACGACCCCAACCTGCCACGGGGCAGGACGTAAACTTGCAGCGTGGATCTCGCCTCACGCATCGGAGCCAACCGCCCGCAGCCAGAACGCTCCCGCCGGGAAGAGGCTCCCCCTGCGCTTCGCACCTTCCTCCGTGAGCACCTCGTCGAGGAACGAGGTCTCCTGGGTGCCTATCGGTGGGCCTGTGACCAGCTCGGGATCGAAGCGGAGGATATATGGTCCCCTTCCTGGGCAGGGCCCAGGCTGCGGAGCGTGATTGCGGACGCGGATTGGCTGAAGATTTTCGATTTGATAGAGGCAGCCGCCCCGGACGGCATCGTCTCGAGACAGGACTACAGCGATGCGCTCAATGCGGTGCTGGCGCGAGAGGGCCTCGCATACGAGTTCTCGGAAGGCGAGGTGATCGCGTGGAACCCGGCCGCTGCTGAACTCGGGCTCGACGAAGTTGTTGACGGTGCGGTCTCCATGCTCACCGGACGCCTTGAACCCGCCGGCGAGCAATTCAAACGGGCTGTAACCGCGCTACAGCAGAAGCCGTACGACGGCCTTGGAGCCGTCCGGGAGTCCTTGAATGCAGTGGAAGCCACCGCCAAAATCCTCGCCGATTCACGTCCCGCTGCCGGTTTCAAAGAAGCTGTCACCGACCTGTTCTCGGAACGGAAGCTCGGCCATGAGCGCGCGCTGGTCACGGGTTTGACGGCCATGTACGGCTACGCGAGCCAGGTCCCCGGCTCAAGGCATGGTCAGCACACGACTGTCGAAGTCAGCTTCGCCGAGGCGTCCCTGAGCGTGAACCTCATGGGGAGCGTCATCGCGTATCTCGTCACTGAGTTCGACGACGCAACTCGAAGCGCCTGAGTGATTGGCGCAGACGCCGACCACAGGGCAGCCTTTGATCGAATCGAGAAGACTCGCCCCATCGCTGAGTGACCTCTCGACATCAAGCTCGGACCCGCTCCTGATCAGGGAATCCTCGAAGGAGGGGAAAATCGGGACGGGCGCAGGGGAATCTCAGCCGGCAGACTCGACAGCCGGCCCGCCAATCCGCATCGTGCCAACGGATGACGAGACTTGCAAATGACCCGCCAACGGGT
>Ga0308169_10002989_pt1 | contig 16935 bp, 15 predicted proteins | sample PhyBR1_2_FD_202139 | JGI IMG/M metagenome (GOLD analysis project Ga0308169, IMG submission 202139) | Phyllosphere microbial communities from UC Gill Tract Community Farm, Albany, California, United States - DLSLSB.R1 | ecosystem: Host-associated > Plants > Phyllosphere > Unclassified | place... | reverse complement strand
CGGTACGGAGGCGGTTCATAATGGTCCCCTTTGGAACGGCGCACGCTTTCGGGTGCCGGTCAGATGTCGGTGATGCGTGAGGCGTCGCCACTGTCGCGCGCCGGGTTCAGGCCGCCTGCATCCTCGGCCTGCGGTCTTCGACGACGTATTTGGTCAGGTCGTACGCCTCGGTCCGCGCATCGAGCGGGTTGCGGAGTGCGCGGAAGGCGACGTCACACTGCGTCGGCGTCACGTCGATGCGGCCATAACCGCGGACGTCGTTGCGCGCGAAACGGTAGGCCGGCAGGTCGGCGGTATTGCGCACCAGCAGCTTGTCGCCCGCCTGGGTGGTGATCGACCCGCCGACGAAGCAGGGCGCCAGTGCCTTGCCGCGATAGCTGATGTCGCTGGCGACGAAGGCGTGGATGTCGCCGCCGATCACCAGCGGGTTCGACACATTGGCGTCCTGCCAGCGCGCGAACAGGCGATTGCGCGAGGCGTGATAGCCTTGCCAGGTATCCACCGTCTGCATGTCGGCGGGACCATCCGGATGCGCGGGGTCGCGACGCGGATAGGGCGTGATCTGCGTCTGTTGCGTCAGGATGTTCCAGCGTGCCTTGGTCGCCGTCAGGGTATCCAGCAGCCATTTCTCCTGCGGCATGCCGAGGATCGATGCCTTCGGATCGTGGAGATCGGGGCAATCCTTGACGACTGACACCGACATCTCGCCGCGCACGTGCGACTGGCAGCCACGCGGCGAGCGATATTGCCGGTCGTCGAGCACCTGGAACTGCGCCAGCCGGCCCCAGTCGAGCGTCCGGTACAATCGCATGTCGGGGCCGTGCGGACGCGAATAGGCGCGTAGCGGCATGAACTCGTAATAGGCCTGATACGCCGCCGCCCGCCGCCGCGCCATCACCGCGGGATCGCTGTTGTGCTGGTCGGCCAGGTCGGCATAGTCGTTGATGACCTCGTGGTCGTCCCACGTCACGATCCACGGCGCGACCGCGTGCGCCGCCTGCAACAGCGGGTCGAGCCGATAGGTCGCATAGCGCACGCGGTAGCCGTCGAGATCGACCGGCGCGGGATTGAGGTGGACCCTCGGCGTGCCGACCGAGGGATCCTCCTCGTAGATGTAATCGCCCAGGAAGACGATCAGGTCGGGATCCTCGGCGACGGTGTTGGCCCAGGCGCCGAACTGCCCGTCCTCGTATTTCTGGCACGACCCGAAACAGAAGCGCAGCCGCTCGGGCAGTGCGTGGCGGGCAGGGGCGGTGCGCGTCCGCCCGATCGCGCTCGCCTCACCGCCGGCGATGAACCGGTACCAATAGGGACGTCCCGACTGCAGCCCGCTCACCTCCACGTGAACCGAATGGCCCCATGCGGGTTCGGCGACTGCATCGCCGGCACCTACGAGGTGGCGACCGCTGTCGTCGTCATAGATTTCCCACCGCACCGGCACGCGGGCGGCTCCCATGCCGCCGTCCCCGGCGAGCGGCCGCGCGGCGAGACGGGTCCATAGCACGACGCCGTTGAGCGTCGGATCGCCCGACGCGACGCCGAAGCTGAACAGACGCTCGGATGTCAGCGCACCCGCGCGTCCGAAGCCGAGCAGGGCAGGGGCGGCGGCGGCCGCGCCGATGATCGTACGCCGGGTAAACATCAGACTTCACTCCCTTTGGACAGGGACCGGCGCGTATCGCTGCCGGTTTGTTGTTGCATGTCGTGGATGGGCGACACCGTGATGACGGTCGCGGTCGGCTACAGGCTGTATTGCAGGCTCAACTTGACCAGCCGCCCGAACAGCGGCCGGCCATAGATTGCCTCCGGGGTGCCCTGGCCGGTCAACGTGTCCTGCCGCGGGTTACCCTCCGACAGGCCGAACGCGTTGGTCAGATTGGAGACGTTGAGTTGCGCGCGGACTGCGCCACGATCGACGATCAGCCCGGCCTGCAACTCGGTATAGGCCGGCAGCAAGGTGGTGTTGGCGGCATCGACGAACCGGCGGCCCACATGCGCGGCGTTGAGGTAAAGCCGGGTCGCGCTGCCCGCGATGTCGAAATTGACCGCCGGGGTTACGTTGAAGATCAGCTTGGGGATCCGCGCCACGTTGCGCCCGACCTTGAACGCGAACGGCTGCGTGCTGCCCTGTTCGCGTAGATTTACCTGCTTGGGCTCCTGGTAGGTCAGGTTGCCGGTGAGCGAGAAGAACGAGGTGGGGTTCAGCGTCAGTTCGCCCTCGAACCCTGGCGTATCGCTCTTGCCGACCAGGACGAAGCTGCGGACCAGATTGGTTTTCGGATCGACGACCGCCGTCGTGACCGACAGATTGTCGAAGCTGTTGGTGAACGCGGTCACGCTCGCCGACAGGAATTTGTTACGATAGCGCGCGCCGATCTCCTTCTGGTCGACATAGCTGTTGGTGACGACCGTACCGCGGGTGATGTTCGACAAGGCGGGGGTCAGGAGGCCGCGGGTGTAGCGGGCGAACATCACGAAAGTGTCGGCGAAATCGTACAGGCCGCCGATCGTGTAGGAGTTGCCGGCGAACCGTTCCCGGCGGTTGGTGCGCGTTCCCGCCGAGCCGATCACCGCATCGTCCGCAAGCGTCTCGCGCGTGCCGAGATTCTGCGTGACGGTGTTGATGCCATAGCCGGACTGCCGGGTGGACTGGTGGCGAAAGCCGCCGTCGATCTGCAGCTTGCCGAGGCGCCAGGTGTCGGCGACGTAGAAGGCGAGCGCGGTACTGTCGACGCCGCCACCGACGAACGTCGATGCGCCGTAGCGGACGACCCCGTGATCGGTGACCATGCCCACCGTCTTGCCGGCGGCGTCGACCGCGACCAGGTCGAGCAGGCGCGGACGGTTGCGCACCTCGAACAGCATGTCCGCGGCGTACTGCGTCTGGTCGAAATGGTAGCGCGAGAAATACCCGCCAACCGAGACCTCGTGCGACCCGAACCCTGTCTCGAACGAACGCCTTGCGGACACGCTGTCGAACACGTTGTTAAACTTGGTATCGGCGGTTTGATACTGCGCCTGGACGACCAAGTTGCGGGTCGTCGCCGGGTCGAAGCTCTGCTGCCCGGGCGTCGCGCTGTCGGCATAGGCATAACGGATGCCGACGACGCTAGTGCCGAACGCGGCGCGCGCGCGGGTCAGCACGGCGTTGCGATAGGTCGTCGCGTCCTGCACAGCGGTGGTCGAGAACAGCGAGTCCCCGCTCAGCGTGCCGTCCGTGACGCGGAACAGGTTGCGGAAGGTAAAACCGCCGAGCGTCACCGTGGCGTCGGCCCCCGCGGTGAAGACGTTGGGGTGGCGGCCGTCGGACAGGTCGCGCGTCATCGTCGTGCCGGTTGGCGTACCGTCGACCATCCGCAGCCTCGGAAACTGGACGTTGGTCGACGCCAGCGTGCCGCGCAACGGATCGATCAGGTCCTTCAGGCTGCTGCGGGGATCGCGCGGATCGTCGAGCGGGATCGGCAGGTAGAAGATGTTCCGGTCGTTCTGGTATTTCGCATAGACCGTCAGCTCGCCGCGATCGTCGCGATAGGTGACGTTGGCGCGCAGTTGGCCACCCTTGTCCGCGGTGAAGCCAGTCTTCCGCAGGCCGTCGCCGATCCGGTAAAACCCTCCGGTCGCAAACGTCAGTTTGTCGGCAATCGGGCCGCTGACATAGGCATCGATCCGCTGCGCGTCGTTGTCCTGCGCAGTCAGCCGGATGGCGCCCTTGAAGTGGTCGGTGCCCTTGCGGGTGATGAAGTTGATCACGCCACCCGGTGCGTTGTTGTACAGGATCGGCGATGTGCCGAGCCGGACCGCCTCGACGCGTTCGGTCATCAGGTCGTCGCGGACGAACACGTCGGGCAGGATCGTGCCCTCCTGGTTCTCGTTGAAGATCGGCAGGCCGTCCTCAAGCAACTGGACGAAGCGGTAGCCTCCGAGCGGCAGGCCGCGGGTGTACACCGTCGCGGAGACTTCGCCCGAGGTCGCCTCGGCATAGAAGCCGGGCAGCGAACCGATCAGGTCGGCGGTGCTGAGCGGGCTCTGTTGATCGATGTCCTCGCGACGCATCGTGCTGATCGAGTAAGGCGCGCGAAATTGCTTCAACCGGGTATTCGTTCCAGTGACGACAATCTCCTCCAGCGGCTGCTTGGTGGCCGCCTCAGGGCTTCGTGTGATCGTCTTGCTGGTGGCGGCGGGCGTACGCAGTGCGATCGTCGATGGGCTCTCAGTCGCGATCTGCAACGGCAGGCCGTCCAGCAGCCGCAGTAGGGCGGCGCGCGGGGTGTAGCGCCCGCGTAGCGCGATGGTGCGGCGACCCTGCAGTCCGGCATACGGAAACAACAGCTGGATCCCCGCCTGTTTGCTCCAGCTGTTCAGGGCTTGCGTTGCATCCTGTGCAGGAATGTCGAAACTCTTCGGCCCTGCGTCCTGCGCCGACGCAGACTGCGCGACGCACGCCACCAGGCTTACGCCCGCCATCATCAAGTTTCGCATGTCGATCCCCCGTGGCCTGTACCCTGCTGACGGGGGAGGCTTGAGAAACCGCCAGTCAGGCAGGAACTATTTTGTGCGGTTGCGAATAGAGGACCGTCAGGCCCCCTTGCTGACGCACCGTGATCCCGAACGACGCGTGCAGGGCTGCCAGGAAATCATCAGGATTGTTCGAGGTGAAGCGGCCGCCGATCCGGATCGCCTTAAGGTGGGGGTCGCCGATCGCGAGCTTGCGGGTCAGGTAGCGATTATAGTCGGTGAGGATTGCGTCCAGTGGCTCGCCCGACAGCACGATCTCGCCACGTCGCCAGCCGGCGGTACGATCGCGCTCATTGCTTCCGACCTCGGCCGTAACCATCGCCCTGTCTGCGCCGACGATCAGTTGCTGACCCGCACCGACCCGGCTGGATCCCGGCGTGTTCAGAGCGCCTGCCAGGACCAGCAAAATGCTATTCGGCCCCTGGACGCGCGCGTTGTATCGCCCGGGTGCCAGGTTCGCCTTCACGCTGTCTGTTGCCAGTGCCACGGCTCCGTGCGCGATATCGAGTGCGATCTCGCCGCGGTTCAGCCAGACTCGAGCGTTGTCGGCATCGTCGATCCATTCCACCGTGGTGTCGGTGTTCAGATCCAGCCGCGTTCCTCCGCGCAACAGGATCGTCCGCCGTTCGCCGACCGCCGTCGTTGCTGACGATCGCGCCCAGAGTCGCGTTCCGGTCAGGCCAACGCTAACCATGCCCATCACCGACGCGGCCTGCAGGACTCGGCGACGCGACATGCGCCGTGCCGGCTGCGTCGCGGGGACTGGTGGGCTGGTCGACGCCAGCGACCGCGCATCCGACAGATTGGTCCAAACCGCCGCTACCTGCGCAAAGGTCGCGGCGTTGCGCGGGTCGCCGTCACGCCAGGCCTCGAACGCCGGTAGGTCCGCCTTGCCGCCATCCAGCGCCACGAGCCAGGCCGCGGCCTGCTCGGTCAGACTTGGCGTTTGCGTCCCTTCCATGGACTGACCTTATCTTCCTGGTACGGAGCCGCCAAGTCGGCGGTTCGCCCGGCCACGAGCATGGCAAGGCCCTTGGCGAGATGCTTCTCTACCGTAGAGACGGACAGGCCGAGCACGTCCGCTATCGTTTGCGGAGCAAGACCATCGAATTTTCGCATTCTAACGACCTTGCGACATTGCGAGGGCAGGCGATCCACCGCCGCAACCAGAGCTTCGAGTTCCGTCTTCCCGGACAGCACGGCCAGCGGGTCCGGACCGTCATAGCGGATTTCCATCAGGTCTGCAGCGGCGATCTGTTCGATTCGGACGATGCGCGCGCGGCGTAGCCGATCGAGCGCCAGATTGTGCACGACACGCATCGTGAACCCGATCGGGTTCACGATAGAACGCCAATCAGAAGCGCATAGCAGCTTTGCGTAAGCCTCCTGAACCAGATCCTCGGCGTCGGCAGCACCAACAAGTCGAGCTGCCAAAGCGTGGTAGCGCAGGGCACCGGGGAGCACCGCGTCAACCAACCATCGGTCTATGTCACGAAGCCAGGCCAAATCGCCCCCCTTACGGCCTGCTTACCGAGCGCGCGTGACAGTTTGAGGGCATGACGAACGAATGCCGGTACGGGGCGTCTTAGGTGCGCGCAGACGGGCCAATCTGTCGTGCCGCTTCAGCGGGGTACAGCCTGACATGGAATGTGAACGAACGGCAGAAGTTGGTGAACAGGAAAGGAAGCGTGAACGTCCGTTTGTGGGTCTCGCGGACGGAGGATAGATATGCGCGGAAACATCGTCATGCGAATGCTCGCCGCACATAGATACCAGTACTCGTGACGTATGGCCGTCAACGACGAGCCTCGACGGCAGATTTGACGGCGGCGCGTTCCGCCTGCGAGACGGACCCGTTCTTGTTTTCGTCCGCGAGGTCGAAGGCCCTTGCTGGCGCCGCGTGGAGCTCCTCGCGAGTGATCCGGCCGTCGCCGTTCGCATCGGCGCCTTTCAGCGAATCCTGCAGCGACTTCGCGACGTCGGGCTTGAACCGCGCGATCCGGGTGAAGTCTGCATCGCTGATGCTGCCGTCGCCGTTCCGGTCGATCCGGTTGAAGCTCGCGTCGCGCGCGGCGATGAACTCGGCGCGCGTGACGACGGCGTCGCCGTTCGTATCGGCGGTATCGAACAAGCCACCGCCGGCCTGCGCATAAGCGAGCATGGGTGTCGTCAGCCACAGCGTCGTGGCCGCGAACAGAGCAATCGAACCAATTTTCATAATATATCTCCAGTGTCTATCCGGCGCAGATGATCGCCGACGCCGTATTTATACGTCATCGGGTATGGCGCATGACGACGGGCCGGAAACAGAAAGTTGCAAGATGTTGCAAGTGGACAAATGCATCGGTTACTTGCTGTTACAATTCTTAACCGGCCGAATATAATCGGCGACGATATCAATGATAAAACGCTGTATGGATGACCTACCGGCCGAGCGAGGTGATCAACGCAGCGACGCTGGGTCCAGTGACGTCGGAATCGCTGACGACCGCTTGCAACATTGCGCTTATCGTCCCCTGCGATGCGTGGCGGGCGGGGGGCATCCGGCCACGGGCGGTACACAGGCGGGCTGCCGCCTTGCCGGAACGGGCTTGACCAAAGAGTGGGCGGACTGCGTGCGCGGGGCGACGTTTGGCGGAGGCTTGGCGATGTTTTCAGACGGACTGTCCAGTACCGTTACCCAATTGCGCGAGCGTGGTCGGGATCTTTCTCCTTCGGTATTCGCCTGTGCAGGCGTAAGCGAAAGGCAGGCCGCAACCCATGACGTGGCGCACGGCCACATCGCGAAACTCCGCGCACTTCGACGCGACGTCGCGGGCCTCAGTATCGCACATATATATTCTCGGATCGTCATGGTCCTGCTCCAACGCGGGTCTCAGCCCACGGAGCACCCTGGCGTCCGCCGGTAAGCGGATGGTGAGGGCTAAGTGACGGACCGTAACACGCATCGGAGACGCTTCAGATGATCGACGTTCCGGGACATAACGGTACCATCGCGCTGGTCGAGGACGACCCGGGTATCCGCGACCTCATGGCGGAACTGTTCACGCGCGAGGGGCTGCGCGTGCTTGCCTTCGGCGATGCGGAGGAGCTGTACCGCGCGGACCTCGCGACGATCGACTGCCTGATCCTCGATCTCATGCTGCCCGGCGAGGACGGGCTGACCATATGCCAGAAGATGCGCGTGCAGGCGCCGCGCCTGCCGATCCTGATGGTGACCGCGAAGGGCGATGCGATCGACCGGATCATCGGGCTGGAGTTGGGCGCGGACGATTATCTGGCCAAGCCGTTCAATTCGCGCGAGCTGATGGCGCGGGTCCGATCGATCCTGCGCCGCACCCGCGAAGTGGTCGAGGCCGTCGACGATGCCGGCAACGACATATTCCGCTTCTCCGGATGGACGCTGGCGATCGGCTCACGCGATCTCGTCGATCCGAGCGGCGCTGCGGTGGCATTGACCAGCGGCGAGTTCGACCTGCTTCACGCGTTTGTCGCGCATCCCCGTCGCGTGGTGACGCGAGACCAGTTGCTCGACTGGACCCGCGGCCGGACGGCGACACCGTTCGACCGGGCGATCGACGTGCAACTCAGCCGCCTCCGCCGAAAACTGGGGGACGACCCGCGCGACCCCGCGATGATCCGCACCGTCCGCGGCGATGGCTATCTGTTCTCGCCGGCCGTCGCGCGGTGAAGGTAAGCGGGGACGGGATGTTCGGCATGCTCGGGACGCGGATCGCGGCGATCATCCTGGTGCATGCGGCGATCCTCACCGCGCTTGTCTATTTCGTGTTCTTCGGGGTCGGCGAGGATCGTCGTCCGATGTTCCGGCTGCCGCACCCCGACGAGGTTGCGGCGATGGTGGAGGCGATCGAGCGGTCGCCGCCTGCCGCGCGCCCGTATCTGGTCCGGGCGTTCGCGCGCGACGGCCAGCACGTCACGCTGCTCGCGGCCTTCCCCATGACGCAGTCGAACCGGCCGGGGGCCGTCGGGCAGGCGGTGACGGGGCGACTGGCCGCAAAGCTGGCGGTCGTCGAGCCGGCGGTTGACGACGTCGCGCAGACGCTGACGACGGTGACCGCCTCTTATCGCGCCGTCATGGGAGGGCGGCGGTTCGCGATCCAGACGGACCAGGGGCGTGCGTTGACCGATTTCGGCGGCGGGCGGATCATGTCGGATACGCCGATCCGCGTGCTCGTCGCTCTGCGGGGTGGCATGGTCCTCGCGGTCGATCATGCGGGGTTCCCGGTGGTAGGCCGCGTGGTGTCGTATATCGTGCCGCTGACGCTGTTCATCCTGCTGCTCGACATCGTCGCGATCGTCATGCTCGCGCGGCAGACGACGCGACCGGTCGCGATGCTGCTGCGCGTCGTGCAGACCGACCGGCACGACGGCGCGCAGCCGATCTGGCCGACCAGCGGGCCGCGCGAGATCCGCGAACTCGCCTTCGCGTTTGCTGCCATGCGTGTTCGGCTGCACGGGCTGGTCGCCGAACGCACGCGGATACTGGCAGCGGTCGCGCACGACTTTCGCACCTATCTGACGCGGCTCGAGCTGCGGTCGGACCATATCGGCGATCCGCGCCAGCGCGCGCTCGCGCTCAACGACCTCGACGAGATGGGCACGCTGCTCGACGACACGTTGACGTTTGCGACTGACACGATGACCGGCAGCGCCTTGCCCAACGAGACCACCGACCTGACCGAGGAAATCCGGCAGACGGCGATCGATCGCGCAGACCTTGGCGAGCGGATCGGCGTGTCTTCGCTGCCCGCGGTCCTGCCCGCGCGCATCTCACATATCGCCTTCCAGCGCGTGCTGGCGAACCTGCTGGACAATGCGGTGCGCTATGGCGCCACCCCGAGCATCAGCGCGGAGCGTCGCGGCGAGCTCGTGCTGGTTTTCGTAGAGGACGATGGTCCGGGCGTGCCCGAGGCCAGCCTCGCCGGCCTGACCGAGCCGTTCCGGAGGCTCGAGACGTCGCGCGCGCGGCATACCGGCGGGGCGGGGCTGGGGCTGGCGATCGTTCTGGCGCTGGTCCAGCGTCACGGCGGATCGCTGACGCTAGAAAACCGGTCGGAGGGCGGGTTTCGCGCGTCGGTGTTGCTCCGCGCAGGCTGACGACGCGGACATCCTCATAAATCAGGCATGACACAAACTCTTACATACCGCTCATGCCCGCGTTGCGCAGCGGGGCGATACCCAGGTCATCGAAACCGGAGTATCCCCGATGCCTACCCAACCAATGCCCTCTGACACGACGCGCCGCCGTTTGACCTTGGCCCTGCTGCTGTCTCCACTGCTGATTGCCGCGCCCGCCGTCGCCCAGAATGGTCATGCCCATACCTACGACGGATCACGCTCTCATGGCGGTTCATGGCAGGGTCACCCCAAAGGCGACCCCAGCGGTCACCCGCCTGGTGGTCCGAACGCACCACCGCCTGGTGGTCCCAACGGTCATCCCCCGAGCGGCCCGAACGGGCCTCCGCCGGGTGGGCCGCATGGGCCTCCGCCTGGACCTCCCCCAGGTCCGCCGCCGGGCGGCCCACACGGACATCCTCCGGGCGGACCGCCGCCGCCGCACCATTCGGGTGGGACGGTCTATTACCCCGGCGGTAACCCGAACTGGTGGCACGGCAACGTCGCGTTCGTAGGCTATGTCGGTCCGCGCCCGGGTTATTATTACGCGCCAAGCTACGGCTATTACGCGGTTTCCCCTGCCTACAGCACCAAGGTCTGGATCGTCGGATCGACCGTACCAGCCTCGTTCCAGAGCTATGTGGTCGTCAATCCCGCAATGTACGGATTGCCGATAGCGACGACCGGCTATCGCTGGATCTACGTCAACACCAACATGGTGCTGATCCGACGATCGTCCGGCGTGGTCATCCGCAGCGTCCCCCGTGTGTGGTGATGCGCGCCTGAACTGAGGCCCCCGAACTGAAGCTGGAGCTCAAGCTCCGGCTTCAGACCCGCTCTTTCCCGTCTCATCGGCGCTGCCTCGTTTCCTGGGCGGCGGTGTCGACGAGCATCGGCTGTTCCCCCGAGCCGGTGTGCGGCGCGGCGCGGTCCATCCGCGCGGTTCGCCCGCCGGACCGCGTCGCTGCTTTTGTCTTCTTTTTTTTCAACGGCTTTCACCGTCGCACGCCGCTGTTTCGTGGTGTGCCAAAAGGATTTTCATCATGGCCTTCAGCCGAACCGTCCCGGTCAGCGATCCCGTCCCCCTGCGGCGCACCAAGCGTCTCTCGCTGTTCGTCACCACGCTCCTGATCGCCGGCATCGCACCGCCCGTATTCGCCGCGCCGGCCAAGACGCTGGCGCCGGTCCGGATCGGCATGGAGACCGCCCGATTCGAACGCGGCGTGCCGACCGTCAACCTGGAGCGCCCGCTCGGCGCGGTCGAGATCCGTCCGATCGCGGTCGACGGCAAGACCATCAGCTTCATGGTCGCGGTCTACAATACGGGCAGCGTCCCGGCCAATTTCGGCACCGAGAACGTCATGGTGACGATCGATGGTGTCCCCGCGACGATCCTGACCAAGGACCAGATGGCCGACGCCGCGCAGCGCAAGGCGAAGCGCAGGACGATCGGCGTGGTGATGCTGACCGGGATCGTCGCCGGTATCGCCTCGACCGCGTCGCTAGATTACGGGGTCGTCCACGGCTATGCCCACACGCCCTATGGTAGCTATTCCCGGACGATCGCCTGGGAGGACGACAGTGCCGCGGTGATGGGCACGGCGGCGGCGATCGGCGTCGGCGGTGCGGTCGTGTACGGCATCCACCACAGGCTCGACTACACGATCGACCAGCTCAACGGCGAGGCGCTGCAGACCACCACGATCGCGCCGCAGGGGAGCCTGGGCGGCACGGTCGTCGCGCTTCGCGGCAAGACCCCGTCCGCATCAAGTCCGGACGTCGGCATCACGATCCGCTGGAACGGCGAAGACTATCCGTTCGCGTTCCGCGTGGCACCGGTCGGCCAGCATCTCGCCGTCGATTTTCCTGCAACTCCGATGCCCGCCCCCCAGGTTCCCGCTGATCCGGCGGTCAATCCCATGCCTGTGAAGGCCCGGTGATGCGGCGCTCGATCGCCTATCTCGCCTCCGGCAGTGCGGTGCTGCTGATCGTCTGCGCCGGGATCTATCGCATCGGTCACCGGTCGCCCGCGTTCGACATGGCCAGTGCCGCCACGCACAAACACAATGACGCGGTTCGCGCGAGCGCCCCGTTCGCCGACCGCCGTGACTTTGATTTCGCCGCGCGCGGCTATCTTGGGACGCTTCGCGACCCGCTGATCAAGGCGGCGGACGGAAGGCTGGTTTGGGATCTGAACGCCTTCCGCTTCCTCAACGGGCAGGCGCCACCGACCGCCAATCCCAGCCTGTGGCGCCAGGCGCAATTGCTGTCCAAGACCGGTCTGTTCCGCGTTACCGACGACATTTATCAGGTGCGCGGGTTCGATCTCGCCAACATCACGTTCGTCCGCGGCAAGACCGGCTGGCTCGTGGTCGATACGCTCACTTCGAACGAGACCGCACGCGCCGCCTATGCGCTGGTGACGGAGAAGCTCGGCAAACGCCCGATCGTTGCGATCCTCTATACGCATCCGCATGTCGATCATTTCGGCGGCACGGGCGGGCTGATCACCGCGGAGGATCGCGACAGCGGCCGGGTGCCGATCATCGCGCCCGCCGGTTTCGTCGACGCCGCGGTCGGCGAGAATGTCATCGCCGGTCCGGCCATGGCGCGGCGTTCGCGGTATCAGTTTGGCACGCACCTTCGCAAGGATCCGAGGGGAACGATCGCTTCCGGCATCGGTCCGGCGCTGTCGATCGGCGCGCAGACGATGATGGCGCCGACGCGTGACGTGGCCCGGACCGGGCAGGGGATGACGCTCGATGGTGTCCGCCTCCGCTTCCAGATGACGCCGGGCACCGAAGCGCCCGCGGAGATGAACATCGCCTTCCCCGACTGGAAGGTGATCGACCTGGCCGAGAACGCCAATCCGACCCAGCACAACATTCTCACGCCGCGCGGTGCCGTCGTGCGCAACGCCAGCGCCTGGGCGGGCTATCTCACGCAATCCATGACGATGTTCGCGGGCGCCGAAACGCTGATCACGAGTCATGGCTGGCCGCGTTTCGGCGCTGCGAAGATCACCGATTATCTCGGCAAGCACCGCGATGCCTATGCCTATCTGCACGACCAGACCGTGCGGCTGATGAACGACGGGCTGACCGGGGACGAGATCGCCGCGCGCCTGATACTACCCAAAACGCTTCGCCAAGAATGGTATGATCGGCCCTATTATGGCTCGCTGAGCTTCAACGCCCGTGCAGTCTATCAATATTACATGGGCTGGTACGACGGCAATCCGGTTCATCTGGAACCGTTGCCGCCGACCGAAGCGGGACAGCGCTACGTCGCTGCGCTGGGTGGTGCGGCCAAGGTCCAGGCGTTGGCCCAAACGGCGTATGACAATGGCGATTACCGGTGGTCGAGCGAACTGCTCAACAAGCTGGTCTTCGCCGTTCCCGGCAACCGCGCCGCCCGCACGTTGCTTGCGCGCTCCTACGAGCAACTCGCTTATCAGAGCGAGAACGCGCTCTGGCGCAACATCTACCTTTCGGGTGCGCAGGAGCTTCGCTTCGGGATCGTCAAGGCGCGTGCCCGCGTGTCGCAGGCTAGTCTGACCACAGCGCTGCCGACTAGCAGCCTGTTCGACATGCTCGCTGTCCGGCTCGATGCCGACAAGGTGGGCGCCGCAAGGGTGACGCTGGGATTCGTGTTTCCCGATCGCGGCGAGAGCGTGACAGTGACCGTCCATAACGGCGTGCTGCTGCACAATCCAGGGTTGCCGTCGGGTGCCGACGCAGTGCTGACGGTCGCTCGAACCGACCTTGTCGCCAGCATGACCGGCGGCGCGTCGCTGCTCCCGAAGATCGCGTCGGGACAGGCCCGGATTTCCGGTAGCCCGCGTGCGCTGAAGACCTTCACCGGCTGGTTCGACGTCGGCCAGCCTGACTTCGCGATCGTCACACCGTGAGCGCCGCACTCAACCGTCGCGTGGTGACTGACGCACTCCATCATCGCGCCCTGCTTGGCGCACCCCATAAGGATCCCAACGGCATGAAACCCCGGTTACGCATTCTATTCTGCATCACCATCGGGGCGCTGATCGGCACGGGGGTCGCGATCAGGACCGTGCGCGCCGGCGCGCTTAGTACGAACCGCGCGATCGGCCCGTGGCAAACCGGCAGCGATTTCGCCACCGCGCGGGCTGGTGCACAGACCCGTGCGATCATCGCGCTGCGTGGCCTGCTTGCGCTGCCAGCGCGTGAGGCCCGCTATTATGCGGCACAGGTCGACGACACTGGGAACAGGCTGGACGGGCATTGCCGCTACCGCGTGACCGGCGGGCAGCTGCCCGCCAGATGGTGGAGCCTGACGCTGTACGACAACACCAACGGGGTCCTCGTCGCGAACGCGGCTGGCCGCTATTCGTATAACAGCGCTGGCCTGCGCGCGTCCGAGCAGGATCGTTGGCAAATTGTCGTCGCACCCCGGCCGGTGGGGGCGCCGCCGCCTGGCGCGCAAGGGAGGCACTGGTTGCCGACCGGCGGGATCGACCGCTTCGATCTTACGCTTCGCGTCTACCTGCCGGCTGGGGGTGGCACCACCAACCTGACGCGCGAGCAGCTTCCTTCGATCACTAAGGAGGATTGCGCATGATCCGGCGCTGGATCGTGCCGATCTTGATCGCCCTCGCGATCGGCGCGCTCGCCTTCCAGGTTACGCTGATGGCGACACCGGGCACGCTGATGGCGTTGGCGATGAACCGCCTGACGACGCTCGGTCCCATCAACCATTTTGCGCATACTGCGACACCGACTCCGGCCGATCGTGAGATCGTCCGCACTAGTCCCGATCTAGCCTATTCCCCCTGTCCCTTCGACCTGTCGGGCGGCCCGCTGCTGATCAACGCGGTACCGGTCGCGGCGCCGTATTGGGCGCTCTCGATCTTCGATGCGCAGACCAATGCCGTCTTCGTCCGCAACCGGTTCGAGGCCCAGGATCGTCCGTTCCGCGTTGCGGTCATCCACGGCGGACAGGTGGCGCCCCCCGGCTACGAGCCGGTCCGGGTCGACGGTGCACGCGGCATCGCAGTGATCCGGATCCTCGTCGCAGACCCGGCAAGCTTCCCCGCGATCGATGCCGCACGGCGCGCCAGCACCTGCAGGATCGGCTGATTCTCCGATCGCCCACTCCCAATTTCCGAAGGATTTATCGACATGACCTATCCAGACCGAGCTCCGCTTGATCTTCTCGACCTCGACCTGCTGATCGTTGGCGCGGGGCTTTCGGGGATCGACGCCGCATATCGGCTGAAGACCGAATGCCCCGACCGTACCTATGCGATCCTCGAAGCGCGCAACGCGATTGGCGGCACCTGGGACCTGTTCCGCTATCCGGGCATCCGTTCGGATTCCGACATGGCGACGCTCGGCTTTCCGTTTCGACCGTGGCGCGGCGAACTCTCGATCGCTAGCGGCGAAAGCATCCGCGACTATATCGCCGACACGGCGCGCGCGTTCAACATCGAGCGCGAGATCCGCTTCGGCCACCGGGTGACCGCGGCCGCCTGGTCGAGTGCCAGCGCAAGGTGGACGGTCGATTATATTGCCGACGGTGTCGCCGGCCGGCTGCGCTGCCGGTTCCTGTATATGTGCTCGGGCTATTACGACTTCGAGGAAGGCCATGTTCCAGGCTTTGCCGCGCGCGCGGTGTATGAAGGGCAGGTGGTGGCTCCGCAATTTTGGCCGGAAGCGCTCGACTGGACCGGCAAGCGGATTGTCGTCGTCGGCAGCGGCGCGACCGCGATCACACTCGTCCCGGAGCTCGCCGCAAAGGCCGCGCATGTAACGATGCTCCAGCGTTCGCCGACCTATGTCGTATCTCGCCCCGCGCGTGATCGGTTCGCCGACCGCCTGCGACGCTGGCTTCCGGCGAGGTTGGCCGATCGCCTGATACGGTGGAAGAGCGTCACCGACGGCATGCTCGGCTATGCCATTGCGCGGCGCTGGCCGAATTACGTGACGTCCAAGCTCATCGATGCCGTGCGTGTCGCGGTGGGTCCCAAGATCAACGTCGATCGCAATTTCACACCGCGTTACGCCCCCTGGGACCAGCGCATCTGTGTGGCTACCGATGGCGATCTGTTCGCGGTCCTGCGCGATGCCAGTGCGGAGATCGTCACCGATACGATCGACCGCTTCGTGAGCGACGGCGTCCGCCTCCGATCTGGGCGCACCCTGCGCGCGGACATTATCGTCATGGCAACCGGTCTCAAGGTCCAGATGCTTGGTGGCATCGCGCTGACCGTCGATGGCGCGCCGGTCGGTGCGGCTGGACGGCTGATCTACAAGGGGGCGATGTTGGCCGGCATCCCCAATTTGGCATTTGCCTTTGGCTATACCAACGCGTCGTGGACGCTGAAGTGCGATCTGACGGCGCGCTTTGTCTGTCGCCTGCTCAATGTGATGGACGCGAATGGTTTCGACACCTGCGAAGCGGTGCCGGAGCCGGGGATCGTCGAGACGCCGATGGTCGGGCTGGACTCAGGCTATGTCCAGCGCGCTGCTGCGGTAATGCCGCTCCAGGGTGATGCGCCGTCGTGGCGGGTGCATCAGAACTATCTTGCGGATTCGCTGGCGATAGGCCTGTCGCCGATCATGGACGGTACGATCCGCTTCGGTACCGCGCTCGATTTGGACATGTTCGATAGCTTTGCACTACCGCCGTGCACTGCCGATCCGATCGTCACGGACGACCCGAATACGCACGAGGCTCACTCGTTCGAGGCCATGCCCGTTCGTGCGCGGCGCAGGGCATGAGCCGCCGTATGACGATCGCTGGCACGACCGCGATCGTGACCGGCGCTGCCAGCGGGATCGGTCGGGCGGTAGCGGTGTCGCTGGCCCGCCGCGGCTGCACGTTGATCCTCGTCGATCTTGATATGGCTGGGCTCGAAGAGACGAAACTGCTGCTGCCGGGCGTCACGGTCGTGCTGCATCAGCTCGATCTCGGCAACGGCGACGCGATCACCGCGTTCGGTGCGCGTGTCGCGGCCGATCACCAAGTGATCGACATTCTCGTGAACAACGCCGGCGTCGCGCTCGGCGGGACGTTCGAGCAACTCAGCCCCAGCACGTTCGAATGGCTGTTCGCGATAAACTTCTGGGGTGTGGTGCGGATGACGCGCACGATCTTGCCTCTGCTCCACCGCAGCGCCGACGCACGGCTGGTCAACGTCTCCAGTCTGTTCGGCCTGATCGCACCGCCGGGGCAAAGCGCCTATGCCGCCAGCAAGTTCGCGGTACGCGGTTTTTCGGAAGCCTTGCGCCACGAACTGAAGGACAC
>Ga0308169_10002988_pt1 | contig 16938 bp, 14 predicted proteins | sample PhyBR1_2_FD_202139 | JGI IMG/M metagenome (GOLD analysis project Ga0308169, IMG submission 202139) | Phyllosphere microbial communities from UC Gill Tract Community Farm, Albany, California, United States - DLSLSB.R1 | ecosystem: Host-associated > Plants > Phyllosphere > Unclassified | place... | reverse complement strand
TACTGTGCGGCGCCGGCGCCGGCGCCGATCGACGACATGCTCGGCTTGAAGTTCTTCACATCGCCGGCCATGCCGGTGTAGGTCTTGATCCCTTTCGCCAGCTCGACGATGCCACGGACGTAGTCCTTCTTGCTGTCGGCGCTCAGGGTGACCGTGTTGGCGGCCATCGTGTCGGCGAGCGCCTTGCTGCTTTCGCTCTGTACCTTGGCCGCTTCTTCCAGGTTGGCGGTGGTCGGGCCTTGCGTCAGGTTCTTCGCGGCGACTTCAACTTTCTCGGCCTGCTCCTTCATGTTCAGCGCCTTCAGGAAGCTGACATTCGAGCTCATCACGAACTGGGTGCCGTTGACATAGCTCTTGACCAGGCTGTCGGCCGAGACGCTGCTGCCTCCGCCGCCACCACCGAGCGCGGCGCCGAGCTTGCCGAACTGGGCGGATGCAGGCAGGGAGAAGGCGGCGACGGTCAATCCCAGGACGGTGGCGATAAGCTGTTTTTTCATTTTCTGTTTTTTTCCCGCCGGCTAAATGGAGAAGTGACGCGCCCCGCCAGCATGAAGGCGCGTACCGTAACGATGCGAGATTCTTCGAATGCGGTCTTACATGACGCCGGCGGCGTTCAGGCGGCTGACCACTTCACGCGCGGCGGCGATCGAGGCATCCTTCAGGCCCTTGTCGCGGGCGACCAGGTTGTCGGAACCCACGCCGAACACCTGGATAGCCGGGACCGAGACCACTTCGCGCGGCAGCGGGTTGCTCAGGTCGAGCACACGCACGCTGACTTTCACGGCGGCGCGCTGCAGGCCGGTCTGAGGGTCCTGCGACGGCGCGCCGGCGTCGAGCGTGGCCAGCACGATCAGCGGCACCTGCTGCTTGCGCAGCGAGGCGACGACGGAGCGCAGCGTCGCCGGTTCGATGTCGTTACCGGTGGAGAAATCTTTGTTGATCGCCTTGATGTCCTTGTCGCCGATCGCAAAGGCCGGGTCGGCCACGTTGAAACCGCCCTGCGAGAACACGCTGGTAATCGAGGTCACGGTATTCGTCATCGGCAGCAGGCGATAGGCCACGTCGTCGGCCTTGCGCGTGGTGCTGCCGCCGGTTTCGACTTGCGCCGTCGCGCGCTGGACGCCGCGCTTCGATGCGCTCGCTTCCACTTCCACTTCGGCGCGCTTCATCGTGCGCTCGTCGAAGCTGCGCGCACTGGCCACTTCGCGGCCCACGAACACATATACGAGCTGCGATTTGGCGCCCTGGCTGGCCTTGCCGGTGGCACTTGCGGCACGCAGGGTATTGCGCAGTTTGGCGAGATTGATGTCGACCCGCACCGCCATCGAAAACTTGCGCATGCCGGCCTGGTCCTGTTCATTCAATACGGTGGTGCCGAGAATGAACTTGTCGAGGTTTTCCTGGATTTTCGTTTCGATGGCGTCGAAATTCTGCGATTCGGCCTCGCCGTTTTCCGCGAAATAACGTTCCACGGCATTCAATTGGGCCTTGATCGAGGCCTGCTCCCTGAGTTCGGGCGTAATGGCGCCGGTATAGGACACGGTTGCCGTGCCCTTTGCCTGGATGACCTGCGCATTGGCCACCATCGGCAGCAGGAACGCGATACATGCAAACAGCTTCTTCATTTACTTTTAATCCCCAGGGTTTCACGAGCCGATGCCAGCTGGCTTTCGATCGTTTTTACGGAAGCAGCCGTAGTGAGCCACTTCGAATTCGGTTTTTCCACTGAATCGCTGAACTTGAGGAACAAGCCGCGCACCGCATCCTGGTAAGCGGCGAAATCATCGCCATTTTTCAGGTCGGTATGAATGAACGAGGTTCCCAGCATTGGCTCGGTAAAGTCCAGGCTCATGTAGGCGCCATAGACATAGGTCGCGCTCACATTGGTTCCCGCGGTCTTGATCTTTGCGAATTTATTCAGGCTGACGTCGAAGACATAATCGCCTTCGGGCAATTTGAGTTTGATATCGTCGCCGTTTTCCAGCCGCATCGACATCACGCCGCCGATTGCGTGCCCGATGCTGTCGGGCAGCATGGACAGGCCAAGTTTCGTGGACAGGACGGAACTGAGCGAGCCCGCCAGCATGGCGTTGGCCGCCTCGGGATGCTTGCGCAGCGGTTCCGGGAACAGCGCCAGCGCGTCTGGCGCGACCACGCCTTTGCGCACCTGGACGGTCTTTGCCCCGTACGCAGGCGGGGTGGCCTTGGCCAGGCAATGTGCCGATTGCGCGATCAGGCCATTGGCGTCGTCGCGCCGGATCAGGTTATTCACGAAGCCGGTAATGCGTTCGTCCGTCGGGCGCGTTGGCGTCGCATCGAAAAGAACGACGTTGACCGGGCAGCTGCGGATGATCGCCTGGCTTTTATAGTCGAAAATCAGCGTATCGCCGCGCAGGTTGATAAACGTCTTATGGTAGGTATCGTGATTCTCGACGGCGACGGTTTCGCCGGTGAGCATCAGCACGGCCATCAAGGCCTGATCGTTTTTCAGGTTGACCGTATCGCCGGGCGTGAATGTGAAGGCGGGATTGGCAATGCCGCGCGCCTTCTCGATGACCTGGTAGGAAAACGTATTCGCCGCCTGGCCGCTGGCCTTTTGTTGCTCGAAAAGTTTATAGGTATAGGGAAAACGTTCCGCGGCGCTGTCGAAATTGCCGGCGAATCCAAAGCCACTGACGCTCACTTCCGTGGCACTGGCCGGAACAGAAAGTGTTAACAGGCCGCACAAGAAGTAGACACAATGAAATGTTTTCATTTGGCAATTGTAACCAAGAAACTCAATATCGCCAAGACTGTTTTAAAAACTAGATCGATCGCCGAATGCAACCGGTTTCGACATTTGAAAAGGAAGGAGAAAGAGGGGACGTGGTGCCGGAAATGAAGGCGTGATAAATCGATTGCCGGGATCTATGCGTGAGTTCGATTCAACCCGCTTGGCGGGGAAGGCCCGAGGAAGGAATTCGAGGTGCGCGAGGGAGCAGATCAGCCAGAGCTGGGTGTCCATGCGTGGGCGCCGTTGCTGCAGGCATGCATGCTGACATTGAACGGCCCGCGCCGCACGACAATTGCCGGGGGGACGTAACACGTAGGGTGGGCATGCCCACGCGGAACGATGCGTCACCGGAACGCATTTGTCGCCGATAACGATCGCACAGTGCGGCGCGTGCGGCCCGAAAAACAAAGCAAGGGCCGTAGTGCGTGAACGGGTAGGCCGTTCGTGATGACAGCGGCACGCAACGGTTCGACCGCGTGGGCACGAGTGCCCACGCTACGTTACGCGACCGTCAACGGTGTACGGTAGGTGAAAATTATTTCAACTGCCCACGCACCCGTTCAATCGCCTTGCGCACCTGGTTCGGCGCCGTCCCGCCAACGTGGTCGCGCGCCGCGACGGAACCTTCCAGCGTCAGCACCGCAAACACGTCATCCCCGATCAGCGGCGAAAAACCGCGCAAGGTCTCGAGCGACATTTCCGACAAATCGCAGCCGGCCTGGTCGCAAGCACGCACCGCATGCGCCACCGCCTCATGCGCATCGCGGAAGGGCAGTCCCTTTTTCACGAGATAGTCGGCCAGGTCGGTGGCCGTCGCATAACCCTGCAGCGCAGCCGCGCGCATGTTCTCGGCCTTCACCGTGATGCCGCCGGCCATGTCGGTGAAAATGCGCAGCGTGTCCATCACGGTGTCGATCGTGTCGAACAGCGGTTCCTTGTCTTCCTGGTTGTCCTTGTTGTAGGCCAGCGGCTGGCCTTTCATCAGGGTCAGGAGGCCAATCAGGTGGCCATACACGCGGCCGGTCTTGCCGCGCGCGAGTTCCGGCACGTCCGGGTTCTTCTTTTGCGGCATGATCGACGAGCCGGTGCAGAAGCGGTCGGCGATGTCGATGAAGCCGATGCGCGGGCTGATCCACATGACCAGCTCTTCCGACATGCGCGAGACGTGCATCATGAGGATCGACGCGGCGGCCGTGAACTCGATTGCGAAATCGCGGTCGGAGACGGCGTCGAGCGAGTTGTGGCAGACGTCTTCGAAGCCGAGGTTCTTCGCCACGCGCAGGCGGTCGATCGGGAAGGTGGTGCCGGCCAGGGCGGCCGCGCCCAGCGGCAGGCGGTTCACGCGGCGGCGCGCATCGAGCATGCGCTCGGCGTCACGCCCGAACATTTCGACATAGGCCAGCATGTGGTGGCCGAAGGTGATCGGTTGCGCCACCTGCAGGTGGGTAAAGCCCGGCATGATGGTGTCGAAGTGACGCTCGGCCAGGTCGGTCAGCGCGCCGCGCAAATTCCCCAGCAAGGCCACCACGTCGTCGATTGCCGCGCGCACGTAGAGGCGGATGTCGGTGGCGACCTGGTCGTTGCGCGAGCGGCCCGTGTGCAGGCGCTTGCCGGCGTCGCCGACCAGTTCGGTCAGGCGCTTTTCGATATTCAGGTGCACGTCTTCCAGGTCGAGCAGCCACTCGAAACTGCCGGCCTCGATCTCGCCCTTGATTTGCGCCATGCCGCGCTCGATCTCGGCGCGGTCGGCATCGCTGATGATGCCTTGCGCGGCCAGCATCTCGGCGTGCGCGAGCGAGCCCTGGATGTCGAACATGGCCAGGCGCTTGTCGAAGAAGACGGAGGCCGTATAGCGTTTGACGAGGTCCGACACGGGTTCGGAGAAGCGTGCCGACCAGGCTTCGGCTTTTTTGGAGAATTGTTCGGTCATGGTGGGTTCCGGTTGATTTATTCGATTATAAACCGCCGCCCCCCGGCGCCGCCGGAGCCTATCCCAGTAGTCCGGGGGAAGCTGATGGCGATGCATGGCAAGCGCCGGCAAGGCGCGAGGAGGCCGCATGGCTGGCCATGCAACGACGAGCAACGCAGCACGCGTTTGTCAGGCGCGCCAGCAGCGACTCCGGGCTACTGGGATAGGCTCTTAGCGGCAGCGGATGACAAGGGCGCTAAAATAGCCGATTATTCAAACGTCAACATGTACACCGAAGGAGAAGACGATGAAACGATGGTTGAGGTTCGGGATCGCCGCCGTTACGGCCGCTGCCGCCGGCGCGGCGCTCGCCGCCCAACCGGCGCAGCCGGTGCAGATGGCCCCGGCGCAACCGGCGACGGCGAAGGAAGCCGACGGCGCCTCGGTCGACAGCATCGTCGCCGCCCTGTACGACGTCATCTCTGGCCCGGCCGGCGCGCCGCGCAACTGGAGCCGAATGCGCGCGCTGTTCGCGCCCGACGCCAAACTGATGGTGATCGGCCCGCGCCCGGATGGCGGTTTTGGCTTGCGCACGATGACGATCGACGACTACATCAGCCGCAACATGAGCGCCTTCAATACGAACGGTTTCTACGAGCGCGAGGTGGCGCGCACGACCGATGCCTTCGGCCAGCTGGTGCACGTGTTCAGCACCTATGAACTGCTGCGCGCGCCGAACGATCCGAAGCCCTTCATGCGCGGCATCAACAGCATCCAGCTGGCCCATGACGGCAAGCGCTGGTGGATCGCCAACCTCGTCTGGCGCGCCGAAGACGCGGGCCTGGCGCTGCCGGAACGTTACCTGCAGAGCCACCAGTAGGCCTGCGGATCCGGGCGCCAATCGAATCTTATCGAATATGCAAACAGCGCTAGAATTGGTTTTTTCGCCAGACCGGCCAGTCCGATGACTACCAACGATTCCAGCTTCGAGGTCAGCACCGACCAGTCGCGGCTCGACATCCCGATGATTTACCGCTTCCTCAGCGAGCAGTCGAGCTGGGCGGTCGGGATATCGCGGCCGATTGTCGAGCGCGCCATCGAAAATTCCCTCTGCTTCGGCGGCTACCTCGACGGCCGCCAGATTGCCTTTGCGCGCGTGGTCACCGATTTCGCCACCTTCGCCAACATGGTCGACGTGTTCGTCGTGCCCGAATACCGCCGCAACGGCTATGGCAAGCAGCTCGTGGCCGCCGTGCTGCGGCACCCGAGCCTGCAGCGCCTGCGCCGCTTCACGCTGGCCACGAACGATGCGCAAGGGTTGTATGAACGCTTCGGTTTCACCGCGCCGACCAGGCCTGAAACGCTGATGGAGCGTTACTTTCCGAACATTTATCTCTCCTGAGAAAGCTCAACACGGCGACCTCCTTCCCGAATCAGGCTTAGCATTTAGCCTGAAGAGGGAGAGTCGTCATGTGGTCGATCGCTGGTTCTGTTGCGCTTGCCGTTGCCTTGCTTGCTGCCCCGGCCGAGGCCGCAGCGCAACCGGCCACCAAGGGCTCGCTCGTCATCATCGGCGGCGCGCTGCGTCCGGATAACGCCGCCGTCTGGGAACGCATCGTCCAGCTCGGCGGCGGCAAGGGCGCCCGCATCGCGGTCTTCGCCTCCGCTTCCGCCAATCCCGAAAAAGCCGGCGCCGCGCTGGTCGAGCGCCTCAACAAATACGGCGCCAACGCCTTTTTCGTTCCAGTCGCCGTGCGCCTGACCGGCACCGACTACCAGGCCGCGGCCGACAATCCCGAACTGGCGGCGGCCGTACGATCCGCAGGCGGCGCCTACTTCGCCGGCGGCGACCAGGCCCGCATCACGCGCGCCCTGCGCCGCGCCGACGGCTCCAACACCCTGGTCCTCGACGCGCTGTGGGACCTCTACCGGCGCGGCGGCGTACTCGCCGGCACGAGCGCCGGCGCCGCCATCATGAGCAGCACCATGTTCGGCCACCCGAAGCCCGTACTCGCAACGCTGAAACAGGGCCTGCTCGATGGCCAGGAAATCACGCCCGGCCTGGGTTTCATCGGCGACGACGTCTTCGTCGACCAGCACCTGCTGGTGCGCGGGCGCTTCGCGCGTATGCTGCCGGCGATGCTGAAAAAGGGATACAAGCTGGGCCTGGGCATCGACGAGAACACGGCCATGGTGGTGGGCCCGAACCGCGACGTCGAGGTGATCGGCTACAAGGGCGCGCTGGTGGTCGACTTATCGAGCGCCAACGCGCGCCAAGGCGACTTCAACGTCAGCAACGTGCGCCTCAGCTACCTCGACAATGGGGACCGTTTCAACATCGCCCACCACAGTTTTACGCCGGCGCCCGACAAGGCCGACGGCCGCCTCGACCCGGCCCGGCCGTATTACCGCGAGCCGCTGTTCTCGGCCGACATCCTCGGCAACAGCACCGTGGTCGACCTGATGGGCAAACTGATCGACAGCGACCAGCCGGAAGCCATCGGCCTGACCCTCGACAGCGCGAACGCGGTGCAGCCGGACCTGGGCTTCGAATTCAAGTTGACGCGCACGGGCGAGAGCGTGGGCTACATGTCGGCCACGACCGAGGCGTATTCGGTCTATAACGTGCGGCTCGATATCCGGCCGATCGTGGTGAGAAGGCCGCTGTACCAGTACAAATAAGGCCGGCTCAGGCGGCCCGGGCGAGCGCGCCCTGCCTGCGGTAGCGTCCGGGCGCGGGCAGGCCGTGCGCACGGAAGTGGCGCCGCAGCGATTCCGCCGAACCCAATCCCGCCAGGTCCGCCACCGCATCGATGCCGAGCGCGGGGCGGGTTTCCAGCAGGCGCGCCGCGAGGCCGATGCGTTCCCGCACCAGCCAGGCCAGCGGCGCGAGACCAGTCGATTCCTTGAAGCGGCGCTGGAAGGTGCGCGTTCCCATCCGCGCCCGCGCCGCCATCGAGGCCACCGTATGACCGGAGCGGATGTGTTCGCGCACCCAGTCCATCATTGGCGCGATCAAGTTGGCGTCCTCGTCGGGAAGCGGGCGCAGCACCAGTTGCTGCTGGTCGCCGTCGCGGTGCGCCGGGATCACCAGCCGCTGCGCCACCTGGTTGGCGATCTCGGCGCCGAAGTCGCTGCGCACAAGGTGCAGCAGCATGTCCAGGCCCGCCGCCGAGCCGGCCGAGGTGACCACGCGGTCATCGTCGACGTACAGGACGCCCGGTTCGATCGTCACCTGCGGAAACTGCGCACCGAGGCGTTCCAGGTAGCGCCAGTGGGTGGTGGCCTTGCGGCCGTCGAGCAGGCCTGCATGGGCCAGCACGAAGGCGCCGGAACAGATTGAACAGATACGCGCCCCGCGCCGCCGCGCCGCCTGCAAGGCCGCGACCAGCGCCGGCGGCGGCGCCTCGGCGGCATCGCGCCAGCCGGGCACGACGATCGTGTCGGCCATGGCGAGTCCCTCCAGCCCGTAAGGCGCCTGCACGGTCAGCCCGCCCATCGCCCGCAAGGGGCCGGGCTCGGCTGCGCAGACGGCGTGGGTGTACCAGGCGACGCCCAGTTCCGGACGGCTCAAGGCGAACAGTTCGACGGCGCATCCGAATTCGAAGGTGCACAGTCCGTCGTAGGCAAGGATGGCGACATGGTGGGGCATGGCAGGATGTTACCAATTTCTGTCGTGGAAGGCACTGCCGCCGAGGCCGGAGCCCGGGCACACTGGCTTCTCTTAACTACAAGGAGAAACCGATGAGCTCTTCCGTCAGCGCCGTTCCGGCGGCATCCAGCGACCGCGCCGCCTGTCATTTCGGCACCGCCTTCGAATTCGAGACCGATTGCGCCGACGTCCACGAGGCCGTGACGGGCGGCCAGCAGGATTTCGTCCTGTTCGATGCGCGCGGGCCGGAACTGTACGCACAAGGCCACGTCCCCGGCGCCGTGAATATGCCGCATCGAAAAATCGTCGACGTGAAAATGCGCGAGTACCCGGGTGAGATGCTGTTCGTCGTGTATTGCGCCGGGCCGCATTGCAATGGGGCGCACCGGGCTGCTTACCGGCTGGCGAAACTGGGGCGGCCGGTCAAGCTGATGGTGGGCGGCGTCACGGGGTGGCTGGACGAGGTCTTTGCGCTGGAGCGCGGCGCTGCCGGGTAAAACCGTCGCCCATCACTGGCAGCGCGGGCGTATCTCGTCGCGCAGCAAGCGCGTCTGGGCCGCGACCATCGGTTCGTTCGGATCGTGGCCGGCGCGCGGCACCAGCACCAGTTTTTTCACGGGCGCGCGGATCGCATCGACATAGCGCTGGGTGACCGCCTGCGTGGTCAGGAGGTCCTCGGTGCCCTGCACCAGGTAGACCGGCAGCTTGAAGTCGGTACCGAGCTTGCGTCATCGTGCATGCCGACAAATTGCAGGAACGAATAGTCTTCGCCCCCTTCGTAGTCGGCTTGCGCCTGCGGCGTCGCGTACTGCGCGCCCGGCTCCATCCACGCCTTCGGCATCGGGTCCGTACTCATCGCTTCGTACTTGCGCATGGCTTTGCGTTCGATGCCGAAGGAGCGCGGATTGGTCCATGGCGGCGGGCCGAGGGCGTCGAGTTTCGCGACCGTTTCCGTATCGCCCGCCGCCCGCGCCAGCGCGATCAGCCTGGCGTGGCCGTCGATGTTTTCGCGGTGCGCCACCATCTGCGCCGTACCGAGGTAGGCGCAGAACAGCTCGGGGCCAGCTTTCGCCATCTGCACGCCCAGCACCGAGCCCCAGGAGCTTCCCATCAATATCAGCTTGCGCTTGCCGAGGCGCGCGGCCACATGGCGCGCCACCGCCAGGCCGTCGTCGCGCAGGCCCTCTACCGTGAGTTTGTCGTCCTCGTTCGGCTTGTTGCGGCCGTAGGTCATGCCGGCGCCGCGCTGGTCCCAATGGACGATCGTGAACTCCTTTCGCCAGCCGGCGTCGGGGCCATTCGCGTAGAGGCTCTGCGGATTGCCCGGCCCGCCATGCGCAATCAGGATGACTGGATTGGCGCAGCTGTCGCCCTGCATCGTGACCCACTGCTCGATGCCGTTGATGCGCACGAAACCTTGCTCGCTCACGCGCGCCGCGGGGGACGGGCAGGCAGGCGCCGGCTGGGCTGACAGGCAGGAGAGGGGAAGCGCCAGCAAGGCGCCGCCGAGGGAGTTCAGCAAGGTTTTCATCCGGGCTCCGAGTTCTTGTCGATTAGCAATCATGGGTGGACCGTTCCGGGCCGTCAACAAAATTCGGATATGCATCGCCGGCGCCTGCCGGAAGCTGGCATGCCAGCATTACAATGCCGGGATCGTTTATCCGAGGACATCCCATGCTTCGTTTCATTTCGCGCCTGCTCGGCGCCGCATCCCTGCTTGCCGCCGGCCTTGCCCAGGCCGCGCAACCGGCGACGGTGCGCGTCGACTACACCCACAGCGGCAACGCCCTGTCCGACAGTTACGCCCTCGAACAGGTGCTGGTCGAGCCGCTGCCCTGGCCAGGCGATACGACGAGAAACCTGGACAACACCAACCGCGGCCAGAACCGGGTCGAGGTGGCGGATGCGAAGACCGGCGACCTGCTGTATTCGCGCGACTTTTCGACGATCTTCGGCGAGTGGCGCACGACGGAAGAGGCCAATAAAATCAGCCGCGGCTTCAGCGAGTCGGTGCGCTTTCCGAAGCCGGAGCGCCCGGTGCGCGTGCGCATCCTCAAACGCGACGAGCGCAACGCATTCTCGGTGGCCTGGAGCGTCGAGATCGATACCGATGCGCCGGACGTGATCAGGAAGCAACCGGCCGCACCCGCCACGCCGATCCCGATCCACGTCAGCGGCCCGTCGCCGCAGAAAGTCGACTTGCTGGTGCTGGGCGACGGCTACACGGCGGCCGACATGAAGAAGTTCGAGGCGGACGCGCGCCGCCTGGCCGCGCACCTGTTCACGGTGTCGCCTTTCAAAGAGCGCGCCAAGGATTTCAATGTCTGGGCGCTGGCCGTGCCGACGCTGGAATCGGGTGTCTCGCGGCCCTCGACCGGCGTGCACCACGCCTCCAAACTCGGCACCCGCTACGACATCTTCGGCAGCGAGCGTTATGTGCTCACGCTGGACAACCGCGCGCTGCGCGAGATCGCCCAACACGCGCCCTACGAATTCATCGAGATCCTGGTGAACAACGAGACCTATGGCGGCGGCGGCATCTTCGGACAGTTCAGCACGGCGGCGGCCAGCAACGAGTGGGCGAATTACCTGTTCGTGCACGAATTCGGCCACCATTTCGCGGGCCTGGCCGACGAGTACTACACCTCGCCAGTCGCGTATGCGGCGAGCAGCACGCGGATGGAACCGTGGGAGCCGAATGCGACGGCGCTGCGCGATCCCGCTAAGTTGAAATGGGCGAAGCACGTCAAGGCGGGCACGCCGCTGCCGACGCCCTGGCCGAAGGCCGAATACGAGGACTACTCGCGCGCCTACCAGAAACGGCGCGCCGCGCTGCGCGCCGAGAACCGGCCGGAGAGCGAGATGAATGCGTTGTTCAGGGAAGATCTCGCGCGCACAAAGGCCCTGTTTGCGAAGCAGCCGCACCGGCATGACATCGGCGCGTTCGAGGGCGCGAACTACGAGGCGAAAGGGTATTACCGGCCGGCGATGCAGTGCATCATGTTCGACCGCAGCGAGGCCTTCTGCCCGGTGTGCCAGGACGGCATCAGCGACATCATCGACCTGTATGCGGGGGCGGCGCCGCGCTGAACACCGGCGCGAGGCTGCTCAGCAGTAGTTTGTGTGGTGGCGAACAGACCCGGCCATTCGCTCGGCATATTCTGGGGGCGCTGTTAATAAAAAGTTAAAGCAGCGGGAGAGAACCCGCAACCCACCATAGCATCGAAAGGACACACCATGAACAAACTGCTCGCCACCCTGATCGCCGGTCTCGTCGCCACCAGCGCCTATGCGCAGACCGCCACCACCACCACGACGACGACCGTCGCGCCTGTCACCACCACGGCCGAGACCAAGGCTGTCGTGAAGGCCGAAGCGCGCGCCGAAGCCGATGTCGGCAAGGCCGAAGCGAAGGAAATGAAAGTCGCCGCCAAGGCCGACGAAAAAGCCGCCAAGGCCGTCGCCGATGCGCAGGAAAAGAAAGCCAAGGCGCACGCCAAGGCCGTGAAGGCGCACGCGAACGCCGCCGAGAAGATCACCAAGGCCGATCCGGAAGACCGCGCCAAGGCAGTCGCCAAGGCCGAAGAGAAGGTCTCGGAAGCGAATTTGAAGGCCGAGAAGACCATGATCAAGGCCGATGAAAAGGCCTTGAAGGTGCAGGTCGATGCGGCAGCCGACAAGGCGCAGGCCTCGGCCAAGACCGAGCAGGTGCGGGCCGAGGCGATGGCCGATGTGCACAAGGCGGCGGCCAAGAAGTAAATTGGTCCGATGTCATAAAAAATGCCGGCGTGAGCCGGCATTTTTTTTGTGACCATTTTCACGCGTTAGGGTCTGCGTGGGCACGAACGCGTGGGCTCAAGAGCCCACCCTACGTATCGCGGGTTTCGTAGGGTGGAGTCCTGACTCCACGCGGTACGAACGCCGCACGGAAGATTACTCGCCGGTCGAACGCATCGCCAAATCCGTCGCCTTCAACTTCTGCGACAGCGGCTTGCCCTTGCGTGCCCGCTTGCCGAAGTGCGGCTCCAGCCCCGACGCGAACAGCTCCACCGTGCGCGGCTTGGAGCCGGCCCAGGTGCCGATGACGTTTACGCCCTTCTGGCTGATCGGTTGCGCCGCCAGCAGCTGCTCTTTCGGATCGAGTTCCATCAGCGTCACGCCGCGCCCGCCATTGGTCAGCACCTTCATTTCGTCGATGCCGAACACCAGCACGCGGCCATTGCCGGACAGGCAGGCGATCGCGCCGGCGCTGTCGGGCACCACGCGCGGCGGCAGCGGTACGGCGCCATCGTCGAGCGTGATGAAGGATTTGCCGCCCTTCAGGCGGCTGACCATGTCGCCCGCCTTCGAGATGAAGCCGAAGCCGTTCGAGGCCGCCAGCAGCAATCTCGTGTCGGCGGTGCCGGCAAAGTAGTGCAGCAGACGTACGGTCCCTCCTTGTACGCCACCCGATAAATCGACCAGGGTCGTGATCGGCACGCCGTCGCCGCGCGCGCCGGGCAGGGCGGCGACAGGCACCGAATAGGTCTTGCCGTTGTCGCCGATGCCGACCAGCGAGTCGACCGTGCGGCACTCGAAAGCGCCATACAGCGAGTCGCCCGCTTTAAAGGTGAACTGCGCCGGATCGTGGCCGATGCCGGTACGCGCGCGCACCCAGCCCTTCTCCGAGATGATCACGGTGACCGGTTCGTCGATGATCTTCTGCTCCGCCACCGCTTTCTGCGCTTCTTCGATCAGGGTACGGCGCGCGTCGCCGAACTGCTTGGCGTCCGCTTCGATCTCGCGGATGATGGTGCGCTTCATGGTCGACGGATTGGCCAGGATGTCTTCCAGCTTTTCCTTCTCGCCGCGCAGCTGGGCCAGCTCCTGCTCGATCTTGATCGCTTCCAGGCGCGCCAGCTGGCGCAGGCGGATCTCGAGGATGTCCTCGGCCTGGCGGTCCGACAGCCGGAACTCGTCCATCAGCGCCGCCTTCGGCTCGTCCGCATTGCGGATGATGGCGATCACCTTGTCGATGTTCAGCAGGACGATCTCGCGGCCTTCGAGGATGTGGATGCGGTCGTTGACCTTGCCCAGCTTGTGCTCGGTACGGCGCCTGACGGTCGTGAATCGATAATCGATCCATTCCTGCAGGATCTCGTTCAGGCCCTTCTGGCGCGGACGGCCGTCGCCGCCGATCATCACCAGGTTCATCGGGGTCGAGGATTCGAGCGAGGTATGCGCCAGCAGCAGCAGCATGAACTCGTTCTGGTCCTGGTTCTTCGACTTCGGCTCGAACACCAGGCGCACGGCCGCCTCGCGGCCGGACTCGTCGCGCATCGTGTCGAGCGAGTTGAGGATGGTCTGCTTGAGGGCGATCTGTTCCGGCGTGAGCGTCTTCTTGCCCAGCTTGACCTTCGGGTTGGTGATCTCTTCGATCTCCTGCTGGACCCGCGCGGCCGAGGTGCCCGGCGGCAGTTCGGTGACCACCGCCTGCCACTGGCCGCGCGCCAGTTCTTCGATCTTCCAGCGCGCGCGCACCTTGAGCGAACCGCGGCCGCTGGCGTACATGTCGGCGATCTGCGAGGCCGGGGTGATGATCTGGCCGCCGCCCGGGAAGTCCGGACCGGGCATCAGCGTGACCAGTTCCGCGTTCGAGATTTTCGGGTTGCGGATCATGGCGATCGCAGCGTCGGCGACCTCGCGCAGGTTGTGCGACGGGATCTCGGTCGCCATGCCCACCGCAATGCCGGAAGCGCCATTGAGCAGCACCATCGGCAGGCGCGCCGGCAGCGTGCGCGGCTCGTTGGTGGAACCGTCGTAGTTCGGCTGGAAGTCGACCGTGCCCATGTCGATTTCGTCCATCAGCAGGCGCGCGATCGGGGTCAGGCGGGCTTCCGTGTAGCGCATCGCCGCGGCGCCGTCGCCGTCGCGCGAGCCGAAATTGCCCTGACCGTCGATCAGCGGGTAACGCAGCGAAAAGTCCTGGGCCATGCGCACCAGCGCGTCGTAGACCGACTGGTCGCCGTGCGGGTGCAGTTTGCCGAGCACGTCGCCGACCACGGCCGCGGATTTGCGCGGTTTCGCCGTCGGGCCGAGGCCCAGTTCGTTCATCGCGTACAGGATGCGGCGCTGGACCGGCTTCTGGCCGTCGGCCACGTCGGGCAGGGCGCGGCCTTTCACGACCGAGACCGCGTAGTCGAGATAGGCGCGCTCGGCGAAGGTCGACAGGGTCAGCGTTTCGAGGTCGTCGGCCGGTGCGGCGGCTTGTTCGAAGAGGTTTGCTTGGGTAGTCATAGTCAGTTTGTTCGTTTTTTCGCGGCGCGTGGAGGCGTTTCGATTGCGGTAATGTTGTACCGCGTGGGCATGCCCACCCTACGGTTCAACACTGCGGCGCTATCAAATATCCGCTTCCGTCTCGTTCCCGTGTTCCTCGATCCACGCGCGGCGGGCGGCGGCTTCGCCTTTGCCCATCAACATGTTGAAACGCGCGCTCGATTCGCCGTGGTCGAAACCGCCCAGGGCCACCGGCAGCAAACGCCGGGTGTCCGGGTTCATGGTCGTTTCCCACAGCTGCTCGGCGTTCATCTCGCCCAGGCCCTTGAAGCGGGAAATGTTCCAGCTACCTTCCTTGAGGCCATCCTTTTTCAGCTTGTCCTCGATCGCCAGCAGTTCGCCGTCATCGAGCGCGTACAGCTTCTGCAGCGGCTTCTTGCCGCGCGGCGGGACGTCGACGCGGTACAAAGGCGGACGCGCCACGCAGATATGGCCGTGGTGGAACAGGGCAGGGAAGTGCTTGAAGAACAGGGTCAGCAGTAAGACCTGGATGTGCGAGCCGTCCACGTCCGCATCGGACAGGATGCAGATCTTGCCGTAGCGCAGCCCCGACAAATCGGGCGAATCGCCCTGCGAATGCGGATCGACCCCGATCGCCACCGAAATGTCGTGGATCTCGTTGTTCGCGAACAGGCGGTCGCGGTCGGTTTCCCAGGTATTCAACACCTTGCCGCGCAGCGGCAGGATCGCCTGGTATTCCTTGTCGCGACCCATTTTTGCGGAACCGCCGGCCGAGTCGCCCTCGACCAGGAACAGTTCGTTGCGGGTCAGGTCGGTCGATTCGCAATCGGTCAGTTTACCGGGCAACACGGCCACGCCCGAAGACTTCTTCTTCTCGACTTTTTGCAGCGAGCGCATGCGCGACTGCGCCTGCTTGATGACGAGGTCGGCCAGCTTCTTGCCGTATTCGACGTGCTGGTTCAGCCACAGTTCGAGCGGCGGCTTCGTGAACGTCGAGACGAGCTTCACGGCGTCGCGCGAGTTCAGGCGTTCCTTGGTCTGGCCCTGGAATTGCGGGTCCAGCACCTTGGCCGACAACACGAAGGAGACGCGTGCGAACACGTCTTCCGGCAGCAACTTGACGCCTTTCGGCAGCAGGCCGTGCAGTTCCACAAACCCTTTGACGGCGCCAAACAGGCCATCGCGCAGGCCGGACTCGTGCGAGCCGCCGGATGGCGTCGGGATCAGGTTGACGTAGGACTCGCGCACCAGGCCGCCTTCCTCGTTCCAGGCCACGACCCAGGCCGCGCCTTCGCCTTCGGCAAAGCTTTCGTCGCCCGCCGCTGCAAATCCTTCGCCTTCGAACAGCGGGATCACGGTCTGGCCGGCCGAGCTTTGCGCCATCGCTTCGGTGAGATAGCCGCGCAGGCCTTCGTCGTAGCGCCAGGTCTGGACGTCGCCGGTCTTGGCGTTGGTCAGCGTGACGGTGACGCCCGGCAGCAGCACGGCCTTCGAGCGCAACAGGCGCACGAGGTCGGTCATCGGGATGTTCGGCGAATCGAAGTATTTGCCGTCCGGCCAGGCGGTGACGCGGGTGCCGTTCTTCTTGCCGCCGCGCTCGAAGGGCGCGGAAGTCAGGGGTTCGATCACGTCGCCGTCGGCGAAGACCAGGTTGTGGACGCCGTTGCCGTCATCAAGCTTGCGCCAGACCGTGATTTCCAGGCGCTTCGAGAGCGCATTGGTGACCGAGACGCCGACGCCGTGCAGGCCGCCCGAGAACGCATACGCGCCGCCCGAACCCTTGTCGAACTTGCCGCCGGCGTGCAGGCGCGTGAACACGATTTCGACCGTGGACACGCCTTCTTCCGGGTGGATGCCGACCGGGATGCCGCGGCCGTCGTCCTCGACGGTGACGGAACCGTCGACATTCAGCGTCACGCCGATGTTGTTGCAGTAGCCGCCCAGCGCCTCGTCGGAGGCGTTGTCGATGACTTCCTGGATAATGTGCAGCGGGTTTTCAGTCCGGGTGTACATGCCCGGACGCTGCTTCACGGGCTCGAGTCCCTTGAGGACGCGGATGGATGATTCGCTGTAATCGGGTGCGGGTTTTTTGGTTGCCATACTGATCAGTGTTTTTCGAAAGCCTGCGTATTCTACTTGCCGGCGCTATGTTGTCGGAAGGAAAAAGCAGGAGGGGCGTAACGGATTGTTCTTGTCAACGTTTGGAAACGTGACTAGATTGGTACGCAAGCTTGCTACGCCAGGCGGCCCCGAGAAACCGATGAGCGGAAGGCGTTGATTGAGATAGGTACTGTACATCCATACAGTAATTATCGCAAGACCTGCCAT
>Ga0308169_10002987_pt1 | contig 16944 bp, 16 predicted proteins | sample PhyBR1_2_FD_202139 | JGI IMG/M metagenome (GOLD analysis project Ga0308169, IMG submission 202139) | Phyllosphere microbial communities from UC Gill Tract Community Farm, Albany, California, United States - DLSLSB.R1 | ecosystem: Host-associated > Plants > Phyllosphere > Unclassified | place... | reverse complement strand
TTGCCCTTGTCGAGCTCGTGCGGCGACGACGTGACGGCGTCGCCAAAGTCCCACGACGCGAGCCGCATCTTCTCGTCGCCGTCGAGCGGGAGCGGCTTCGAGGTGAGGTAGGGCGAGGAGCGGGACGAGCGGGACGAGCGCGAGGCGGGAGAGGGTCGAGCATCTGCTGGGAGAGCGGGTGGCATGTCAGCACGCGCCCGGGGCTGTGGAACAAAGGGGGAGGTGGGCACGCACCCGTGACGGGCGACAGGTGGGGGGAGAGGTTGAGCGGCAGCGAGACGCTCGCCTTGCCCTTGAAGTCGGCCGGGGCACTGAGGCGCTTCTTGTGCGCACCGGGAGCGCGCAGGCCGGCATCGCCCGACGACGAGGTGGCGGCCTGGGTCGAGTTGCCGACCTGGGTCGAAGGAGGTTGGCGGCGCGACGGGGGCTCGCTGAGGCGCTTTGAGCTTGACGAGCGCTCGAGGAGGCCCGTGAGGAAGGAGCGGGTGCGGCCGTGGCTCGGGGTGGACGTCGAGCGCGAGAGGGGCTTTGCCGAGGCGGAGGCGGAGGCGGTTGAAGGAGGAGGTGGAGCGAGGCGCGAGTTGGACGCTGCCGGGGCGAGGGCGAGGGTGCGACGCGTTGCCGACGTGCGGGTGTCCTTGCTCGAGACCATGGCGCAGTGGGTCGAGCAGCACTGGGTGCGGTGAGGGAGAGAGGGTCCAGGGGACGGAGCCGTTGGAGGAGCGACGCCAACTCTCCCCGCTCCTTCTCGCGCACGCGTTGTCTTTGTCCGCGCGCGCACTCCGAGCCAACGGCCTCGGCGAGGCACACAGTCCAGACTGCTTGACGCAATCGCCCCGAACAGGGAAGAGCTTGCTTAGCCGCGATCCGTGCCTCGACGAGGACAAAGATGGGAGCCGGCACCGCGAGCGAGGAGGGCGAGCGGCGCTTCCTCTGCTGCGGCTCAGCGCTCGACCTTGAACGAGCAGGCTCGCTCTCTTCTCTCCGCACAGAACTGGCTCGACACGCTCGCTCCACCGGCGCACCGTCCCACCCGTCGCGCGCTGCCCGACCGACCCCTCCCTCCCACCCTCATCCCACCTCTCTCGCCGCTCCCTCGCTCCGAGTCGCTCGCCAGGAGTGCCCGCACGGTCGCAACATGCTCCCCTTTGGCCGTCCTGCCGTCGTCGACCTCGTGCGTCTTCTCTCCCGCTCGGCCTTCCTCCCTCGAGAAGACCGCCGCCCTGACGGCTGTCGCCTCTCTCGCAGACCGCTTCCTCGCCCTCGCCGCTGACGTACGAGCACGGCCTGTCGCCGAGGCACACGCTCCGCGTCCACGACGTCGCCGGTGCCGACGGCGAGTGGATCGTCGAGGCGACCTCGTCCAAGGTGTCGATCTGTGCGTCGAGCGGTCCTCTTTCGGAACGAGCCCTTCGTGCGCGCGCCGCTCCTCCTTCTGACCGACGCCGTGCACCCAGTCAACAGCTCGGACTTGACGCTGCGCCTCGCCGGCCGGATCGTCACGTCGACCGTGGACGTGTGGTCGTCGCGCAACCTGACGCTCGTCGTCGGCGCGCCGAGCCCGACCCCGCCCTCCTCTTCTTCTTCTACGACGACGGCGACGCTCGGCGACGATGCGCTTGGCACCCTCCAGCTCGACCCGGACCTGCACAACGTGCGCGTGCGCTTCTCGTCGCCAAACTCGATTGGGAAGATCGTCCTCGCGCCCCTCCTCACCGAGGATGCAGCCGGGCAGCGCTCGTTCGGCTTCTCGCAGCTCAGCTTCCAGGCGGGCAGTGACGAGCCGTTCGTCCTCGTCGACGCCGAGGGCCGCATCCACGACCCTCGAGCGCCCGAAGCGGTCAGCTCTCCTCGCGACGCCGAGCAGCACCTCGCTCGACAGCTCGTCCTGAGCTTCGCCGACGGCCGGTGGAAGCTCGACGGGCTCGCACGAGGGGAGAAGGACTATCCGGTGTTGGCGTAGAACGAGCGAGGCTGCAATTGCACGAGCTAGACAAAGACGTTCAGCTACGCCGAGAGCTCGTCGCGCGCCTGCACGATCGCAAAACGCTGCCCGGGCTCGCACACGGCGAGAGCACGGTCAAAGTCGCGCTGTGCGCCGTCGAGGTCTCCGCATGCGGCGCGCAGCTCGGCGAGCGCCGCTCGGACCGTCGCGACGTCCCTGACGCCCTCGCCTCGAAGACGGAAGGCCGTCTCGAAGTCGTGGAGCGCGAGGCCGAGGTCGCCCCTGCAGAGGCACACGTTGAGAAAGGCGTCAGCGAGAGGTAGAGAGAGGCAAGAAAAGAGCGAGGAGACGACGCACTGAGCCGTTCGAGCCGACGCCCGCAGGAAGAGGAGCGGGTACGCCGAGCCGGGCAAGCCGTCCTCGCCCAGGCGCAGGACCGGCGCGCCGCTCGTCCTCCTCCCACAGCACTCGTCGAGCTTGTCCTCCTTGATGCCCACCTGGCGCAGGAGGTCGATCGCGTCGTCGAGCTCGGCGAGACACGTCGAGAGCGTCTCGGGCGAGAGCGAGCCGCTCGTCTCCTCGTCCTTGATCTTGGCGAGGGCACGGCATGCTGCGAGCGTGGCAAGGAGTGAGGAGAGAGGGTCAGGGCGGGTCGAACGAGCGGCCGAAGGGAGGAGAGGGACGCACCGAGTGTGTACGGCTCGGGCGGATCTTTCAGGCTTGCAGAGAAGCCAAAGTCGGCGAACGCTGACGAGAAGTCGCCCACCTGCGTCGCACGTCGAGAGCATCAGCTCGGAGCGTACGAGAGGAGAGCAGAAAGAGCGAGCGAGAGGGAGCGACGCACGTGGCAGTAGGCCCACCCCCTCGCGAGGTACTCCAAGTCGGCGTCGGCGTCGCCAAGCCGGCTGCGGTACGCCTTGCCGCTGCGCACCGCCGCGTTTGTCGCCGCGAGGTCGGCCTGCGCGGCTTTGGCGTCGCCCGAGACGCCGCGGAGCGAGGCGCGCAGCGAGAGGGCGAGGACGTCGTGCGGGGTCGAGGTGAGGACGACGTCGACGTCGCGCAGGGCGGCCGTGTTGTGGCTGTGGGAGAGGTACAGCTTCAGAACGTTGCATGAGAGAGTTGGAAGAGCGAGCGAGACGAGAGGGAGAGAGGGACGCACTGCATCTCCTCGAGGACGAGCGCACGGGCCCTCAGAGCGTCGACGTCCGGCTCGTGGACGTCCGGCTCGCCGTCAACGCCTCGCCGGCTCATGTCGACCGCCGCGTCGAGGTCCTCGAGCGCCTTGTCGAGGAGGCGCAGGCGGTAGAAGCACAGGCCGCGCCGGACCCGGAGCGAGACGGACGTCGGCTCGAAGAGGAGGATGTGCGACAGGCGGTCGACGAGGTCGGGCAGCTGGGCGTAGTTGCTCGAGCTGTACAGGTCGAGCGTCTCGTGCCGGTACGCCTGGCGCCGCTCTTGCCACTCGGTGCGCCGCTCGGGGAACGACTTGAACAGGGCCTCGCGCAGCTGGACGACGTCGCCGACGATGAGGAGCGGCTCGCCCGGGTCGCGCAGGTTCTTGGGCGTGCTCGAGCTCGAGCTCGTGCTCGCGACGAGCGACCAGCGGTCGTGGATGAGGCCGTCGTTGGCGAGGACCGGGTCGACGAGCTCGGCGTCGGTGAACGGGTCGCGCGGGTGGAAGACGATGGCGCCCGGCGGCAGCGTGCGCTCCTTCTTGCCCTTGCCCTTGCTCTTGCCCGTGCGCACGCTCGCGTCGTCGGCGCTCATGCTCGGCGCGAGCGTCTCGCCGTCCGAGTGCGCGACGCTCGTCGCGAGCGTCGCCGTTGACTGGCGCCGGCTGAAGAGCGAGCTCGCACGTGACGGCGCCGGCTCGAAAGGGTCGTCGGCGTGCGCGGCGGTCGAGACGCTCGGCGCGTAAGTCGAGGTGCGGCGGGATGTCGAAGAGGTCGAGGCGGTAGGTGCGTAGGGAACGGGAGGGACGGAGGAGGAGCGCGCGGGTAGGGGCGACGGCCCGTCGACAGGCGAGAGGAGCTCCTCTTCCTCCTCCTTGATGCGCTCCTGCGCGGCGAGCTGGTCGACGAGCGCCGAGATGATCTTCTCGGCCTCGCCGTTCTTGAACCCCCTCCTCGGCCCGCGCTCGCTCCCGCCGACCGCCTCGTACGCCTCCTTCTTGAGCTCGGTGATGGCCTCGTGGATGGCCTCCTTGGTCGAGGTGCGGCAGACCGTCTCGAGGTTGGTCGGGAGGCCCTCGATCGTCGTCTGGAGCTTGACGACGCCGGCGCGCGTATCTTGCAGGGCGGAAAAGATGGCGACGGCCATCTTCGAGGCGAACGCTGCGCAGAGGAGGAGCGTGAGCTCGAGACGAAGGACTGTGCCGAGCGAGAGGGACGCACCTTTGGTGAGGCGAGCGTCGAGGTCGGCGAGCTTGTCCGAGGCTCTGCGGGACGGAGACGAGGTCAGGCGCACGATCTTCGGCTTGCGGATCAATGTAGGGAGAAGAGACGCACTGCAGAGCTGTCCATATTGACCGTAGGCGCTTGTCGTTCGTGATGAGCCAGCTCTTGGCGGCGGTAAAGTCGCGCTCGATGCTTTCCAGCCTGCGAGGTCGGGTGTCAGCTTGCAGAAAGTGCGCGAGCTTGACGAGGAAGAGGGACGCACGCGTCGTTCTTGCCGAGTCCGAGGATCTCCTCGCGCGCTTGCAGGCGCTCGAGGCTGATCTCGAGGTTCTGCGAGAACCCCTCGAGGATGTCGAGCAGGGCCTTGTTGCGCTGCGGGCGGGGGAGGACGCATCAGTCAAGCTCGTGAGCCGAAGCACAGGCCGTGAGAGCGCGTACCGAGTGGACTGTGGGAGGTGGACGAGGTCAGCTCGAGGACGAGGTGTAGCTCGCGTGAGCAGAGGAGGAGAGGGACGGAGGACACACCTGCGTGGTATTCGTACAGCGTCTTGACGATCTGGACGCAGGCCCCGACTGCAGAGAGAGCTCCAAACGACATGGCGAGCGAGACGAGTGGCTGAAGTCGGCGGCGAGCGGGTCGGACGAGTCGAGACCAGGCGGAGGGCGAGGCGGGGGTGCGGCGAGAGGGCGTGCGGTCGAGGTTGGCGCGCTGGCTCGAAGCAGGGTGCGCGGCGAGAAGCAAGAAGCTGTCGAGTAGACAGGGCGGCCAGCAGCCACGCAGGCTGCTCGCCGAGGACGGACAGGAGAGGTCGCTCGGCGACCGGAAGATCCGGGGAGGAGCGTGCCGCTGGAGGGCGCGCCTCGAAGCAGTGTGGCTGCGCTGCCAGCTGCGGCTTGGACGTACGAGCTTGGGCAGCACATGGCGAGCCGCGCACAAGGGCGAGGTGGGCAGAGAGAGAGAGAGAGAGCTCAGAGCGAGGCGAGCGAACCAAGGCCGGCACCTCGTCGCGCCTCTCTGGCCCAACACACCCTCGAGCAGCCAAGGTGAGCAGTCAAACAGCCTTCAGAGCTCTATGGACACGGCCTCACCGAGCGACACGCGCTGATCAGCTGTCCTCGCTCTTCCTCTGCCCTCCCTCGTCTCATCATCTCACCTCGACCGGACTCGACCTCGTCCTCTCGCAACAGGCTCAGTCGTGCACGCAGCTCCTCGCCAGACTCTCTACAGCGGCTCTCCAGCGCTGCTCGGCAAGCTCAGCTCGCCATGGCATCACCGTCGTCCTCCGTCGCTCAGCTCGCAACCTGCGTCGGCGGCATCTACGTCTCGTTCGTCGTCTGGGCCCTGGTGCGTCCCCTTTCTCTGCATTCCAAGCAAGCCTCGGACGAACAGAGCTGACACCTAGCCGCTACAGTGCCAAGAGCGACGTGCGTGGCCCTGGTCTCCTTCCTCACGATCCTCCGCCGCCTCACGAAAGGCTCGGCTGCCAGAGCTTGCCAAGCTGACTCTCGCCCTTGCGTGCACGCAGTCTCGACGACGCCGTACCTCTCGAACGACACGTTCCCGACCAAAGACAAGTTCCGCTCGGTCCTCTTCGTCAACACGATCCAGTCGGCCTTCTGCGTCTTGACGGCGACGGCCTACCTCGTCCTCACCAAGCGCCGTCCGGGCGTCTCGTGGCGCGAGGTCTTCGGACTGCCGCAGCCGGCCAAGGGCGAGAGCGAGGTCGTGCGGAACGGCGCCAAGAGCGTCAACGGCCTCCTCGGCTCGAACGGCGTCGACAAGGCGGCGGTACTTCCTCGGCAGCCGAGCGCGTCACGCCTCCTGCGCCTGTACGCCTTTGTCGCCTTCGTATCGTCGGCCGCGGCGCCGTTCGGGTTCCTCGCCCTGTCGCACATCTCGTTCCCGACCCTCCTCCTCGGCAAGTCGTGCAAGCTCGTGCCCGTCATGCTCATGAACATCCTCCTGTACCGCCGCAAGTTCCCACTCCACAAGTACCTCCTCGTCGCCCTCGTCACGGTCGGCATCTACGTCTTCATGGCGTTCAAGCCGGCCAAGCCGGGCAAGGCCGGCAGCGGGCCCGAGTCGAGCAGCCTCCTCGGGCTCGTCCTCCTCGCCGTCAACCTCATGCTCGACGGCGTCACCAACGCGACGCAGGACAACATATTCACGTCGTACAAGGCGCTCGACGGGCCTCGAATGATGTTCTTCATGAACCTGTTCGCGACCCTCTTCACCCTCGGCGCCCTCGTCACGCCCTACGCGCTCCTTCCCGCCGTCCTACGGCCCGTCGCCGCCGCGTCGGGCACCCACTCGAACGAGCTCGCATCCTCGCTCGCCTTCGTCGCCGCGCACCCCTCGGTCAAGCTCGACATCCTCCTCTTCGGCCTCACGGGTTCGGTCGGCCAGATCTTCATCTTCGTCACCTTGTCGCTGTACGGGTCCCTCACGCTCGTCACCATCACCGTCACGCGCAAGATGGCGACGATGCTCCTCAGCGTGTTCGTGTTCGACCACCGGCTCTCCAAGGGCCAGTGGGCCGGCGTCGGGCTCGTCTTTGGCGCCGTCGCCATGGAGGTGCGTCGCCTCTCTCTCTCCCTCTGCCAAACTCTCCTCTTCTTGCGACGAACGACGACGAGCTGACTCTTGCTCTCGCTCGCTGCGCGCAGGCCGTCATCGCTCGCCGGGAGAAGAAGACGAAGAAGGTCAAGGAGACGTGAGTCGGCGAGGACGAGCGCTCGGTGTGCATTCTTAGACTCTCTCGCACTGCAACATGTCGTTACGGTCTTGCATCTCGTCGCTGTGAGAACCTCGAGAGAGCGCTCGTAAGCTTCTCTCGCCCGACCGACGAAGAGGCTCGTGCACAGAGCAGAGAAGAGATGGGCAGCTCGTCGTTGCAGCTGCGCTCGCTACCACTGCGCCGTCGGTCTCGACGGGTTGTACTCGACCGCTTCTGCCCCGCCAGCAGGGAAGAAGCTTTGGGCCCCGCTCTGACCTGCACCTGCGCCCGCGCCCGTGCCCGTCGATGCCCAAGTCACGCCGCCGCCGCCGGGGCCGTCACCGGCGTACCCGGCGAGCGCCGAGCCCTCCCAGCCGCCGAACGGGTCGAAGCCGGCCGGGTGCTCGGCGGAAAAGTCGAGCGAGCTCCACAAGTCGGGGAGCGAGGTCGAGGTGTGCGCCGACGGGTGGTGGTGCGAGGGCGCGTGCGCGGGAGGGTGGGCGTGCGAGTGCGAGGACGAGCTGGGGACGGTCGAGGTGCGCAGTTGCGGGTCGAGGTGCGAGAGGTAGAGGTCGTAGGTGAGGCTCGGGTCGTAGGGAGGAAAGGCGGGAGAGGAGGGGTCGAAGACGGGGATGGGTCGTTGGATCGGCGGCTCGAAGGTCGAGTGGTGGAAGGCCGAGTGCGGCGGCGGCGGCGGGAGGTCGTGGCTGTCGACGGTGCTCGTGCTCGCCGACGAGTGCGACGCAGCCGGAGGAGGCAGCACAGGAGGAGGAGGAGGCGGCGAGCCGGCGCTGCGCAGGAAGTTGTTGAGCAGGTTGACGCCGATCTGGACGAGGTTGTTGTCGGTCGAGCCGCCCTTGCCGAGGACCGAGATGCACGCCTTGACGTCGGCGTACAGCTGCCGCTTCTCGCGCGGGTCCTTCTCCTCCCGGTAGATGGCGACGAGGATGATGCCGGCCGAGACCGTGTCGCTCGTGACGTGCCTGTTGCGGCGCAATGCAGCGTCAGTCTCGTGGAGATGGGAGCAGGTTCGAGAGAGAGAGAGCGCGAGAGAGGGACGCACCAAGCCCGATCAAAAAGCGCGGGGACCGAGCGCTGACGCTCGGCGAGAATTGCTCGAGCGCTCTCGAGGCAGATCTGCAGGAAGAGCTCGGCTTCGTCAGCGCTGTTGCTCGACGAGGCGAGGAGAGAGCGGCGAGGACGAGACGACGCACCTGCCGCGACTTGAGATAGGTCGGGTCCGAGTAGCTCTTGCGCAGGAAGCAGCGGTGCAGCGTCATCCGGATCCTCGGGACGCCGACGGCCATATGGTGTCGAGCCCATTCGAGGTAGGGCAGCTTGTCGTCGAGGTCGATGTACTGCGGGTACGGCTCGGGCGTCGCCTTGAACTGCGGGAACGAGTCGATGAGGCGGACGAAGTCGGTGTCGGTCGCCTGCACGAGCTTCCACTGCGCCTCAAGAGATGGTGCCGCCCAGAACTCGCGGTTGAACTGGCGGACGAGGCGGCCGAGGTAGTTGACGAGGATGTGGCTGCGGGCGGAGCAAGGAGGAGCGTCAGCTCGATCGACGAGGCGAGCGAATGCAAGACGAGGACGCACACAGACTGCGAGGTCATGCATTCGAGCGGTCGGGGCTGAAAAGGCTGACCCTCGACCAGGTCCTGCTCGTCGAGATTGGCTTGCGGCGCCGAGAAGCCCTGCGGCAGGATGAGCGAGTAAGGCTGTTGCTGCGCCGGCGAGAGTCTGCGTGCACCGATACAGGTTCAGCTCCGGGACGTGCGAAAGAAAGAAAAGGAGAGGGCGAGAGGCGAGAGGGAGCTGGACGTACGCAATGCCGAGCTCGAGTGCGCCCCAGACGGTGCGGCCCAACTCGCGCTTGCGCAGACCGGGCGGCGGGACCTTGCCCTCTTCCTCGGCGCCGAGAACGTGCAGGCCTCGAGCTTGAGCGATGTGCAGGCCCATGTGGAGGAGCGAGACCAGGTGCGACGACGCGCCGAAGTTGTTGGCGCAGAGCGTGAGGATGCAGATCGTCTGGAGCGACTCGAACGTGTGCCGCGTCATGAACTCGCTCAGGTAGAGCGCCTCGAGGGCGGCGCTGAACCAGGCTCGAGGAAGCTCGAGGCGTTGCTCTGCGCGCAGAGAGAGTCACGTCAGCCGAGTCCTGCTCGAGGATGAGCGAGGGGAACGAGCGCACGAGGGGTGAAGATGCGGTGGCGGTCCCAGGCGTCGCCGAGAAAGTAGGCGCCGGTCGCGATGACGGCGAAGTAGGTGCTGAGCCACTCGAGGCTGACGTCGCTGTAGTCGCCGCCCTGAACCGCGGCGAGCCAGCGGTCGTGCTGCTCGAGGTACGGCACTCGGTGCAGGACGCCGTGGATCCAGCCACACAGGCGTAGGCTGAGGTCGACGAGGGCGTGCGACTGGTCGACCGGGACGAGCGAGAGGAGGTAGTGCAGCCGAGCTGAGCGGCTGACGCCGCGCGAGGTCGGCACGAGGTACGAGACGTCGGGCGAGGCTTGTCGAGCCTGCGAGCAGGAATCGGCGTCAGCTCGAGGCTCGTACGAACAGTTGAGGATGAGAGCGGTGAGACGCACCCGTCTGGTCGGGCGTCCGTCTTGAGGGTGCTCGATGCCGATCGAGGTGAGGTCGCTCGCGATGATGGTGCTGTCGACCTCGAGCTGCGACGCCCCGAACGACGGCGTAGCGGGGACGACGGGGAGGGTCGGCAGCTCCTCGTCGGCGTTGTCCTGCAGGTCGGCCTCGGACGGCATCTTGCCCGTCAAGCTACGGATCATGCGCCGCAGCGCGCGGTTCTCGAGCTGGTAGTCGGCCGGGCTCCACTCACGCCGCGGGAGCTCGTTCGAGTCGGCGCCGACCAGCTTGCCCTTGACGGAGACGACCTGCGAGCGTAACACGAGCATCAGCTGCTGCAGAGCGAGAGCGCGCGCGCGGAGGAGGAGGAGGAGCGAGCCGGACGCACCTCGCGGCGGCACTCGTCGCCGATGCCCTTGCTGATACAGCGCTTGCACGGGAAGATCTTCTCGCACTTGACCTTGCGAGCGGTACAGGCGGTACATGAAGCTGGCGCACGCTGGGTCTTGCGCGGTGCTGGGCCGGCGTGCGAGGGTTGTTGGTCGAACTCGCTCATGGCGGGGCGGCTGGCGGGCGTGGGGTGCTGGCAGTCTGGCTGCTGCTGGCCCGCAAGTACAGGTGGTGGCGCTGGCGTGTGCGCTCGACGAGGTGTGTGGGCGATAGATCGGAGGGTCGGACGATGCGGCGATGAAGACTGAGGTGGGGGGAGGGCGAGGGCGAGGACGGCGTTGCGGGGCGATTGCGCGAGCGCAGAGTGGTGCCGAGTGCAGCAGGCGAGACTGCGAGGGCCCGTCGTGCTCGGCTGGCGATGGAGCGAGAGGCGGACAAGGGTCGTGCGGTGCGAGGGCTCGTCCACCTCCCGGCCGAGGACCCGGACCAGTTCTCGCTCACCTTGGCCGCGCCGCTCTCACTTTCTGCTCTCGCAAATACTCGTAGTACGATAGCAATCTCGAGATGCAGAGCTGGGCGAGTACAGGAGAGAGTACGAGGGAAACTGGTCGAGGAGGTCAAGGCGGCGAGGTCGGTGAGCGCAGCCTCGAGGCGCTTCTCGTGGTGGCAGCTACAGCCGGTGGAGGTACTCGACTGCAGCGACGCCCGCCTTGACGTACTTGTCGCGCCAGACCTTGAGCTCGCGCTCCTTGGGCTCGAGCTGCGACGGGCGAGGAGGGAGGAGAAGGGTCAGCGACGCACTCCTGCAGAGAGCGGGCTGAGCGAGAAGGGACGCACAAAGGGCATGCCGAGCAGGTCGAAGATCTCGCGCTCGCTGTTGACGAGCTTGAGCGTGCCGGGCTTGAAGCCGTTGGGATTCTGCGGGCGAGTCGACCTGGGTCAGCTCAGGCCCGAGTGGGCGCAGAACGAGCTCGAGCACGTACCTCATCTTCCGCCGAGTACTGCAGGATGGAACGAGAGTCAGGAGAGTTGCAGCAGGAGCGAGAGAGGGAGCAGGGACGCACCGCCTCGCCCATCCCGTACTCGTTCAAGCACCAGCCCTTCCGCTTGGCCGTGTGCCGCAGGAGCTTCATGAGCATCGCGTCGCCGCTCGACCCGAGGAGCATGTACGGGTACGAGTGGTATGGCGCGAGACGGATGTCGATGCGGCGGAACGACTTGTGGCGCGGCAGGCGGATGAGACCCTGCGAGCGATTCCGAGGGGGAGGGTCAGCGTTGGGACGGCGAAGCGAGAGCAGGAGGAGCGCGACGCACCGCGTACTTCTTGCCGCCGAACATGAGCTGGTCGTCCTTGGAGATGAGCTTCTGCTTCTCGAGCTCGGCGACGATCTCGCCCATGAGCGCCTTGCTCGTCTCCTCGTCGTCCTTGTCCTGGAAGTCCGGGTGCCGGATCGCAAAGTCGATGTCGCTCGAGAAGTCGACGCCGCGACGGTACGAGCCGAGGACCTCGCACTCGAAGCGAGAGTCGACGGCGAGGACGGCCTTCTCGAGCGCGGCCTGCAGCTTCTCGACCTCGGCGCGGGGGATGAGGCGCTGGATGTCCTGCGAGCGATGTCGAGAAGCTCATCAGTATCAAGGACTTCTTGTGCAAGCCGTCGAGCACTGAAGAGAGCGAGAGAACACGCACCTCGCGATGGCGCAGCCCGATCTTCTGCGCCTTGTTGAGCTTGATCGCAGGCGAGTCCTGCCGCTTGACGAGGTCGGCGAGGGTGCGGCAGCCGGCGTCGACGTACTTCTGGGCGCGAGTCGGGCCGACACTGCGGGCGGAGGGAAAAGGATGGCGTCAGCGCCGCACGAGCCTGTCCGAGCGCAGAGGAAGAGAGAAAGGGGCGACGCACTTGTACAGCTGCAGGAAGAGGAGCGCAGCCTTATCCTTGGCTTTGAGGCCCGTGAGGCGGTGGACTTGGTCCTCGAGAAGCCGCTCGCCGATGCTGGTCCAGGGCAAAGTAAAGTCGGGCGCGAGCGCGCCCTCGAGGTCGGCGAACGTGACGCGCTTCGACTCGCCGACGTCGAATTTGTGAAACAGCGGGTAGAGGGCTCCTGCGAGCGACGAGGAAGGTGTGAGCGACGGCGAGCGCAGGGGAGAGAGGCTCAAGAGGAAGGAGCGCACGGGTCGCGTCCTTGTACCCGATGGCAGCTGCGCCAGGCGCGACGTCAGCTTCTCGTCGTCGCTAGAGGAAGGAAGAGGTGAAGAAGGACGCACACTTGGGCTTGACGTTCTTCAGGAGGTCGAGCAGCTCGAGGTCCCGCAAGTCGGCCATGATCTGCTTGAGGTCGATCTCGGCGTCGGCGGGGATCTTGCTGCGAAGCTCGGCGACGCGGCGTTCTGCGATGCTCGAGAAGGACGAGGTCGAGCCGGCGGGGAAGCTGAAGGGGTTGTTGGCGGCGGGAGGGCGAAGGATGGACGAGCTGGAGGCGGGGCGAGTGAAGAAGCCGGTCGGGCGGGCGGGCTTGCGGCTCGGCGTGCGGCGGGGCATCGAGGGAGGGGATGACGGCGGCGAGGGCTTGTCGTGAGCGCTGTGCGCGACCGTCGCGCCGTCGTTGTCCGGCGTGAGCGGCTCCTGCTCGGGGAGGGTCGAGTACAGGGCCGCCGCTCGGGGCGACTCCCAGAACTCGAGGCCGTGCTCCTTCATGCGCTTGAGCTCCGCCTTGAACGTCTGCTCGCCGCGCTGGCAGAAGCGCTCGTAGCGCGCCGCCATCGAGAGCGGGTAGACGCCGAGCCGGCGAGGCACGGCGAGGCCGATCTGGCCGGGCAGCATCTTGCTCGAGGTGAAGAAGCCGGCGTTGGTGCCGGAGAGGTACGGCTCGTCGGCGAGGGTGCGAGGTCGAGGTGGCCGAGGGAGGGAGGACGGACGAGGGCGGTTGCGGGGGCCTCTGATGTAGCGAAGGACCGTCAGCCGGCACGGCATGGTGCGAGGGGGAGTAGAGAAGGCGGGGACGCACCGTGCTTGACGCTTCGACGAGCTGCAGCTGAAGAGAGTTGACGAGAGGAGGACAGGAGAGAGCGGAGGCTGAACGGACAGGAGGCGTCGCCGAGGGCGCGAGCGACGATGAGGCGGAGAAAGGATGCGGCGGCGGCGCGAGCACCCGGGGGAGAAGCCCGCTGTCGAGTCTCTGACTTTCGGCGACATCGTGCAGGAGTTCAACACTGTTACACACGCAAAGGGGAGGGGCTGGCGGTAGTAGAGTCAGCTGAGGCACGCTTGATCGGCTCGAGACGAGGAGAGCGGGGGAGGAGAGCGAGGAGGTGAACTCACAGGCTACAGAGAGGACGTCAAGCTGATGCAGGCTGCTGTACCCCATGTCGTGACCAATATGAGCCGTCCCGCCGCCCCCGTCGAGCCTTGCGAGAGGAGGAGGACCCGATGAAGCTGGGCGAGGTGATGAGGCGATGAGGCGAGCGAGCGCGACCTGCGCGGGCGAGGGCGACCTGACAGGGCGCAGTGCGAGTACTGTGAGTGCGACAGCGGTGTCGAGCCGAGCATCGGGCGAGGATGGCGAGAGGAGGAGACGGTCAACGCATCGCAACCTCGCTCGAGCGCCCGACAACTGGCTCGACAGCTAACTCTCGACCGCTTGCGCGCGAACGAAGCGTAATTCACTAAGATGCATCGAGAAGCGACACTAAGACTAAGGAGGCGGTACGAAAGGACGAAAGACGCGGAGGGAGGAGGAGAGGGAAGACGACGAAGCTCTAGACAAGCGGGAGGGTTTCTATGGACGGCACGGACGGCACGGTGGGAGGAGGGACAAGCGAGAGGAGTATGTACAGCATGACCGGGGCAGGAAGAAGAGAGAGGCGAGTGGGAAGCGCTCCTCACGCACGACGAGTCGGCTCGGGCGCCTCGGACGACGAGCCCGACGCGCCCACCTCGTACGCCGTCGGGTCCCTGCCGTCCCACGTGACCCAGCGCATGACCTCCTCGAACGGCGCGCCCTCGCCAATCATGCTCTCGCCGTGCTTGAGGCCCTCGAACACCTTGAGCCCGCCGCCGCCCGGCTCGTCGCCGACCCGGCGCGGCGCGCGCACCTCGCGCAGGCCGTTGCGGCGCAGGTAGACGCGCACGCGCTCAGCCGACAGGATCGAGTCGTCGGACGCGAGGAAGACGGCCGTCTTGTGCGCGTCGCCGGGCGACGGGATCTCGTGCGGCCACAGGAGGTTGGACGTCCACGAGAAGGTGCGTGACAGCATGAACGAGACGCCGAGCTCGCGCATGACGAAGTAGCTGCAGGTGTGAGGAGAGAGAGTCAGCGACGGCCCGAGGACTCGAGGGAGACGGAGAGGGAGGAAAGGAGCGAGCCGACGTACCGCATGAGGTGCTCCATGGGCTTCTTGGCCGGCGCGTACAGCGCGTTGTAGCAGACCCACGGCTCGTACAGCTGGAACGCGACCGGGTCGACGAAGCACGACCGCGCGACGAGGTTCGGGTGGCGCTTGAGGAGCCAGCCATGGACGATCTGCGTGCGCTCGTCGACAGGGTCAGCGGTCGCCCTCGGGCAGCGAGACGAACCGCGAGAGAGGTGGACGCACCGTGCCGTTCGAGTGGCTGAGGACCGTGCAGCCGCCGGCGCGCTCGTCGAAGCCGTGCTTGCGCAGGACGCGGTCGAGCCCGGCGGCGCAGTCGTCCTGCTCGACCGGGTCGAGGTAGCCCGGCGAAAAGATCGACATGCTGATGTGAGGCTGGAGGAGGACGAGGATGGGCCGGTTGCGCACCGCGCGCGACTTGGAGAGGACCGAAATGAGGGTCGTGTCTGTGCGGCGAGGACGACGAAGGGGCGTCAGACGGCGAGCACGGCCAAGAGGAGGGCGAAGGAGAGGACGAGCAGGACGCACACTGAGCGAGACCCATGCCGAGGCCGTGGATGAAGACCAAGGGCTTCTCGTCCTCGGGCGCGTCCTCCCTCGGGGACCACCCCTCGGGCACCTTGACGAGGTACCTCGTCCCCTGGTCGTTGCACTTCTTGAAGCCGCGCGCCATAGCGATGCCCATGACGCTCTTCTGGAGGAGGAAGACGACGAGGTACAGGAGGAACGGCCGGCTCGTGACGCGGACCGGGTCGAGCGTGAGGCGGAGCGGCTTGACGTCGGGGTTGCGGCCGGGCGGGAAGACGTGTGCGGTGCGGGCCCTGCGAGCGCGCGGGAGAGCGTCAGCACCACTGAGCGTGAAGAGGGAGAGGGCGAGCGGAAGGAGGGACGCACTGGACGAGCACGAGGCAGTGGTGCACGAGCCCGAGCCGGTCCGCCTCGACGCTCTCCTCGGTCCTCGTCCTCCTCGCCCTGACGCGCTCCTCGACCTCGTCGTCGCCGCTGCTCGCCTCGTCGCTCGACTCGTCGACGTCCGAGTCGCGGTCGAGCTCGCCGTCGGTGCGCTTCATGACGGGCCGCCCGGCCTTGTCCCACTCCCTCCTCTCGTCCTCGAGCTCCTCGAGCGTGCACCCGTACATACTCCACGCGAGCCAGTCGGCCATGTTGAGCCGGCCGATCGCCGCAAAGTCGCACCCGCCGAACCAGAACCGCAGCAGCTCGCGGAACTCGAGCGCGCGCGGGTCGTCGGGCGACAGGCGCGGGAGGAAGCGCGTGTGCGGGTGCGGGTGCCCATCGGGGTGCGCGTGGTGCTTCTTGGCGGCGTGGACGTCGACCGGGACCGACGACGAGGGCGGGTAGGACGAGGGAGCGGCGGCGGCGGTGGGCGCGACGAGGGGGAGGACGGGCGCCTTGGTCGAGCGCGGGCTCGCGCCGAGCGCCGAGTCGAGCGTGCGCAGCGACAGGCGCGACATGTCGCCGCCGAACCCTTCGTCGCGCGAGTCGAGCGACGCGCGCGAGCGGGACGGCTCGAGGGCGGCGGCGAGGTGCCGAGAGGTCGACCTGGTCGGCGTGCGCGACGACGACGACGACGACGAGGCGGGCGGGCGCGCCGGGTCGTCGGTCCGCAGGTTCGGGAGGACGCGCGCCGAGAGGTAGTCGCTCGAGGCGCTCGACCCGCGAGCGCGCGCGCCCTTGGCCCCGGCGGGGAGGTCGGTCGTGCCGAGCTCCGGGGTCGACGCGCCGTCTCCTGCGCCGGCCGCCGCGCGACGACGGCCCTTCTTGGCCTTGGCGCCGGCGCCTGCTGCTGCGGCGGGGAGGTCGCTGTCGGAGCCGCGCTGGGCCTCCTCCTCGTCGCGCGCGCGTTCGGCCCAGTCGTCCTCGAGCTTGTCGTCGACGGCCGACGCGCGCTGCACGGTCGCGGTCGCGCCCTTGCGCTCGGCGGCGGCGTCGCCGTCGTCGTCGTCGTCGTCGGCGCTGCTGACGTCGCCGTCGGCGTCGAGGTCGAGGCCGTTTTCGAGCGAGCGGAGGAAGAGGGCGCGGAGGTACTTGCGGCCGTGGCGGTGCGGGGTGCGGAGCTGGTTGCAGCGGATGGCGACGAGGCGGTAGCCGACCGAGAAGACGCACTCGACGACGCAGTAGGCGAAGGTGCACCAGTGGAGGATGCGGAGCGGCGACGTCGACGAGGTGGCCGGGGCCGGGCGCGACGAGGCGAGGGCGGGTGCGAGGGTGACGAGGGTCCAGAGGACGTAGGCCCAGGCGAGCGGGGTGATGACCCAGACGAGGCCGATGGCGAGGAAAGTGGCGGCGAGCGAGAAGTGGAACGAGGCGTGGGCCCAGCCGCGCTGAAGGGTGGCCTTGGTCGGGCGGAACCTGCGACGGTGGTGCGAGTGGGGCCTCGACTTGGGGGCGGGCCTGGACGGCGCGGTGCCGAGCTGGGTCTGGCCGCGGCGTGCGGCGAGGGTAGGCGAGGCGACGGGCGGGTCGGGCATGGTTTGGCTGGGGCGAGACGGCGAGGTTGAGTGGGGAGCGGGGAGGAGAGAGA
>Ga0308169_10002986_pt1 | contig 16945 bp, 19 predicted proteins | sample PhyBR1_2_FD_202139 | JGI IMG/M metagenome (GOLD analysis project Ga0308169, IMG submission 202139) | Phyllosphere microbial communities from UC Gill Tract Community Farm, Albany, California, United States - DLSLSB.R1 | ecosystem: Host-associated > Plants > Phyllosphere > Unclassified | place... | reverse complement strand
GTCAGCGCGCCGCTCTCCGGCTCCGTCAATCGCCCGCTGCGGAGAGTGCAGCTCGAAAGTGGACGCACTCAAGTAGGCCAGCTCCTCGAGGGTCGCGTCCCTGCGCTCGTCGCCCGCGGGGAGCGCGAGGACGTCCTTCAGCTGGAACTCGCGCTCGAACCGAAGCCCGATGGCGGGCGTGAGCTGCTCGCGCTTGTGCGCCTCGAGGAACGTGCTCGACGGCGGCGCGTACCGCTCGCGGCGAGCGCGCGACGTCGCGCGCGACGAGGGGGCCGGCGAGCCGGGGGCGGTCGGAGGAGGCGACGCCGGGAGGTGCGAGCCGGCGGCGTCGCTGCCGGCGAGGGCGAGCTTGCGCGGTGAGGCGACGACAGGCTTGGGCTGGAGGACGGTGGCGGTGGCCGACATGCTGGTCGAGAGGGCGAGGGAGGAGGGCGAGGGCGAGACGAGGTGGTGTCGCGTGGAGCGTCGGGTCGGCGGCGGCGGGGGACGGCTCGCGAGATAGCGAGACGGCGAGGGCGGGCGACGCTGGCCTTCGAGGCTGAGCTCGGAGGACGGCTGGCGGACAGGGGTGTGTCGGCCTGGAGAGCGAGGAGGAGGCTCGCGCGGCGTGCTCGAGGCGTTCAGGAGACGGCGACGGCGACGCGGACGACTGTTGTCGACGTTCGGCTGAATTCCACACGGCGAGCCGACGAGCGTCGAGATTCCGGTCCGGCGCCCGGGGCCTCGACTTGGAGCGTTTGGCGGAGACGCGGGGTAAACAAAAGGGACGAGGACGAGGCGCGCGGAAGGCGAGGTGCGTGCGAGTTGGTGCTGCTCGTCGTCGGCCAGTTACGCGCAAGAGGAGGTGCGACGCGAGGAATGAATGGAATCAGGAGCAGAGCGCGGGGTGACAAGGCGAGATCGCCTCTCGTTGCCGAGGTCAACATCGCGTGCTCGCTGTCGCCATTCCGCAGCTTCGAGTCGAGCTGCAGTCGCGCACTGAGGCCGACGCTTGGGCGTCGCTCAGGTGGCTTCGAACTCGTGACGTGAGCCGTCCCGAGCTTGAACCCGAGTGGCGACCGAGAGCGCAGTTCGCCGAGGTCGAGCAGCGAGGACCGTCGACTTGGGAAGGTCGATTCGTCCCGCGCCGCCTTGACCCTCTTTCGCTGCGCAAGCTCGAGCTTGGCGTGTCGGGCTTCTTGCATCGTCGAGCTGCGGTGTATGTGGCTGCGCTGCATCTGTAGCTCGAGCAGAGGGACCAAGGCGGATCGACGCGTAAGCTTCCGGCTCTCGACCTCTGGCACGGCTCCTTCGTCTCGACGCTCGCAGCTCGCAATTTCTGCAGGACCGCTGGGCCTTCGTACCTTCGCTGTTGGACCTCGACGACGACGAGGATGCGCCGTCGGCCGCACGAAGTCGGCAAGCCGATCGGCGCCGCCTCCGCGGAGCCGCTTCCGTCGGCTGCCGGCTTGTGCACGGACCGCCTCGTCGACAACGTCGCCTCGCTTCCCCTCATCGCTGGGAGCGCGTGCACTTGCTCTCTGACCTTGCTCGGACAAGGGCGACGGCTTGCCCAGGCTGCGCGCACCTTCCTCTTCCGGGTCGGCCTCTCGCCTTCTCCTGCAACGGCTCCTTCAGGCATGGCGCCGCTGCGGGCCTCGCGCTGTCCGTTGCTGCGGTCGCTGAGCCATCTTCTCGACAAAGCTGAGCGACCGTCTCGCAGGCTCGGCTTCTTGCTCGCCCTCTCTTCCTCCCTCCTCGCCCGCTTCCCGCTCGCGCCGCCGGAACTCGTCAACGAGGTGAGTGCGCGGCGCTACATCTACCGGCCTCTCTGAACGCCGTTCTCAGGATTGCGCACGCTCAGCGATCGCTTGGCCGCCGCGAGCCGGCCTAGTCCCAGTCGCGACCGCAGCCTCGCCACCCTCGCAAGCTTCTTTTGGGCCTCGTGCAGCAACGCTGATTCCAAGCATGCGCTCACACAGGTTCCTAGCCGCCACTGCTTTCGCTCGAGCGTCGGACTACCTCTCGCCCTCTCTTTTCCTCCTCCCCCTCCTCACCTTACTTCGGCACGACCTTGATCATGCGTACCGCCTCTCTCGCCCTCGTTGTCGGGCTCTTGTCGACGCTGTCGATCGCAGCGCCGGCCGAAGTGCCCGACACTGTCCTCAAGGTAGGCGACCAGCCCGAGAAGGAGTTCTTCGCCAAGCGTGACCTCGTCGAGCGCGCCACCACCTCGACCTACTTCAACCGCGCTACCCTCAAGGCCGGTCAGGGGATCACCCGCACGGTTGTCTATGCGAACGCCACCTCGACGTGCGTCCAGCTCTGTCCTCGAGAGGAAGCCGGACGAAAAAAAGCTGACCTTCCCAAACGCGCTCTCGCCGCCCCTTCTTCCGATCCCGCGCCCGCAGCGCCGCCGCCGTTTCCTCGAGCAAGCCTGCAAGCTCTTCGACCGTCTCGAAGGCGTCGACGACCACCGCTCTCGCCGCCGCCGCTCCGTCGAGCACGCTCGGCTCCGACATCCGCTCGGCCGTCCTGAACGAGCACAACACCTTCCGCGCTCTGCACTCGGCGCCGGCGCTCGTCTGGAACCAGACGCTCGCCGACAAAGCTGCGTCCTGGGCCAACAAGTGTGTGTTCCAGCACAGCCAGGGAGCGCTCGGGTGCGTCCAGCCCCATTCAAAATCTGCGTGCACGGTCCCTCGCTGACGCCTCCTCTCTCCCCTCTCCCGCTCTGCCCTCGACAGACGCTACGGCGAGAACCTCGCCGCTTCCGCTGGCAGCGGTGTCACGGTCCAGACGGCGCTGAGCGGCATCAAGGCGTGGGAGGCCGAGGCGCCCGACTACAACCCCGCGGCGCCGAACTACTCGCACTTCACTCAGATGGTCTGGAAGGCGAGCAAGCAGCTCGGCTGCTACCAAGCTTCGTGCCCGGCCGGCTCGATCTTCGACGCTCGGTACGGCGTCAACAGCGTGCGTCCCTTCTCGTCCTTTCTTCAAACACGGCGTCGTCGAGGTGCTCACGCCTGCTCTCCTCCCTCTCGCAGTTCCTCGTCTGCGAGTACGACCCTCCTGTGCGTCCCTCCGCTCATCGTGCACCGACTAAGTGCAGCTCGCTGACCCTCCTCGCTGACCCCACAGGGCAACGTCGTGCGTCGAGCGCTTCTCCTCCTCTCGCAGCTCGTCTCGAGTGCAGCTGACGCTTTGCTCTCGCTCCTCGTCGCCGACTGCGCAGTACCCGGCGAGCAACGTGCGTCCTTCCTGTGCGAGCGCTGGAAGGCTGAGCGAGCCCGAGCTGACCTTCCCCTCCTCGATGCAGTTCGTCGCCAACGTCACGCCCTAGGTGCCACCCGACATCGTCGCCGTCGCTTCGTCGACGCAGAGCAGTGCCGGAGAAGCTGGCGGCACGCGAATTTGCAGTACACGCCGCTCTCGCCCGCTCTCCATCCCATCTTTGCGCTCGCACGGACCTCGCCAGCCTTTCGCACCTGCATCTCCTCGAACCGCTCTCTCGAACGTAGTCCTCTCCTATCCGCAATGCAGAGCTCTACCTCGACACTGCTTGCTGCCGAGAGCGAGGATCCGAGACAGCGCAGGAAAGTCGGAGCGAGAGAAGGGTCAAGCTTGAGAAGGTCGTCGAGTCGCGCTTTCTGCCTCTCCCAGACACTCGACGTGCGCAGAGGAAGAGCAAAGATGAGAATGCATAGAGGGTACAACAAATCCGGGCCTCGAGGCGAGAAAGAGAGGTCGCCGTGACCTCACATGGCGACGACGACCCCCTCGGGGAGCCGCTCGACAACGCTCCTCCAAAGCCGCTTCATCTCGAGCGGGTCGGCCTCGCGCTTCCAGCACACGACGTCGAGGCCCTCCTGCTCTGCGCCGCCGTCGACGTCCATGCCGGCGTTTGCGCCGCCCTGGCTCTGCGCCGGGTCCGGCGGGAGGACCGACTTGGAGACGAGGATGGCGAGCCACAGCTTCTGGCTGCGGCGGTCCCTCGTGCGGATGCGCACGCGCGAGAGGAGCGTCCCGAGCGCGGCGGACGACACGTGCTCGACCGAGGGCGCCGTCGGCGACTCGCCCGTGCCGGAGGGGGACGAGTAGAGGAGCTCGAAGGCGGGCGACGAGGCGGACGAGGGGGCGAGGGCGAGGGCGGTGAGGGCGCGGGTGAGGCACGAGAGGAGGACGGGCAGGGGCTGGGTCGTGAAGAAGCGGGTGAGGTTGGGGTTCGTGCGCTGGGTCGGGGCCATCGAGAGACGCGACTGCGGACGGGCGTACGAGACGGTTAGCCATGGCTCGTGCATCAGTAAGTTGTAGAGCACCTCGTTCGACGTGCTCGAGAGAAAGAAAGAGAGGACGGCCGACGCACATAGAGCTGGAGCGAGCTGCGGAAGCTTTGGTTCGGGTCGAGCCCGCGCTGGCTCATCTTCTGGCTGAGCGCCGGCTGCTGCTGCTGCGACGGGCCTTGCGATGCCATCATGCTGTGCGCAAGAAGTTCGCGGTAAAGTATCAGCTCGTGCCTCTGTGCGAGAGGCGGCAGAGCCGACTCGGAACGCGACGACGCACAGCTCCGAGAAGTCGTCGGCGGGCGGTCCAAGGTACTCGTGCGCATGCAGGGTTGCGAGGAGGCGTCGAAGGAGCTCGTGCGGGTCCGAGACGAGGCCGGTCGAGAGGTCGAGGAGCGGGTTCGACCTGCGGACGAAGGTGAAGAGTGAGTCGAAGATCTTGGGCTGCATCGCTACGTGCGCGCTCAGGGCTCGCGAAGAGGGGTGCGAGGGAAGAGTCGGGCTCACTGGCAGTACCAGTCCATGCGCTCGATGTCCTTGAGCGTCGGCCGCTTGGTCGGGTCGATCGTGAGCATGGCGAGGAGCAGCTGGGCTACGCCGCTCTCGCTCGGCGAGCCGAGTCGTCGCCATGGCTCCTGCGTGAAGATCTGGCCCGACAGGAAGGCGGCAAACTCGGGCGAGTTGGGCGTCGGCTCGTCCCAGGGCGTGTCTGCGGGCGGACGAGCGAGGGCGAGGAGAGGCGAGGAGGGACGGAGGGACAGGGCGGCGAGGTCAGCTCGGGGAGTGCCGGAATGCAGAGGATCATCACGCACTGCCGAAGAGAAGGGCGAAGAGGAGGACGCCGGCGCTCCACACGTCGATCGGTTCGGCGGCGTAAGGTTGAGGGCGAGCGAGCTCGGGTGCAGCTGCGGACACAAGGAGTGCGTCAGCCTTCGAGTCCACGCCCAGAGCGTCCTCCTCGAGGCAGAGCTGGGAGACTGTCGCAGGGAGAGAGCGCGAAGACGCACCGTAGGGTGGGCTCCCGCAGCGGTCCTTGAGCAGCCGCTCCTGGCCCTTGTACTTGAACACGGTCGCGAGGCCAAAGTCCGACACCTTGAGATTGCCTGTGGGACGAAATTGAGTCAGCTTGTGTCCTAGATCTTGGGCCGACTCGTCGCCCGCAGCTCGCAGAAGCTCGAACGGCCGCAGACGATCAGGGAGGAGGGAGGACGCACCGTGCCCGTCCAGCAGGCAATTCTCGGGCTTGACGTCGCGGTGGCAGATGCCGTGCTGGTTGAGGTATTTCTGTGTGAGGCGGCGAGTCAGCTCGTGGCTCTCGAGCTTCAAGCTCGGTCACTCGAGCCGGCACCGGCTCGGCTTGCTCAAGCCGTGCACGGGCCAACTCTGCGCCGAGTGCAGCTGCGAGAGACGGGACGAACCAAGCCGGAGATGAGCTGACGGAAGTAGAGGTGGGCGATGTCGCTGTCGACGCCGACGTCGGGCGCTGCGAGGGGGGTGGACGAGGGGGAGCAGGAGAGGAGGTCAGCTCGTGCGTCTTGCTTGCGGTCGCGCGTGAGAGCGACTCACTGATCTTGTCGAAGAGGTCGCCGCCGTCGGCTGCAGGGGAAGAGGGGCGTCAGTGCTGCTCAGCTCGAGCGAGGCGTGCACCGCCTCCTGCGAGGGGGGACGAGGAGAGGGGAGGGTGGGGGAGAGGGACGGCGCACCGAGGTCGAGAACCATGTAGAGCCCGCTCGGCCAGGTCGTCTCGCCGCCTGCCGTAGCGCGCACGGTGCACTCGTCGCGCGTCTCGCCGCCAAAGAGGCGGAGGATGTTGCGGTGGTGGAGCGTCTCGTGGATGCGCATCTCGCGCACGAGCTGCTTGGCCTTGGCGGCGGTGGCCGGGTCCATGGCGGCGGTGCCGCCTGCTGCTGCTGCTGCTGCGCCTGGCGGGACGCGCAGGGGGACGACCTTGATGGCGGCGAGCTGGTCGGTCGAGGGGTTGAGGGCGCGGTAGACGGCCGACTGGCCGCCCGAGGCGAGGTGCTCGCGGGGGACGAAGCCCAGGAGTGGCGGGAACGAGGCAATGGCGACCATCTCGTCCCTGGGAGCCGAGGGGGTGGAGGGAAGGAGGACGAGCAGCTCGCGACGTTCAACGAGCGACGTCGGGCCCGCCGTCTCGCTCGCAGCCTCGCAGTGCAGGCTCAGCTTGGTGTGTGCAAGCTCTCAGATAGTAACGCACAGACCAGAGCCCTTCTCAGCGCGCGCAGCTGGCCTGTGCCGAGCTCTCTGGGACGAGCAGCGCGCGACCGAGGGGAGCTGGCTCTCCTCTACCTGGACGAGCGGGTTCTGTGTGACAGGCTCCTTTGTAGTACACTCCTGTATGCCCGAGAAGCACCTCTGACCGGCCAGCGAGAGGTGAGAGGCCGTGCCGTCGCCAAGCTCGTCGTCGCTCCGCTCGTCTGCGACTCGCTCCTCCACCGCTCACCCTCAACCATGTCTGAACTCCGCGAGGCCACCCGCGTCGACTTCTTGACCGCCGCCTTCGGCAAGGAGGTCGCCAGCCAGTTCGACCAGAACCTGGACGACGGTCCGTCCCCGCTCAAGCTCTCGAGCTCCACCTCGCGCTCTCACAGCTGACGACCGCTCTGCCCGCTTGCCCTGCAGCTGCCACCGCACACTTCGAGGCCTGTGAGTCTTTTCCCTCTATACTCGGCTCGGCTGGAGGATGAGACGAGGAGGGAGTCGGGGTCGAGCTCCTTCCCCGCGATGAAGCTGGGCAGCGCGGATGGAGCTCGAGAGGCAGCTGGGAAGACGCAGTGCGCGGCTCATGGGCATATGCGGGGAACATGGGCTGCTTTCCAGCTGTCCCGGCGGCCGCAGCGGCGGTGCAGCCTTCCCCACGTGCTCGTCCTCGTCGACGACTGCGTGCCGTGGCGGCTGGCAGGGCTTTCGCAGGCGCACACGCGCTCGCAGCCACCGTACGACAAAGGTGCACTGCTGACTCGGCCCTCCCTGCCCCTGCCCAACAGACAAGTTCAAGATCGAGCAGCAGAAGCCGGTCTACAAGAAGCGCGCCGAGCTCGCCGCCAAGGTCAAGGACTTCTGGTTCACGGCGCTCCAGCACTGCGGCACGACGTCGCAGTTCATCGACGCCGTCGACGAGGAGGCGCTCAAGGCGCTCAAGGACGTCTGGATCGAGCACTCGACGTCGGACGTGCGCGAGTACGAGATCCGGTTCACGTTCGGCAAGAACCCGTTCTTCAAGAACTCGACGCTCGTCAAGAAGCTCACGCTCACCCCGCCGGCCGACCTCGCCGACAAGGCCGACAAGCCCAAGCCGTTCGACCTCGAGGCGCCCGTCTACCTCGCCGACAAGGTCACGATCGACTGGATCTCGCCCGACCACGACCTCACCAAGAAGGCGCCTCGGGCACACGCCGACGACAAGGAGGAGTTTGACGAGTTCGAGGGCGCCGGCTCGTTCTTCAACTGGTTCGGCGAGGTCGGCGAGGACCGCACGAGCCTCGGCGAGAACCTGCTCGAGTGGTGGGCTCACGCGACCGAGTGCGTCCATCCTTTCTTTCTCTCTGTGTCTCTCGCTCCCTTATCGTCCTCAAGCGCGTGCTGACTCTCGCACGACGTGTCGCACAGGTACGCCGCCGGCCTCACCGCGCAGGACGACGACGACGAGTCGGGCGTCGAGTTCGGGTTCGACGACAGCGAGTTTGACGACGACGAGTCCGAGGACGAGGACCCGAAGAAGGAGATCGACCTCGACGACGACGAGGAGAAGAAGCGTCCCGCCAAGAAGCAGCGCAAGTAGGAGCCGCGCATCTGTATCACGAGCCGCATTATTCCCTCTCGCTGCGCTCGCACCGCTCTTGTCCTGCGCGCCTCGCCCGAGCCGCTCTCGTCGTTCGCGGGGCCGTCCGTGATCGAGCGTCGGCGGACCGGAGACGCTCGGCGACGAGCACGCCGACGCTCGGTCGCCTCGTCTGCGAGCTCGAGCAGCTCGACCTCGCTTCCTCCCGCACCTCTCGCTTCCCTCGCCTCGCCTGCGCCTTCGCCGCCATGGACGAGGACCAGCGAGCGTTCGTTACGCAGACTCGAGACCTGCTCACCTGGCTCGGCGAGCTGCGCGGCGTCACCGCCGCCGACGAGGACGAGCTGTGGTCGTGCCGGCTCGCGCTGGACGAGCACTGGGACGACTGGCTCCCGCTCGAACGAGACGTGCTGTTCGACGAGCTCGCCGCTGTGTACTGCGACTCGTGCGCTGCCGATCGGCCGGACCTCGACTCGGTGCGCTCGTCTCCCTCTCTCCCTCCTCTTTCCACCTCGCGCCGCCGTGCCAGCGCTGATGTCGACGCTCCGCAGCCCACCTTTCGCGCCTTCAAGCGTCGTCACGCTGTATTCGCCCCGCCGACCGAGGTGAGCACCACGTCCTCGTTCGAGAAGCGCCTCTACGGCTCGCAGGAGAGCTCGCTGACGAAGGGTTCCCGCAGAACCCGTGCGCCCCTCGAACTCGACAGCGCCTACCCGACTGGGTCAAGCTCGACACGCTCGTGTGGGACGTCGTCGAGATCTACAACAACTCGCGCGAGATCCGGGCTTGGAAGAAGGCGTTCTCGGCGGCGCTCAGCGAGAGCACGGTGCGCCGTCTGAGCTCGCCCGCCTTCGAGTCACTCTACGAGGACCTCGAGGCCCGGCGAGACGCTCTCCGCAAGATGGCGCACGACCTGCCGCCGGTCAAGCGGGCAAACCTGGTGCGTTCCCTTCTCCCTTCTCCATTCTCCCTCTCGCTCTCGCAGCTCGTACAACGACGCACGGTCGCTGACGGGCGACATCTCGCTTCCTCTTTTCCCCCTTTCGTCTTCCCTCTTTGCCTGCGCAGCCCGGCCCGGACGAGGCGCTCGCTCGAGCGCAGCACGCCGTGCAGCCACCCGCCGAGCGCTTCGCCGCGTACGTCGAGCTCCTCGGCTCGTTCGCAACACTCTACAAAATCAAGGGCGGCACCGACGCCGACGAGCTCGCGCAGGCCGCCCGAGATGCTCGCACCGCCGTCGCGCTGCAGCACTTTGCCGCGCTCGGGCCCCGACAGCCAAGGTACCTCGCCGACCTGCGCGACGACCTCTTCCTCACGTGCGAGCTGTTCCACTCTGCGCGAGGCTACCTTCCGTCGTCACGAGCACTAGTGCGTCTCTGTGTTCCTCTCCTCGCGTCGTCGTCGTCGTCGTCTCGCCGTAGCTAACTCTCGCTCTCTCGTCCGCAGCTCGGCAAGCTTCTGCATCCTCTCCTCGAGGCCAACGCCCCGCACTAGCGCGAAAGTGCCGACGACTCGTTCTGCACGCCCAGGAGCGAGCACGAAGTGGTGCGTCCCGCTTTCGCACCTACGTCGCCTCGGACGAGCTGCGCTCGAGCCGCGCTCGACTCGGCTCCTCTTGCGCTCCTCCTCCTCGCTCCCGACTGACCATAGGCCTCTTCCTCCCGCGCAGATCGACCTGTGCACTCCTTCGCCCTCGACGGCTTCCGCAACTCGGGCGCGAGCGTCGAGCAAGAGCGAGCGCAGGCGGGACAAGGAGCAGAGGCGAGCGAGGGGAGGAGGGCCGGGTCGCCGCGGGTTGTAGTTCCGCGTAGATCTCCTCGACCTACCGAAATGTAGACCTCTCTGTTCGTAACTGTGCGTCCTTGCGACAGACGAAGGAGCTGCCGTCGCTCGAGAAGACGCGCGGGCTGCAGCTGGCCCCCTCGCCTCCCCTCGAGCTGGCCTCTCCTCGCGCTCGCTCTTCCTGGTCCCACCGTGCTGCTCACCTCTCGCGCTCGCTACTGCTCGGCTGCCATGCACTCCTGCTGCACAGCCAGCGGTGCCACTCGTCGCACCAGCTCTCGCTCTCCCAAACCTCTCCCGGCCAGGCCGATCTCCTCGTCCGCCCGGCAACAGGGGTGCTCGTCAGCGTCCGTCCGGGCTCGCGTGCACGCCGCAGCTGTACCGAGGCGTTCGGCGAACGGGTTCCGCGGCGATTCCGGCGCTGCCCCGGCCCCGCTGCCGCTGCCGCTGCCGCAGTCCGTCGTCCTCCTGCTCCTCGTCGTACCCGCCAGCAGCTCGAGGACCAGCTCCTCGACACGCTCAGCACCAGTGCTCGACACCGATGAGCACCGTGAGCAAAGCGCAGCAAGCCTTTCCGTCGCAAGTCCGCCTGCTCGTCGAGGACCTCTGCAGCTTCGCCTCGCCAGCCGACCACGAGACGCAGTCGCTGCTCAACAGCGTCCTACGCACGGTCAACTCGGCGTGGGAGGACTACTTGCCTCTCGAGCGAGACGCCATCGTCGACAACCTCCTCGCGCTGCTGTGCGAGGCGTGCGCACACGGCTCGTTCGGCGTCGGCTCGTCGGTGCGTCCTTGTCCAGCCTCTCTCCCTCTCGCTGGACAGTCCCTGACTCTAGACCCTCGCAGAAGACATTGGCTGCGTCGCTTTGGACTTCGGTAGGCGTTGCTTTGCCGCCAGAAGCTGTGCGTTCCCCTCCTCCTCTTCGTCGAGCCGTCCCTGCTCGCCCCGCCCGGCCCGTCGAGCACGAGCTGACAGCGCATCGCTCCTGCAGCGCGACATCAACTGCCCGCACGTCTGGCGCCACATCTCGGACAAGCTGACGGAGCTCACGAGGCCGTACAAGAGCCAGATCACCGACTGGAGGCGCGGGTTCAAGAACGCCGTCTCGCCCGATAGGCTGCGGCGACTCGACGAGCACGCCCAGGGCGTCCTCGTGCAGTGCCTCGAGAAGCGCACACAAGGGCTGTGGGTCCGCGCTCGCCCCGAGTCAGTTCCTGCCCCACTCGACCGTTTCGTGCGTCCCGCTCGAGCCTCTCTCGCAGGGGGGGAAGCTGACTCTCTCTTCCCTCCTCTCTCCGCGCCCGCAGCCTGCTGCCGACGACTGCCTCGCCGACGCACAGTACGCCACGCAGACGGTCGGCGCGCGCTTCGACACGTACTCGCGCCTCCTCGGCGCCTTCGCCCGCCTGTACGAGACCAAGGGCGGCACCGACATGCTCTGCGCCCGGCACACGGCCCTCGAGACGCACAAGTCCGTCGCGAGGCAGCACTCTGCGCTGCTGAGGGAGCAGGAGCACGCCTTTGTCGTCCTCGTGCGGGCGGCGCTCGCGCAGGCTTGCCGCCAGTACGTCGACGCCGTCAAAGCTCGCCTGCCCAACCCTTTACCGCCAGCCCACCGCTTCGTGCGTCCCTTCTCTCCTTCCTTCTTGCTGCTCGGCACGACGCAGGCTGACGCTTTCGTCCTTCTGTTCGCAGTTTGCGGTTTTGCTCCGGCCGCTCTTGGAAACCGCCGGCGCGCACCTCGCAGCCACCGAGCAGCTTCACGCACAGCACTCGATGCCGAGCGACTCGTCGGTGCGTCAAGTCCCTCCGCCTGCCGTCAGACTCGCGCGCGCCAGGATCGCTGACTCGTCCTGCGCCTCGCCCGCAGATGCACTCGCTCGCGCACGCCGGCAACGCTCGACCTCACGTCTCGGATCACTACTGCCGGCGATACTACGGCACGACGGCGGCGATGTGGGCGGCGAGGCAGGCAGGGTGAGCGGCGTAGCGAGGCAGGCAGGGTGAGCGGCGTAGCGAGGCCTGAGAGCGAGCGGGCAAGGGCGACGAGGCGGCGGGAAACATGCAGCGCGCAGTGCTTCGACCTCGTCTCTCCTTGTGCATGTCATCGTGAGCGAGGAAAGGCAGCAAGACAGCGAGAGGGAGGCGAGCTAGCGAGGCCAGCGAAGAGGCTCGAGGGCGGGCGGCGAGCGGCGAGGTGAGGTCGCTCTCGCCGATCGCAGGCAGGAGAGCTCGCTAGGCTCTTTGAGAGTGCACCGAGTACTCGGACGAGCTCTCGCAGCTGGACTCGTAGCGCAGGAGCGAGGCTGAGTGACGGCTCGGCTCGCTGCCGCGGCGGCGACCGCCTGCTCCTCTTCGCTCTCACCAACCCCTCATTCCGCCCGAGAAGCACACCAGCACTTCTGCACGCCGTCGTCCGCCATGCCGCCCCTCTCGGCGCACCTGCCGTCGCTCGCCGGCCTCCTCAAGTTCGTCGCCGGCACCCTCGCCCTCTCGCTCACGGCCGGCGGCGCCGCCCTCTACCTGGGCCAGTGCCGCCTCATCTACCCGGCCAACATGCCCAGTGGCTCTCGCACCATCGTCCCGCGACCCGACGAGTTCGCCATGGCGCCGTTCGACGAGGCGACCCTCGTCACCCCGGACGGCGTCAAGCTCCGCGCCTTCGTCATCCCGTGCGCGCGAGACGGCGTCAAGCCGAGCGAGAGGCCGACCGTCCTGCTCCTGCACGCCAACGCTGGCAACGTGGTGCGCTTCCTCTCCTCCTCCTCCTCCTCCTCCTCATCCTCCCCCGCTCCCCCACTTCGACTCCCGGTGGTCCGACTCGGCCGCTCTCGAGGGCTGTCGAGCTTGCAGCCCTGCAGCTGGGACCGTGCGGGTGCTCGAGAAGGATGGCCATGACCGAGCGGCAGTCGGCGGCGCCGAGCAGTGGTGGCGCCACCTCTGGTGCGCAGCGCTGACCCAGCTCTCCTCTTTCTGCTGCATGCGCAACAGGGTCACCGTTTGCCGATCGCCAAGGTCTTCTGGGAGCGCATGCGCTGCAATGTCGTCGCTCTCTCCTACCGAGGGTGCGTCCCTCTCGAGTCGTCTCCTCCCCTCTCCCGAGTCAGGCTGACGTCGCTCTCTCCTGCAGGTACGGACACAGCGAGGGCTCGTGCGTCTCCTTCCCCTCGACTGCTCGCCTCGCACGATTTCTCGGAGCAAGTACTGACTCACAGCCGCTGCAGGCCCTCGGAGCGAGGCATCAAGCTCGACGCGCAGACGGCGCTCGACTACATCCTCTCGCACCCCGACCTCGACAAGACGCCGATCTTCCTGTACGGCCAGAGCATCGGCGGCGCTGTCGCCATCTTCCTCGCGAGCCAGAATGTGCAGCGTGTGCGTCCTTCGCTCTCGTGCATCTCGCGAGCGCTGGGCGCCGCTGACTCGCTCCCCCTCTCTCTTCCTCGCAGGTCAAGGGCCTCATCATCGAGAACACCTTCCTCTCCCTCGTACGTCCTTCTCTCTTCACCGCCCCGCCCGAGGCGCTCGTCCTGACTCGGTCACGCCCTCGCAGCCCAAGCTCGTCCCGCACATCCTCCCCTTCCTTCGGCCTTTCGTCCCCTTCCTCCTGCACCAGATCTGGCCCTCCGAGCAGTACATCCGCACCCTCCCCGACGACTTCCCAGTCCTGTTCCTCGCCGGCAGTCGGGACGAGCTGGTCGAGCCCGGGCAAATGAAGGGTCTGTGGGAGCTGTGCCGGAGCAGGACCAAGCGGTGGATCGAGTTTCAGTACGGCACGCACAGTGCGTCCTCTCTCTCTCGCTCCTCTAGCTCGTTCTCGAGCGACTTGCGCTGACGCTGTCACGCTCCTCCTGTGCGCGCAGACGACACCTGCGTCCAGCCGCACTACTTCCACTACATCGCCTCGTTCATCAGCGAGCACACCTCCATCCCCACACCGCCGCCTCGACCCACCGTCTCGACCTCGCCACCTCCAGCGCCCGCCTCGCCTCTCGACACGCCCGCAGCCGCCGTCCCCACAGCCGCCGAGCGCGCCGAGCCCGAGCCGTCGTCCCCGGCCGTCTCGACCACGAGCAGCAGCGGCTCGTCCTTCGAGCTCGTCGATCGATCCGTCTCTTCCCTCACGGCGCTCGAAAAGGGCGACGGCGTCGTCGGCGAGAAGGAGCAGCGCGCCGCGGGCGACGCGCTCGGGCGGTCGTCGGCCCGGGGCGGCATCTCGGCTGGGAGCATGGGCCCGCGGCAGGAGCTCGAGGAGGCGATGCGCGAGGGCGAAGAGCTCGTCAAGGAGAAGCTGTGAGCGTGCGCTCGGCACTGGTGCTCGATGCGGCTGGCGCGCTCGAAATGAGGAGGAGAGGGTCACGTTCGGCGTGTTGTACTGGAGCGGCGTGCGGCGGCGCCCTTGTAAAGCTCCTCGCCTTTTGCTAGAATCTTGTGCTCGGGCTGTCCTGGTGTGCTCGGCAGAGTGTGCGCGTCGTGAGCGCAGCGCAGCGCCGGAACCTCTTCCTCGCCTTCTCAAGTCGGATGAGAGGGGTGCGCGAGAGCTTCTTCTTGCCGGCTCCTTGCTCCTCAAGCGGCTGCTCTGAACCTCGTCGAGTGCACTCTGAGCGAAGCAAGGCGAGCGGAAGTCTTTGGGCAGCGCAATCGTCGTCGGCGCGCAGTGGAGGAAAGCTATTATAATCGGAATAGGAAATCGCGCCTAATCTGATCCACCTTGAATCGTTTTGCCGCCTGTCCGCGACCCGAGTCGGGTTCGAACCGACGCGGGATTACCAATTCGCGCTAATGATGCTTTGTATTGCTCGGCTCTCGGGCCCGCTCCAGCTTGCGGGCATGGGCTCGCTCTCGTCCTAGGTCGCAGTCATGCTCTCTCTTCGGCCTGTGGAGCCCTCGAGCGAGGTCGCGAGCCGCCTGCGCGAGGGCGAGGCCGAGTCGCGCCAGCTCGAGCGAGCGTCGCACGGACCTCCCCCTTGAGCGCACGCCGCAGCAACAACTTCCTGCAGTGCAGTCGAGCGAGCAGCCTAAAAGCAGGGACTCGACGAGTCTCGAGGGGTCAAACAGGACCGACTGCAGTTCTCGTCGGCGTTTTCCCCCTCTGCCCAGCTCGAGCGCAGGAGGGTCAAGCGGGTCAAGCGTTCCAGTCGTCAAAGCATGCTCTACATCAAGCGCAAGCGGCCTGCTCCCTCCTCACTCGCCGCGCGACGAGTCTTAGGACGAGTCGTCGCTCGCCAACTCGTCCTCGCCCTCCTCCAGCTCCTGCGGGTCGGCCTTGTCGCCCTCGTCCTGCTCGATCGAGCTATCGGACACGTCGTCGTCGTCGTCCTCGTGCTTGACGAAGCGACCCTTGGCCTTGCCCTTGGCGGCGACGATGGTGCGTGCGAGAGGGCGGATCGGGAGGCGGTTCCAGTTGCGCGAGTCGAGCAGGGTGCAGGCGATGATGGGCGTGTCGAGCGACTGAGGCGGCGAGAGCTTGGTGGCGCGGTCGGCTTCGATCTTGACGGCGCACAGCTGCGGACGAAGGGCGAGTCAGGACTTGCGGCGCGAGGGGCAGCAGCGCAACAGGAGGACGAGGACGCACAAGATCGAGCCACAGCTTCTCCGGATCATGCCAAGCCGTGAACCGCTGGTGCTTCGGCGAGTTCTCCCACTCGTACGCCCGAACGATCGCGGTAAAGGCGTCGAGGTCGTCGGCCGTCGCCGTCCCGGGATCGAGCTTGGCGAGGTCGAGGAGCGCGCTCACGACGCAGGACACCTCGAGCGGGAGCGAGATCGGCTGACGGGGCTCGCAGTCGAAGAGCTTGGTCGCCGAGATGAAGGTGGCGCCGTTGTGCGACGCGTGCTGGTGACGAAGGACGCTCTCGAGCGAGCCGACCGCGGCCGCTAGCGCGTCCTGCGTCGACGCCTGCGCCGACGCCTGCACCGACGGTGCGACGGGAGCAGGACCCGCTCCTGTCTGCGAGACGTTCTTGTGGCAGTCGGGGATGCCGCAGCTGACGATCGACGACGCGAGCGCGAAGAACGTGTCGCTGAGGTCGGGCTCGTCCTCGCCCGGGTCCGACGCCGCCGGCTCATCCGGGTCGTGAGCGGCGGCGACGATGAGCTCGTGCGCGCGCATGGCGAGGTCGAGGCGGAACTGGTCGAGCTCCTCCTTGACGTCGTCGAGGTGTTCCTCCCAGGTCGCGTCGTCGAGCTTGACCGCCTCGTCATGCCAGAGCGCCTTGACCGACGACAGGACGAGGAAGTCGACGAAGAGGGGCATAAAGGGCTGGGCCGTCGGCGGCAGGGCGGCCTTGAGCTTGTCGTAGCGAGGGCGGAGCGAGCGCTGGCGGTCCTGGAGCCGAGCGTGCATCGCGGCCCGGTCCTGCTTCTTCTTGATGCGAGCGACGAGCTTGAGGATGGCGGGCTTGATGCGCTCCCACTCTGCAGGCACGAGAGCAGCGTCAGCTTGCAGCCCGGCCGAGAGCGGGAGGGTGAGCGAGGAGAGCACGCACCTGCGTCGGTCAGGGGCTCCTCGCGCTTGACGAGCCTATGGCTGCTGAACGAGACGCTGTCGCTGTGATGAAGAGCGTCAGAGCTCGAGCACGTGACGAAGGAGGAAGAGGACGAGGGACGCACATGCAGGCGCCGCAGGTCGGGTCGAGCTCGAGCAGCCTGTCGGCGATCCTGCAGAGGGTAGGGCGTCGTCAGAAAGTAGCACACAGACCGAGATATAGAGAGAGAGACTCGGACGCACTGGTCGGCTCGGTCTAGCTGCTTCATGCGGTCGGCGAACGAGAGCTGTTGGACTCGGCGCGCGCGGAGCTTGTCGCGCAGGCTCTTGGCGCTGTTGAACATGGCGATGCCCTCCTGCAGACAAGGTTGCACGCTCAGGGTCCGAGCGTCGACCTGAGAGAGTGGAAGTAAAGGAGGATGGACGCACAGTGTTGAAGAGCTTGAGGAACGGTTGACGAGCGGCGACGAAGGTTTTGGCGAGGCGCGACGGCTCGTGATGGAGGTCCTCGTTGTCGGACGTCTCCTTGTACTGGGAGCGAAAGGTGAGGCGCGCTTGGCGCATCAGACGCCCGCCGAGGGAGGTAGACTCCACCCACGCGCCCTCCTCGG
>Ga0308169_10002985_pt1 | contig 16946 bp, 11 predicted proteins | sample PhyBR1_2_FD_202139 | JGI IMG/M metagenome (GOLD analysis project Ga0308169, IMG submission 202139) | Phyllosphere microbial communities from UC Gill Tract Community Farm, Albany, California, United States - DLSLSB.R1 | ecosystem: Host-associated > Plants > Phyllosphere > Unclassified | place... | reverse complement strand
ACCCCGCTGACTTACACGGAAAATGACAAGAAAATTGTGATTGAACTGACCCAAGAGCGTTGGGTACTGGAAATTTACCGGACGATTATTGAAACCCTACAAGGTTTAGCCTGGATGATGCTGGTGTTTTTTATGGTGGCGTTGATTGCTTATGTCATCGTACGCTGGTCAGAAATAAAATATCAAAACTAAGCATTAAAATAACCTTTATGCTCTGCTCAAATTGGCATACACATGCTAGGCTGAGTATGAATGCAAAATAGACATCTGATGATTTAGTACTATTTTATTAATAAATGAAAACTATCAACTGATAAATTTTAATTATTATTGTTTTAGCGGTCGATAGTGCTTAAGTCTAATCTCCTAAAGTCTAGCTTGTGACAATAAAAAAGCTCATGGTACAACTATTAAACAGATCGAAAGATGCATACTAAAATGAATATCGACGATCACGGGTAATACAACAATTCAAGTACGAAAATTTTCAGTTAAGGAATACCTCATGCCTAAATCAGTATTAGTCATCAATTGTGGGTCATCTTCAATTAAGTTTGCATTATTGCTTGAAGACCAAGAATTCCGCATCCATGGTTTAGCTGAAAACTTAGGTACACCTGAAGCACGTATTAAAGGTGTGACGGTAGGCAATGAACCTGTCGATATTCGTATTCCCAATGCTGATCATAAAGAGGCGCTTGAAGTCGGTTTGGCGCGTCTAGCCAACTATAAGCCTGATGCCATCGGTCACCGTATTGTCCATGGTGGCACACTCACCAAAGCTGAATTACTGACTGACGACATTATTGAAAAAATTCGTGCAGCGACGCCACTAGCGCCGCTACACAACCCTGCGCATTTAGTCGGTATTGAAGCCACCAAACGTCTTTTCCCGGACTTGCCGCAAGTAGCTGTATTTGATACCGCATTCCACCAAACCATGCCGGAACACGCATTCCGTTATGCATTGCCAAAATTCTTATATACCGAGCACAATGTGCGTCGTTACGGCTTCCACGGTACTAGCCATGCTTATGTATCTGAACGTGGTTCAGAATTGGCCGGCAGCTTTAAACAAGGCGGCTGGTTAACGGCACACCTGGGTAATGGTAGCTCGACCTGTGCGATATGGAATGGTCAAAGTGTCGATACTTCAATGGGCTTAACCCCACTTGAAGGCATTGTGATGGGCACCCGTAGCGGTGATGTCGACCCAAGCTTACACAGCTTTCTTGCCAGTAACCTGGGTTGGGATGTCTATAAAATTGACAAGATGCTAAACAAAGAAAGTGGTTTGCTGGGTTTATCAAACAATCTTTCAAATGACATGCGTACCCTGATTGAAGCCTCAGAACAAGGCAATGAAGATGCCACGATTGCGATTGAAGTATTCTGCTACCGTCTTGCTAAATCTTTGGCTGCATTGAGCTGTGGCTTGCCACGTCTGGATGGTCTGTTCTTTACCGGTGGTATTGGCGAGAACTCGGCGTATATCCGTGAAAAAACCATGGCTTACCTACCTCATTTCGGTTTCAACTTAAGCAAACAACAAAACGATAATTTGAAACGCGGTACAGAAGGTCGTATTGATACAGGCACAGGCCCTCAAATTTGGGTCATTCCAACCGATGAAGAAGGCCGTATTGCCAAAGAGACTGCGCACGTTGTAAAAGGCGAGGTGAGTCAGGCAACGGCAAAAAAGTCTGAAGCAGATGTAGCGATGGCTTAAGTCATCGCATATTTTACAATGCGATTATTCATCCTTTTATTTAGAATCAAACTATGAAAACAATTTTACTCGTGCCAACTGGGGAAGGTGTAGGCTTAACTTCGGCCGGCCTAGGCTTAATCTATGCTTTGGAATGCCAAGGCATAAAAGCTGGTTTTCTGAAACCTTTTTCACAAGAACCGCAGCAAGACTTTGATCGCTCAACCGCACTTTACCGTCATTTATCGAATAGTGGAACGGTAGAACCGATTCCTTATACTCGTCTCACTCAGCAGCTCAGCTTAGGTGAAACTGATGAATTGCTTGAACAGGCTGTTCATTTGCACCGCCAAATTGCCAAAAAGCATGACCTGATTATTGTGGAAGGTTTGGTTCCAAATCATCGTGATGCCTTTGCTGCAGAACTGAATGCGACATTAGCTCAAGCACTGGATGCTAAAGTCATTATTGTCAGCAATGCAGACATCAACAAACCTGAAGTTGCGGCAGAAAAAGTTGAAAATCAATTACGCTATTTGGGTGGAGCAGCCTCTACCCGTAATGCTGGCGTATTGTTTATGCGAACCAAAGGCTTAGCCAAAGATTCAGCAGAAATCCCAGTCACGTTTAATCCAAACTTGCGTTTAATTAGTGATACCAACAAATTTGCTGCACAAATTCAAAAAACCCATGCCCATATTGGTTCTGAAAAACTGCCCGTGATTGGCCTGGTTCCTTTCAGTAACACCTTGAGTGTGCCCCGTATTTCCGACCTGGCAGCCCATATTTCAGCAAGCTGGATTAACCAGGGTGAAGCAGCCACACGTCGCATGTTACACAGCAGCCTCATCACTGCAAATATAGAACATGAACTGACTAAGTTTGTTGCAGGCGAACTAATTATTAGTGCCGCTGACCGAATTGACGTTTTATTGGCCAGCAGTCTGGCCAGCAGTAATGGTATTCCTTTGGCAGGATTGGTTTTAACTGAATATGCTGAGCCGAATCCCGCTGTTTTAGCATTTTGCCAGTCGGCCATGAACCATGGCTTACCGGTTCTGCATACCGAATTAAGTGCTTTTGAAACTGCGCAAAGTCTCGCAAATCTCAGCAATGAAATTCCAGTCGATGATATCGAGCGTGCAGAACAAGTTTCACGCTTCGTGTCTAGCCATATTAATGCGGACTGGATTGCTCAGCTGATCAATGGTTCATACAAAGCACGTTTGTCCCCTTCTGCATTCCGTCATGAACTGGTGCAAAAATCAATTGCGGCGAAAAAGCGTATTGTCCTTCCAGAAGGGGATGAACCGCGTACTATTCAAGCAGCAGCAATCTGTCAATCTCGTGGGATTGCCCACTGCATTCTGCTGGCAAAACCTGAAGCTGTGGTTGAGGCCGCTAAAGCACGTGGAATTGAATTACCGCATGATTTAGAAATTCTGGATCCAGACCTGATTCGCGAAAATTATGTCGAGAAAATGGTCGAGCTACGTAAAGGCAAGCTCAACGAATTGCAGGCACGTGAACAGCTGCAAGATACCGTGGTACTGGGTACCATGATGCTGGCTCTGGCTCAAGTCGACGGCTTAGTGTCGGGTGCGGTACATACCACTGCCAATACGGTTCGTCCTGCATTTCAGCTAATTAAGACCGCACCAGATTACTCACTGGTATCTTCTGTGTTCTTTATGCTGCTACCGGATGAAGTCTATGTTTATGGTGACTGTGCCATCAATCCGGACCCAGATGCAGAACAACTGGCAGAAATTGCAATTCAGTCTGCCGACTCTGCCAAAGCATTTGGTATTGACCCGCGCATTGCCATGATTTCGTATTCAACCGGTACCTCTGGTGCAGGTGCCGATGTAGAAAAAGTTGCGAAAGCCACTGAAATTGCCAAGCAACGCCGTCCAGACTTATTGATTGATGGTCCATTGCAATACGATGCAGCATCAGTTGAAAGTGTCGGTCAATCTAAAGCTCCTGGCTCACCAGTTGCCGGTCGTGCCAATGTATTTATTTTCCCTGACTTGAATACCGGCAACACCACCTATAAAGCAGTACAACGTGCTGCAAATGTGGTGAGTGTAGGCCCAATGCTGCAAGGTTTAAATAAACCGGTGAATGACTTGTCACGTGGTGCTTTGGTGGATGATATTGTATTCACAATTGCTTTGACTGCGATTCAGGCAGAGCAGCAAGCTGCTCAATAATTTTTTAATTCAAGTTTTCCGAACCATCTGATTGAAAAATCGGGTGGTTTTTTTTATGGGGTGTTATTCCCAAGTAGAAATGTCCTACCTAATAACCAAATAGAAATGTCCTATATGGACATTTCCAAGTCAAGCACAGGATTCAGATTTCGCTGTTGAATTGCTGTTTTCTGTGCACGTCTGCTTGGCATCTTTTGAGAACGATTGCGTTTGTTTTGCTGTTCCAGTTCTTCATGCTGCTGTTGGATATGATTCAGAACAGCACCCAACCGTTTATTCTCAACAATCTCTCGCTGGTTCAGCTGACTTAATTTATCGAAGATGCTGTAATTGATCTTCCGACTTTCATGCATGATGGCCACAGTACCATCCGGGTATTCTAGAAATTCAAGATACTTGCCGATCAACCTCTGATTTTCTTCTGTATTCTCCAGGAGATATACACATTTATCATAAGTAATGGTCAGGCTTTTCGTCACTCTGCGTGGTTCACGCCAGGTAAAAACATCATCTAACTCTTCGGCTGTTTCAGTGACAGTCCGGTGTAGATCCTTGGGATTAAAAGCCATCTTGGCAAATTTACGATTAAATTGCTCAATAAAGCAGGGCAACCACTTATTCGCATCTGCAATCGAATTGATACCTTCCAGGCGCATCTCCTTAATCAGACGATCCTGAAGTGTTCTATTCGCTCGTTCCACACGACCTTTGGCCTGGGGTGAGTTAGCGAAGATGATATCGATTTTGAGGGTACTGAGTACGCGTCCAAACTGGGTAATCCTGGTGTCTTTCTTACTGCTTTGATTTACCCTAAACACTGAATGTTTATCGCTGTAAAACGCTAAGGGCTTACCGTGCTGTTCAACATACAGGCGTGTTGAAATCATATAGTCAAAGGTTGATTCTGATTCACAGAAGCGTAAATGCTGCAATTTTCCTGTGGCATCATCAATAAACACCAGTAAACAGCATTTAGGTGCTCGTCCTTCAAACCAGTCATGATGTGAGCCATCAATTTGGATCAGTTCACCATAACAATCCCGGTTATATCGAGGCTGATACGGGCGTTTCAGGCGCTTGGCGCGAGGAATCCATAAATCGGCTGCAATCATCCAGGAACGCAGGGTTTCTACTGAAATATTAAAGCCATAAACGCTAGTCAGCTTTTCATGGGCTAAAGTTGGTCCGAAACCATGGAATTGTTCAGCGACCAGATTGAGGCACTTGAGTCTGATCTCTTCAGGAAGCCTGGAATTGCTGGTTTGGCCACGACCGGCATGGGCTAATGCAGCGGGACCTTGAGCTTTGTATTTTTGCAGTAAGCGTCTGATCTGACGTTCTGAAATATGCAGTAGCTGAGCAGCTTGGGATTGAGTTATGCGTTGATCACAGATTTCCTGCAAGATCGACAATCGTTTAAGTTCTTTATCCGACATAGACACCAACATATCAAACCGTCCGCTAAGGAAATTGCAAAAGTGCATATTCTAAAAGCGGACATTTTTACTTTGGAGAAACCGGACATTTCTATTTTGGGCTTACATGGGGATTTCGTATAACAGCCATTATGTTAAATTAGAATGTTTAAGGAGGGGAAAGAATGACCGATAGCTTTATTCATCATTTAATATCTTTAATAGGAAAGTCCAATACAAATAAAGAGTTGCTTGATTTTTTTATAAAAAACTCTTTTATAGAAAGTACAAATGATATTAATTTACCTATTTATGATGAAGATGGGGAGCTATTAGATGAATATGATTTTTACATTAATAAGTATAGTGATGGTTTAAGTTTTATATTTACAGATGAGTCATTTTTTTTAAATCAATCTGATAAACCTATCATAGGAGATCAACTTTATCTAACAACTATCTTTTTTTATAACGATGAGGTCGAAGGTTTTGCACAATATACCAATGAATTACCATATAAAATAAAGCTTTCTATGAATAAAAGCGAATTAGAAAAGCTATTAGGAAAACCACTATTTACAAAAAATGATGATGATGGTGTCGTTAGAAGCCAAAAATGGAAAATAACAGGAAGTCGATTTGAATTGTATACATCATATAAACATAATGGTGATATTAGATATATTTCACTAAGTTTACCTTATTGAGTTTTGTCGCATTAAGGAATTAAGTTTATCTAAAATTAACATAATACACGTTATACAAAATTCTCTTTTTTATTTTATAAAAATCATTTATTTAACCAATATTATAAAGCCCAACTCATGCTAATTGGGCTTTATAATGTAAAGAATCATGTTTTACGCTCAATATTCAATCATTGTTTCACATTTTTATTTAGCATGACTTAAATCAAAACTTTTGTGCCAACCACACCGTATGCCCAGCACAGTCGGGATCTTCCGCAATCATTTTCACAACTTTAAAACCATGATTTTTTAATAATTGCTGATATTCATCTGGTGACAAACTGGCGTGGTAAAGTACGTCGCCAAAAATCTCCCCAATCGACTCACCATGTTCAGGTCCACTGGTAAACATCAACATGGTTCCCTGCTCTGCAAACTGAAAAAACTGTTTAAACATCAGCCGCTGATCATCGGGAGTCAAATGAAAAAAACTGTCCCACGCTAAAATACCCTGAAATTTCTGACCAAAATCGATAGTTCGCATATCGGCTTCTAGCCAGACCTGTTCAGGAAAATGGTGCTTTGCCATTTCAATCATGACATCTGAACTATCCACCCCGACTACAGAATGCCCCTGTTCAAGTAAATATGCCGCTACCGGTTTACCCGAGCCACAGCCTAAATCCAGTATTTGAGCATGTTCAGGAATAAGCGAAAGAAAATGATTGAGCCATGCTTTTTCATAGAGGAACTGGCCGCGCAATTCCGTCCATGCATATGCATGTTTTTTATAAATTTTAATAATATTTTTCGCAAACTCAGATTGATCTTTCATGAGCGGTTTTTTCTAAATACTAATCACAATAGTATAGGCTTATTTATAGCTGGATTTGAAGATTTGAAGATTTGAAGATTTGAAGATTTGAAGATTTGAAGATTTGAAGATTTGAAGATTTGAAGATTTGAAGAAAGTATTATTTTTATAAAATTTAAAGCAAAAAAAAAGAAGATAAAGCCTTATGCCTGATCTTCTTTTTGACCGTAAAACCATGTCGCTGCGATATATAAAGAGAAGCCAACAACTGAAACTACTGAAGTAATCATAAACTTATTACACTCTAGATTTGATGTGCTCATTATGTAAAAGTTTTATGACAGTTATATGACAAATGCGAAAGATCAGAAATATTAAATATGTAATTAAAAATCAAAAATTTATAATATATTTATTTTAAAATGAATCCTTTTTATGAGAAATATTTCATGAAATATGACATTAAAATGCTCATATTTCTAGCAAATGCGACAGTGAAACTGTCCTATAACCTAGCCTATTAAACTTTCGGCCAAAGATTAAGCAAAACGCCCACAAAACTTGCTTTTTATCTTATAATTTAGCCCGCTAGCTAACAGCCCGCTCAAGAGATATTTGATATGACAACTATTATCAAGCAAGATGACTTGATCACATCGGTAAAAGATGCGCTTCAGTTTATTTCTTACTATCATCCACAGGACTTCATCCAAGCGATGAGCCGTGCCTATGATCGTGAAGAAAATAAAGCTGCTAAAGACGCGATCGCACAAATCTTAATTAACTCTCGTATGTGTGCAGAAGGCCATCGCCCGATCTGTCAAGATACGGGTATTGTGAACGTATTTCTTGAAGTGGGCTTAGACGTTAAATTTGATTTAACCATGAGCTTAGACGATGCAATTAACGAAGGCGTTCGTCAAGGTTATCTTGAAAATTCAAACATTTTACGTGCATCTGTTTTAGCAGATCCTGCTTTTGGCCGTAAAAACACCAAAGACAACACCCCTGCTGTAATTCACTACAAACTCGTACCAGGTAACAAAGTCGATATTACTGTTGCTGCCAAGGGTGGTGGTTCAGAAAATAAATCTAAACTGGCAATGTTGAACCCGTCTGATTCAATCGTAGATTGGGTACTGAAAACTGTTCCAACGATGGGTGCAGGCTGGTGTCCTCCTGGTATGCTCGGTATCGGTATTGGTGGTACTGCTGAAAAAGCCATGATGCTGGCTAAAGAAGCATTGATGGAAGAAATCAACATGGACGAATTGCTTCGTCGTGGTCCACAAAGCAAAATGGAAGAACTCCGTATCGAGATCTTCGAAAAAGTAAATGCTTTGGGTATTGGTGCACAAGGTCTTGGCGGTTTAACCACTGTTCTTGATATCAAAATCAAAGATTACCCATGTCACGCTGCGGGTAAACCAGTCGGTATGATTCCAAACTGTGCGGCAACCCGTCATGCACACTTCCAGTTAGACGGTACAGGTGTTGCTCACATTCAAGCACCTAAACTTGATGACTATCCTGCTGTAACTTGGGATTCTTCAACGTCTAAACGTGTGGACCTGGACAACATCACTCAAGAAGAAATGAACTCTTGGAAACCAGGTGATACTTTATTGCTTAACGGTACTATCTATACCGGTCGTGACGCTGCGCACAAACGTATGGTAGACATGTTAAACAAAGGTGAAGAACTTCCGGTAGACCTTAAAGGCAAGTTCATTTACTACGTTGGCCCTGTAGATCCAGTGGGTGATGAAGTTGTGGGTCCTGCTGGTCCGACCACTGCAACACGTATGGACAAATTTACTCGCCAAGTACTTGAAGCAACTGGCTTGTACGGCATGATCGGTAAAGCGGATCGTGGTCCTGCTGCTGTTGAAGCGATTAAAGACAACAAAGCAACTTATTTGATGGCTGTGGGCGGCGCTGCTTACCTGGTATCTAAAGCTGTTCGTGAAGCTGAAGTTGTGGCATTTGCTGACTTGGGTATGGAAGCAATCTACAAGTTTAAAGTTGAAGATATGCCTGTATCTGTAGCTGTTGATGTGAATGGTACGTCTATTCACGCAACTGCTCCAAAAATCTGGCAAGCGAAAATTGGTAAAATTCCAGTAGTAGATGCTGCTGCGGTTTAATTTGCCAAGTTAAAAAAGCACCCTGATGGGTGCTTTTTTATGTTCTGAATGAATATTTCTTATATCAGAACATATTGAGTTGTAATTTCAACTTAAAATTTCTTTAAATCTTTTTACCAAGTCAGCGGATTCCAAAGTTTAAATGGCGTGGTCAACTGAACATCTTCTGCAGGATCATATTTTGCAGGTTTCAGTTTTTGCGCTTTCTTACGTACCTTACCGCTATTTTGATCTAAAGCAACAAAGTTATAACTTTCCGACTTCAGCTGGGTATAGGCAATTTCATTTAAGGCAGTTTTTTCCGGCACAAACATTAAAGGTCCAGATACCTCACGACGGGTACTTAAATTTTCTTCATCGTATTTGATAAAATAAGACTGTCCTGCCTGCACGGTAAAATCCAGATATTTAGGCTTTTGAAAATGTTGCACACCCAAAGGACGGCTGGTTGATATGCGATATGTCCCGACCGGTAATTCAACCCAGTAATAATGATTGTTTAATAAGCTTGGAATACGCTCACTATTGATAAACAAACTGGATGCTACAATTTCCTGGCGGTTCCACTTACTGTCAGGACGGTATAAATAGACAATCGCCGCCTGGTCACTTTGTGCCTGAACCGGTTTAAAGCGCTGACCTAATTTTTGGTTGACCCAAGCACCAATGGTAAACATGCCAAAACGGTACTGTTCCAACAAACTTGGTTCATGTTCAGTATTTACAGGTTTTAAAGTTGAAGTGACTTCGGCATGTTGCATCGCAGATTTGCCATGACATCCCAATAAAATAAAGCTTGCACAGACTGCAATACAGACTCCACGCATGATTTTCCCTCACCGCGTATTTTTTATTTTTGTACTCAATTAAAAGTTCATTCTTCGCTCTATTAATCGCGACATTGATTTGAGTTAGTTGATCTTTTTTAGGCGTCCACGCCTAATCATTGAGATTAACATTGCGCTTTATTTTTGGAAATAAAAAACGTGCGAAAACACCAGTTTTCCGCACGTTTCTGACGAATAGCGAATTAAGCAGATTTAGAGTTTATAACTTTTAAATCAACTTTAGAGGCATCTTCAGTTTCTAATTTAGGTTGACGTTCTGCTTTTAACACGGGTTTTCCTTCACCAGAAATCACTGCATCATTCACAATCACTGTCCCGATATCGGTACGGCTAGGTAAATCATACATGGTTTCAAGTAACGAATTTTCCAGAATTGAACGCAGACCACGAGCGCCCGTATTACGTTCCAAGGCTTTTTTCGCCACGGCACGTAATGCTGAATCTTCAAATACCAGATCCACATTTTCCATATCAAATAAATATTGATATTGACGGGTTAAAGCATTCTTCGGTTCAGTCAGAATCTGCATCAAAGCTTCTTCATCCAGCTCATCCAAAGTTGCAATCACCGGCAAACGACCAATAAATTCTGGAATTAAACCAAATTTCACCAAGTCAGTTGCTTCAACTTGACGGAACAAATCAGACAATTTACGCGTTTCGTCTTTGTTCTTCACTTCTGCCGTGAAACCGATCCCGCCTTTCTCCTGACGCTGTTGTACGATTTTCTCTAGACCAGAGAAGGCACCGCCACAGATAAACAGGATATTTGAGGTATCAATTTGAATGAACTCTTGTTGCGGATGTTTACGACCACCTTGTGGTGGAATGGAAGCAACCGTACCTTCGATCATTTTCAGTAAAGCTTGTTGAACACCTTCACCCGATACATCACGGGTAATTGACGGATTTTCAGACTTGCGGGTAATCTTGTCGATCTCGTCGATATAGATAATCCCTTTTTGCGCTTTTTCTACATCATAATCCGCTTTTTGAAGAAGCTTCTGTACGATGTTTTCCACATCTTCACCCACATAACCGGCTTCGGTCAGTGTGGTTGCGTCTGCCATAGCAAATGGAACATCGAGCAAACGCGCTAAAGTCTGTGCAAGTAAGGTTTTACCCGAACCTGTTGGCCCAACCAAAAGTATATTACTTTTCGCAAGCTCAACAGCGTGATCAGGTTTATGCCCTGAATGAGTCACTTTTAGACGCTTGTAATGGTTATATACCGCAACTGAAAGGGTCTTCTTGGCAACATCCTGACCAATCACATATTGATCAAGTGCAGCACGAATTTCGTGTGGCTTTGGCAAAGGCTTACTTGCCCAATCACCAGATTCAACTTGTTGACTGGTTTGGACTAAATCTAAGCATACGTCCACACACTCATTACAGATGTAAGCGTCCTCACCTGCAATCAGTTTCCCGACTTCAGACTGCGTTTTACCGCAAAATGAACAATGCTTTTGTCCTTGAGGATGGTCGGACATATTCACTCCAATATAAAAATCTGAAAATTATGGACGTTTACTTAACACTTCATCCACGAGACCGTATTCTTTAGCAGCCTGTGCTGTCATAAAGTTGTCACGGTCAGTATCTCTGGCAACAGTTTCATAGTCTTGACCACTATGCTCTGCCATTAAACGGTTTAAACGTTCTTTAATGAATAGAATTTCACGTGCGTGAATTTCAATATCCGATGCCTGACCACGGAAACCACCGAGTGGCTGGTGAATCATCACACGGGCATTTTCCAAGCAATAACGTTTGCCCTTAGCACCTGCATTCAGCAGGAATGCACCCATAGAGGCTGCCTGTCCCATACAATAAGTCACGACATCCGGTTTAATAAACTGCATGGTGTCATAAATCGCCATACCTGCAGTCACTGAACCCCCTGGTGAATTAATATAGAGGTGTATATCTTTATCTGGGTTCTCTGCTTCTAAAAACAACATTTGCGCAACAATTAAATTTGCCATGTTGTCTTCAACTTCACCGGTTAAAAAGATGACGCGTTCACGCAAAAGACGTGAGAAAATATCGAAAGAGCGCTCACCACGAGAAGACTGTTCTACTACCACTGGCACTAAAGCGTTATCAATTGTTGGAACATACATACGTTATTTATTCCTAAATTTTTGTTACTCGACTCATAGTCACAATATGAGGGATAATTGCCGAAAATGCAAAAGATTCCCAATTAAATAACAGATATTTTTTATATAAGCTTTGTGAATTCAGGACAGGTTCAAGATAAGTTCGTAAATAAAAAAAGGCGCATGATGCGCCCTTTTTTAGATCAGCTAAACTTAGCCTTGTTGACGAGCTTGTTGCTCTTTCAATAAGTCTTCATAGCTTACTTTTGTGTCAGTCACTTTAGCAGATGCCAAGATGTGATCAACAACCTGATCTTCTAAAACAACAGCTTCGATTTGAGCACGTTGCTGTTTGTCATTTTTGAAGTATTCAATCACTTCAGTTGGATCTTCATAAGAAGACGCCATGTCTTCGATATAAGCTTCAACGCGAGCAGGATCTACTTCAATTTTAGCATCAGCTAAAACTTTGCTGACCAACACGCCAAGTTTTACAGATTTTTCAGCTTGTTCTTTGAACAGGTCATCTGGAAGCATGCTGCTGTCAAATGCTTGCGCACCTTGAGCACCAAACTGTTGAGTGAACTGTTGAATCATTTGTTGACGTTGACGGTCAATTTCTTGAGACAACATCGCAGCAGGAACTTCAACTTCGTTTGCAGCTACAAGTGCATCAAAAGTTGCGCCTTTTACCTGGTTGCGAAGACCGTTTTTCACTTCACGTTCCATGTTTTTACGAACGTCAGCTTTTAATTTTTCAATACCTTCTTCTTCAGTTAAACCAAAGATTTTCAGGAATTCAGCATCAACTTCTGGAAGTTTTTGTTTTTCAACAAGCTTCACAGTGATTTTGAACTGAGCTGCTTTACCAGCAAGGTTTTCAGCTTGGTAGTCTTCAGGGAAAGTAACATCAATCACTTTCTCTTCGCCTTTCTTCATGCCAACGATACCGTCTTCGAAGCCAGGAATCATACGGCCTGAACCTAGAACCAGTTTAAAGTCTTCAGCAGCACCGCCTTCGAACTTCTCGCCATCTACAGTACCTTCAAAGTCGAAAGTCACTTGCATGTCTTTTTTAGCCATGCCTTTAGTTTCAGTCCAAGAAGCACGTTGCTTTTGAAGGTTTTCGATCATTTGATCAACGTCTTTGTCGTTTACTTCAGTTGCTTTGCGTTCAACTTCTAAACCGTCAAATTTCACGTCAACTTCTGGATAAACTTCTACAGTTGCTTCATAAACAAGAGCGTCTTCTTTATTTTCAACTTTTTCAATGTTTGGCATGCCAACAGCATTGATTTTCTCTTGTTGAATCGCTTCAAACACTGTGTCACGAATAACATCGTTTACAACTTCTTGATAAATGCTTGCGCCATATTCACGACGTACGACATTTAAAGGCACTTTACCTGGACGGAAGCCGTTGATCTTCACAGTTTTAGCAGTGCGTTTTAAACGAGCTTCAAATTGTTCGTTCACACGGCTCGTCGGTACAGATACATTTAAACGACGGGCAACGCCCGAAACCGCTTCAGAAGTTACTTGCATGGCTTCCTCGATATAGAAATAGTAATTGCAATTTTTAAAGTGCCACATTATATGACAACATTGAAAGATATACAAAACAGGATGATTTAACCATTAAATTTTAAGCATTCTGCTCAGAAAAGTCTGTCTTGCTTACAACTTTGAACATCTGTGATGTATAAACCTCGCCATTTTATATATTCTTTTACTGCTCAAGCTGATCTTTTACTGTCGGATTCTTCTATTTCATCCTTTTTATTATTTTCTCTGGCCATCTTTTATCTTTCTTTATTTAACTCCAAATTTTATTTCTTGTTATATAGTCAGATTTTGCATAACACTTTCGAAACATTCATCACTAAAGTTTAATGAATGACGAAAATTGATGATGCATTAATTTCTTTAACTTATTTCGTAATTTTTGTCTCAATATTCAATGCACTCTAAAAACTCTTTAGTAGAATTTCATGATCCAGTCCCCTCTTCCCATCTTTAGAGTTCAAATTGAATGAAGATCAGGAATATAATTCAAATAGAGATTTATATGATTTGATTCAACAAAGAAATTGAGCACAAAAATGAAATATTTGTGGGTGATTTGCCACACAACTGTTAAAAAAAATTAACATCAATATTCCCAATTAAAAACACAAAAACAAACAGAATAATAAATATATAATAAAATCAATAATTTAATTTAATATAGTTATACTATTACATTTAAATAAACGATTGAAAATTCAATATTAATTTCCAATTGCAATCATCATCAATGGTGATGCAAAATAAGAATCATTATTATTCTCATACATTTTTACAATACACCTTTTGAGTTCAAAATGGCCTTTATCAAAACACGCAAAAAAATCGTATCTTCTGCGATTGTGTCTTCACTTTCAGTGATGGCTGGTAATGCAATTGCACAAGATCAAGTTGCTCAACTTGAAACTCTTCACACTCAGGCAGAAGCAGAACAAGGTCTCAAAGTAGATAAATCTGCCAACTCCAAGTTTGTTGCTCCTTTACTGGATACCCCTAAATCGGTTTCTGTAATTTCGAAGCAACTCATTGAAGATACTCAAGTAACAACTTTGAGCGATGCTTTGCGTACTGTGCCTGGTATTACTTTAGGGGCAGGTGAAGGCGGTAACCCGAATGGCGATCGTCCATTTATTCGTGGTTATAACTCAGAAAGTTCGATGTATGTCGATGGCGTACGTAGTGCGACCTCTCAAAACCGTGAAATGTTTGCTGTAGAGCAGGTTGAAGTCACTAAAGGATCTGCCTCTGCAATGGGTGGTGCGGGAACGACTGGCGGTAGCATCAACATGATTTCTAAAGTTGCTAAAAAAGGTGACTTTTTGGAAGGTTCTGTTGGTGCAGGTACAGACAATTACCAACGGATCACTTTAGATGGCAACAAAGATTTTGGTAATGGTGTTGCAGCCCGTGTTGCGGTTATGGGTCATCATAATGAAAAAGCCGGCCAAGCAGATGGTGCTGAATATGCCCGTTTTGGTATTGCCCCGAGCATTACCTTTGGTCTAGACACTGCTACTCGCGCAACTTTAAGTTATTACTACTTAAAATCTGACGATACTCCAGATTCAGGCGTTCCTTATTGGAATTCTGCAAACAATACTGCTACTGGTAAACCTTTAGATGCCAAACAAGGTATTTACTATGGCTGGTTAAACCGTGATTTCCAAAAACAGGAAAATCAAATTGGTACATTTAAGTTAGAACATGATCTCACTGACAATTTAACCATCAGCAATACAGCGGTTTATGGTACTTCTAAAAATGATTATATCTGGACCCAGCCAGATGACTCAAAATTAAATATTGGCAATACTCCAAATGCACAAGTGGTACGTCGTGCCAATACGCGTATTACTGATACAGAGACATTCAGCGACCAACTGGCATTAACCGGTAAATTCAATACTGGGGCTTTAAAACATAGTTTTAATGTCGGTGCTGAATATTCTAAACAGGAATCTGATAAAGGAAGCTATTTACTTACCGATTTAGGTCAAGCAGCAACCTCAACTCTTCCGGCAAATCTGAGTGCAAGTAACGCATGTAGCGGATTCACAAGCGTGACTTCAAACTACTGGTGTACAAATGCATATGCTCCTAACTCGAAAGATCCATGGTTAGGCTCAATCGCAGCAGCACCAAAAGCCAGCACAACTGAAACTGAAAGTACTTCTGTTTATGTTCTAGATAATATTGAACTTACACCTAAATGGTTATTAGACCTGGGTGTACGTTGGGATAAATTTGAAACTGAGCAAGATATTCATGCTACAGGCATAAAATATGCAAATGACAGCGATTTCTTCAATTACCAAGCAGGTGTAACCTATAAACCATTAGAAAATGGTTCTATTTACGCAAGCTACGCAACTTCATCCAACCCGGTTGGGGTGGACGCTGCTGATGGCTCAGAAGGACTTTCTGTTCCTGGACGTAATACCACTGAAGCACAAGCCCAAGCAATCAACAACCTCAAACCCGAGGAAGTTCGCACCATGGAACTTGGCACAAAGTGGGATTTATTTAACGATAAATTAAACTTAACAGCTGCTATTTTCCGTACTGAAAAAACCAATACACGGGCTGTTGATACTGATGGCTTTACCCGAAATATTGGTGAAACTCGCGTAGATGGTGTTGAGCTTGGCGCAAACGGTAACATTACGGATAAATGGGCGGTTTCTGCTGGTTATACTTATCTAGACAGTGAAATTGTCGATGATGGTACCGGTACGAATGATGGCAAACAAGTTCAAAACGTCGCGAAAAACTCAGCAACACTTTGGACAACTTACCAAGTATTACCGCAATTGACTTTAGGCGCTGGTGCGACTGCTATGGATAAAGTCTATGGCGATGCTGCTAACACCAAATATGTTCCAGGTTATGTACGTTACGATGCCATGGCGCGTTATAACGTCAATGACAATGTTGATTTGCAGTTGAACGTTAACAACCTGTCTGACGAACGCTACTTTACTAAAGCATATTCATCACACTATGCCACTGAAGCTGAAGGCCGTAGCGCAGTATTGTCGCTAAACTTCAAATACTAAAATCCATATCAAAATCCCATAAATAATTTATGGAATTTGAGTTTAAATAGCCTCATCATGAGGCTATTTTTATGCTAAAAGAATTTATTCTTCCAAAGGTCTATTGCCGTGATCCATCATATTCCTAACGTCCTCACTAAAGAACAAGTTCAATATTTCCGTGATGAAATGAATAAAATTGAATGGGTTAATGGCAAAGTGACTGCGGGTACACTTTCGGCCACGGTCAAACAGAATCAGCAACTACCTGAAGATTTGCCACTAACTCAGCATTTGGGCACGATTATCTTAGAGTCTTTGGGTCAGCATCCCTTGTTTTTATCTGCGGCCATTCCGCTCGATATCATTCCCCCGCTATTTAACCGTTATGAAAACAATGAAG
>Ga0308169_10002984_pt1 | contig 16950 bp, 14 predicted proteins | sample PhyBR1_2_FD_202139 | JGI IMG/M metagenome (GOLD analysis project Ga0308169, IMG submission 202139) | Phyllosphere microbial communities from UC Gill Tract Community Farm, Albany, California, United States - DLSLSB.R1 | ecosystem: Host-associated > Plants > Phyllosphere > Unclassified | place... | reverse complement strand
GTTGGTGAGCCGGCCGAGGCTGCCGCTCGCGCCGGTGCTGCGAGCGGGCGCCTTGCCCTTGCGCGCCGCGCTCGCGCTACTCGCCGCGACGATCTCGGCGTCCGACTCGACGTCGCCGTCGTGCTCGAGGTCCGACTCGCCCTGCGCGTCGGTCGACGAGCCGCCGTCGGCGCCGTCCTCCTCGCTCGGCGTGACGATGCGGACCTTCTTCTTCTGGCGGCGCGTGCGGCTCGTCGTCGGCGTCGGCTCGCCCTTGCGCGAGCGCGTCGGGGTGAGGAGGCTGTCCGACTCGGTGAGCGTGTCGAGGTCGGATGTGCCGTGCCCGTCGTGCGAGGTCATGCTCGCACGGCGCTTCTTGGCCGAGTGGCCCGAGCGGCGGGAGGACGACGGCGTGGACGAGCGAGGGGGGATGACGACCTCGGGCTGGAGCGAGCACGAGCCCGAGGGCTTGAGGGCGGGCTTGGACGAGGAGGGGCGGCGCTGGCGGCCGGTGCTCGAGAGGAAGGTGGTGCAGGCGCGCTCGTCCTCGCTCGAGTTCGGCTCCTGCGAAAGGTTCGGCATCAGCTTCGCTCCTTGTAGGCACTTGGAGTAGTGAAAGTGGACGCAACGAGACGCTGTAGAGCTTCTGGACGTCCTCGCTGACGCCGGAAGCGACGGCGAGCGTGTTGCCGGAGCCCTTGCCCTGAAGCAGGATGCCGTCCTCGAGGAGCTGGTGCTTGGCCTCGAGAACGAGGGTCGCAAAGCTCGTGATCATGGCGCCGGCCGAGGGGGGAGGAGCGTGGCTGGCGACTGCGGGGGGAGGGACTGGGTCAGCTCGTCGTCGTCGGTCGAGGAGACGAGGCTCGAAAGGGAGGGAGGGAGCGAGGACGCACGGTACGTATTGACGCTCGAGTGCCCAACGCCCCTCTGGCCCCTCTTCTTCTCACGCGAGAGGCGCACGACCGCGGCGAGGACCTTGGCCCTGAGCGCCGTCGACTGGCCGGTCGTCGTCGTCCCGCCCGAGTCGCGACTGATGCCGGCCTGCGTCTTGACGGACTGGCGCGCGGCGGGCTTGGGCTTATGCTTGGACTTGCGCGAGTCCTTGTGCCGGATCGGGTCGTGCTGCTGCTGCGGTGCCGAGGCGATGGCGGCCGTGTCGAAGCGGGTCGTGGAGAGGCGAGCGCGCTTCGGGAGGGTGCGGCTGAGGGGCGCCGAGCTCGCAGTGGGTCTCGTGCGGCCCATGTCGCGCGACTCGAGCCGTGCAGCAGTGCAGGCGAGGAAGGCGAGTGAGGGGAAGGAGGGCAAGAGGCGGACGGCCGCCCTCCTCCTCCCGAGCGCGCTCACGCCGGCGTCCGTGCGGGGTCGAGCTGGAAATTCCGCTCGGTCTCGCTCGCTGGGTCTCAAGGGTTGGGCAACCGGGCTTCTCGCTGAGAGCGCAGCACAGGAGCGGCGCAGCTGTCGAGGGCGAGTGCACGACGAGGTGAGCGAGGGCGGCGAGATTGCGCGCGTTACCGAGCGAGCCTTACTCGGCAAGAGGCGCGTTCTGACGCGACTCGGAGGCAGCCAAAACCGGCCGGCCGCTTTCGCTCGGGGTTGTGGCCCAAGTCCGAGTTCCGCTCGCGCCTCGCCTCCACGCTCCTCCTTCTCCCACCCTCTCGCTCAAGCCAGACCGCGACCACTGGCACAGCAGCATGGAGCATCTCGACAGCCAAGCCACACCCGCACCGCCCGCCCTCGAGCCCGGTCCGCTCCTCCACCCGACCTCATCGCTCTCCTCGCTCCCCGACGAGCTCCTCGCCCTCGTTGTCGACCAGGCCCTCGGCGAGCACGCCCCGAGGCTCTACAAGGATCGTCAGCAGACCGGCATAGCCCTGTCGCTCGTCAACAAGCGCGTCGGCGGCGTTGCCCAGCCCAAGCTCGTCGAGGCGGTGCACATCGAGGTCGACGAGGATCACGCCGACGCGCTCAGCCCGCGAGCCGAGCTGGTCGCCGTGGGAGCGCCAAGCAGGAGCCTCGCACTTTGCATGTCCTGTATCGACGGCACCCAGACGGTCTGCGCGCCCCAGTACCTCTACACGTTCACCAACCTCCGGCACCTGTCGCTCGTCGACTTAGCAGACGTCGACCTGGATGAACTGACGCAGCTCCCCGGTGCGTCCCTTCCCTTCTACTGGAGCGCCATTGCCCGAGCTCGAGCTGACGCCGCACACCCTCCCTTGCAGAGCTGCGCGAGCTCGTCCTGTCCAACGTCGCCCTCTCGGCCAGTCGGCCTTTCGTCGCCGCAAAGCTGCGGTCGCTCACCCTGTACCGCGTATACAAGGAATACTACGGCGAGCTCACCGTTGAGGGCTTATCAGCCCTCCTCACGGTGCAAGGCGTACCCGCTCTCGAGCACCTCTACTTCGGCGGCACGCCGACTTCGACGCGCGGACTTTACACTGAGAACCTGCTGGCTCGTCTGCGCTATATCGGTGTCGAGGCGATCAAGCTCACGGCGTACGGGCGGGCGCACAGCGTCGGCTGGGCGGGCCAAGCGCAGCTCGGCTCGGCGGACCTCGACAAGATCCTGTTCGATCTGCCCGTCGCCCAGATGCCCCTCATCGAGTACAGCGCCGTGTCGGACGTGCGACACCTCCGCATCTACTCGCACAGCATCGACGGCATGGAGGACCTCGACGCGGTCGCAGACGCGTACGACGAGCTCACCTACTACCTCGCCAAGCGTCACCCAGACCTCGTCACCCTGTACGTCGCCGCCGGCCTCGACCCGTCGTGCGTCATGCTTCCGCGCAAGCTCAACGACGCCATGGTGGCTCTCGAGCAGGCGTGCGCGTATCAAGGCGTCGAGCTCGTCTTCGAGGGCTCGTGCGACGAGTACATCGTCGGCGAGAGCCGCCGGTCGGCGCGCTTCGAGGCGCGGTGCAGGCGCATCGAGGCCGAGCGAGCGGCGGCGGCGGCGAGTGCGCCGAGGGCGTGAGGGAGAGGCGGCGAGCGGGAGCGCGAGGCGGCGCCGGGCGGGCGGTGAGCCGGCGCGAGAGAGGGGTCCGAGCGGCCTCGGGACTCTCGCTCTACAACTTGTACTGCGACTCGGCCTTTCGTGCTCTCACTCGCTCGTCTAGCAGAGAGAGAAGATCGCCTTGGCTGCGGAGCGAGAGCGCTCGCTGAGAGGAAGAGGTCGCTCGAGACGGGACGAGGACGAGAGAGAGAGCGAAAAGGGGTATCTTCCAGGACGTCTATAGCTACAGCGGACGGATAGAGAGCGACGACGAGGGTATCGAGGACGGCTGGAGGTGCGAGAGCGGCGAGGAGGTCGGGCAGGGAGGTCGGGTCGGCGGCGGAGAAGGCGGTCACCCTGCGGTCGCCAAAACTAAGCGTTAGTCCCTCGAAAACGGGCCTGAGAGCGAGGAAATGAGACGCAGAGAACGGGCACCTGCATGTGGATGGACCAAGGTTGAGAGTGAGAGTCAGCGACGGTTTGGCTGACGGCGAGAAGGAGAAGGAGGAGGAGCAGGAGGAGGAGCAGGAACGGACCAGCCGATGAACATCTGCGAGAGGTTGGACAGCGACGTCGCCTGCTCGATAAGCCGGTCGACTTGTGCATCGACCGCGAGGCTCTGCGTCGGCTTGAAGTCGCGGCCGGTGAGCTTCTGTTGCACGCGCTCGATGACTTGCACAGCCCGAGTGTTGATCTCGCCCACCGCTCCATCTGCGGGCGGAAGAACCGAGTCAGCGCATGCGCGTCATCGTCTTGAGAGCGACGAGGGAGATGTAGAAGGGGGGAGAGGGAGAGGGAGAGGGCGAGGGAGTTGAGAGAGAGCGACGCACCATCGTGAATGTTCGTCTCGTCGCCCCGAGGCCGCCTCGTCGCGCCCGCCGCGCCGTTCTCCGCCCCGCCTCGCGCCTGCTGCCCTCCCACCTGCCTGCCGCCCTGGACGAGGCGCCAGTTGATGAGCGGGTCGTGCACGAACGCCTCGAGGACGGCGAGGATCGACTCCTTGTTCTCGCGCAGGACGCGCATCGTGTGCTGGCACGTGATCTTGAACGTGCCCTCGATGCCCGACACCTCCATGGCCGACGTGAGCATGCGCGTGAGGCGGAACGGGACCTTCTCGGGGTGTTTCTGCGCGCGAAGGCGAACTTGAGAAGGTCAACTCAGAGCGCGAGGTTTCTCGAGGAGCGAGAGCGAGGACGCACCTCGCGCTGCATGGCGACCTCGAAGCAGTCGCCAAAGTCGACGTGGACGATCTTGCCGCTGACACGGTCCATGAGGAGGTTGGACGGGTGCCGGTCGCCAAGGCCGAGGATGTGGCCGACCATGGACATGACGGCGAGCGTGCGGCAGTAGTTGCTGCGGCGGTCGAGCCACGCCTCCGAGTTGCGGCTCTTGAGCCACAGGACCCGGTAAAAGTCCTGGCCGGTCGTGTTGTCGAGCGCGTACTCGAACACCTCGAGCTTCTGGATCTGCATGAGGTGGTCGAAGTCGGGCGCCATCTGCGAGGGGGAGGGGAGCGAGCGTCAGCACCTCGTCGCCGCATGCACTCAAGAGGAGAGAGAGCGGGCGCACCTGGAGGATGAGGCGGTGCTCGATGTTGAGCAAGATCTTGCGGCTGTCGCGGTAGTTCTTGATGAGGACGTGCAGCGTGTCGGTGTTGTTGACCCAGCCGAGCAGGCCCGAGTTGGGCGAGAGCGGGATGACCGGGTACTTGACGATCGTGAGGTGCCGCTTGAACGTCTCGGGGTCCTTGCCGAGGAGCGTGTTGACGAGGCCGAACAGCTGCATGACCCGCTCGTCTTGGCGCAGGTCCTCGTGGCCTGCGAGCGTCGAGAAGCAGAGCGTCAGCCTCGTGTGCGCGATTGCAGGAGAAGGAGGAGGGAGAGAGGGGACGCACCCTTGAGCAGGAAGTTGTACTCGACGCCGTCGCTGCCGTGCACTCGGAGCTTGCGCGGGCGCTGCTTGGACGTGAAGACCTCGAGGTTGGCGCCGAAGCTCGCGATACGCACGATGCGCTTTCCCGTCTGGTACGTGCCCGGGATGGCGAGCTCGAGGTCCTTGGCGTTGAGGAGCTTGGGCGAGACGTACTGCAGCTCGAGGAGCGTGAGCGTCGGCAGGTTCTTGTTGATCTTGCGGAAGACCTGCGTGCGAGAGAGAGAGAGCGTCAGTGGGCGGCCATGCAGAAGAACGAGGAGGGAGGGACGCACCTGGTAGTAGAGGTCCCAGGCGTGGTTGAGGTCGTTGATCTCGCCGTACTGGCGGTACCTGCGGCACGACTCGCGCGCGTCGGCGAGGTCTCGGCCGAACGTCTGAGCGAACGAGATCTCGCGCAGCGTCTCGGGGCCCTGCAGGGGGAGGGAGAGAGGGAGTCAGGAACAGGTCGATCCCTCGAGGGGAAGGAGGGAAGGGAGGAACGCACCTTCTCGAGCATGTCGTGGAGCGGTTCGAGCGTCGCGAACATGGCGTCGACGTTGTGGTCACCGTAGAAGAGGCGCGACGCCTCCTCGAGGCCCTCGTGCCAGAGCTCGTGCCACAGGATGGCGACCCGGATGAGCTCCTGCGAGACGAGGACGGCCTGCTCGACGAGCGTCGCGCTGTGGTCGCGCATCTTGTTCATGATCGAGAGGGCGGCGCGACGACGAGTCTCGCTCGGGTACTTGGACGCGACCGTGAGCGGGTAGACGAGCGCCTGCGGGTGCGCCCGCCCGACGTCGGTGAGGACGTGCTGGATGAGCTTGCGCACGGCCGGGTCGGGCGCGTGGATGCGGGCGATGAGCTGTACGACAACGAGAGAGTACGTGAGCGGGCCGTGCGCGAGGAGGGGGAGCCACAGGGCGAGAGGGGAGGGGGGAGACGCACCTGCGGGACGACGTCGAGCCAGGTGTCGATCGAGACGCTGCGGAAGCCCTCCATGATGGCCGTCGACACCTCGTTGACGTGACCGTACTTGAACCAAAGCGTGAGGAGGCGAAGGGTGTCCTGGAGCGAGCTGTCGGTCGAGAGGGCGATCGAGCGGAAGAAGGCTGCGAGCGAGCGAGACCGAGTCAGCGCCTCGTTCCCCTGGGCGGCGACGGCGGCGAGAGAGAGAGAGAGAGAGACGCACCTTGGACGGCGGGAACGAGGTGGACCGAGTAGGCCTGCGGCTTGTTCGGGTCCTGCTCGCCCTGGCTCTTGGCAAAGTGCGACACGACCTCGGAGTTGGCGAGGGCCCAAGCGTGCCACGCCTTGTACCAGGTCGGGTCGAGGCTCGTCGCGAGGAGGTACGAGCGCAGGATGTCGGGGATGATGTCCTGCGGGCGAGGAAGGGAGCAGAGTCAGCGCTCGGCCGCGCGAGGGAGAGAGGAAGAAGAGGAGGAAGAGGAAGCGGGCGACGCACCGAGCCCCAGTCCTCCTGCATGGCGCTCTGCCACTCGCCGAGCTTGTAGTGGCAGCGAGCAAGGAGGCGAGTGTACTCGGCCTTGCGGCCCGAGTTGACGACCTCGGCGTTGGCCGTCTGCTCGCCGTCCGGGTGGATGCCGAGGTCGGCCGACAGCTTGGCGGTAAAGTCGCGCAGGAAGGCGAGCGTCTCCTCGCGCGCGCCGCTCGCCCACTGGTACTTGAGGTGCGCGTAGATGACCTGGGGCGGGCCCGACATGGCCGGCCCGCCCATGGTCGCGTGGTCGTCGCCGAGGAGCGAGTTGAGCGTCTTCTCGGCGAGGCCGAGCCGGCCCGACTTGCGGCACAGGTTGGCGAACTTGACCCACATCTCGGTGTTCTCGCGCGGCGTGACGACGAGGGCGCGCACCTTGAGGATGCGCTGCCACACGTCGACGTCGCGCTTGCACCCCTTGAGGCGCTTCATCCACGTCTTCTGGATGACGGCGCGGCGCTCGTTGTTGCCGTGCGCGGTCGCCTCCTTGTACGTGATGATCTCCTCGAGCTCGGAGAGCATCTGGATACGTACGACGGCGTCGTACGCGCGGTTGTAGCTCTCGCCGACGAGCGTCGTCAGCTCGGTGTCGAGCAGGTCGCGCGCCTTGTTGATGTGGCTCTGCGCCTTGTGGAACTGGCCGCGGTGGATTGACAGGATGGATCGGAACCAGGCGCGGTCGGCCGAGTCGTGCTTAAGGACCTGGATGTAGGCGTCCATCGACTCCCACTGGGCGAGGCCCCACGACGCGGCGGCGGCGAGCGGCGCAATCTTGCGCTTCATGTCGTGCGGCGCCTTGGACCAGTTCTCCTGGGCGAGGATGGCGAGCGACTCCCACTCGCCGAGCGCGTGCAGGCACCGCATGCGGCCGAGCGTCGCCTCGGTGTCGTCGGGCGCCTCCTGCGTGCGGCGCTCGAACGCGGCGAGCGCGTCCTCCCACCGCTCGAGCTCGATGTACCACTCCTCCTTGAGCTCGAGGTTGTGGACCTGGTGCGCGTGCGTGAGGATGCCGATCGAGACGTCGGGTTGCTGGAGCGAGTTGTTGATCCGGACGAGCTCCTCGATCGTCTGCACCGACGGGTCCGACAGCACCTCGAGCTCCTTGTAGTGCAGCGCCTTGGCGTAGGCGCGGCACTTGAGGGCGTACGCGCCGAGCGTCGCGATCGGGATCGGGAGGACCTTGTCGTCGTGCTCCATAAACTCGGCGAGGTTGAGGAGCGTCTGGGTGATCTCGGGCGGCAGCGTCGGCGAGGCGAGGGCGGTCGAGATGGCGCGCACGAGCTCCTCCTGCAGGGCAAGGTCGACGTCAGCGTCGGATTCTTGCTCGAGAGCGAGACGGAGGGTGGGAGAGAGAGAGGGACGCACCTGGTACTGGTCGTACAGCTCGGTCCAGCACGAGACGAAGGCGGCGTTGAACAGGTCGCGCGCGAGCGGCGGGTACACCTCGGCGAGGTTGGCGCACGCCCGAAGCGTGTGCGACGGCGACGACTTGAGGAGCTGGACGCTGAGGCGCTTGAGCCACTCGCGCCAGTCGTCGGGCTTGGCGCGGTCGGCCGGCTCCCACGCCGCCTTGAGCATGACCTGGTTGACGGGGAGCTTGCCGACGCCGGCGTCGGCTGCGACGGTCGCCTCGTTGCTCGGGAGGATGATCCTGCAGCGGGGGAGCGAGGATGAGGGTCAGCTCAAAAGCGCGCACGGACCTCGTCAACTCGAGCGAGCAGAGAGGGAGGAGGGCGCACGGGTCGCCGAACGTCAGATTCTGCGGCAGGGGCTCGCCCTTGAGGAGGCGTGCGACGAGCGCCTCGTAGTGGGCGTGCACGATGCGGTTCTTGACGAGGGCCTGTGCGCGACGAGTCTGATCGTCAGCAAAGGTGCTCTCGCCGCACGACCTTGAGAGAGAGCGAAAGAGGGAGCGCACCTTGTTGATCATGCCGACGAACAGGACAAAGTCGGACCCCATCTGGAGGAGGATGGCGCACAGAGCCTCCATGGCGGGCGTGCGCAGCTCGGCGGGCGACATGGGCGACGACAGGACGCGCGCGATCGGGTGCACGATGCTCGACGCGTGGTCGGCAAAGTTGAGCTTGCGCGACAGCTGCGTGATGGTCTGCATCGCCTGCTTGCGCAGGATGAGGGGCACGTCGGGCTGCTCGAACGTGCGCACGATGGCCGGGATGACGAGGTGCAGGTACTCCTCGAGGCTCGACCCGAAGATGCCGAACGCGTGGAGGACCCGGATGAGCGTGTTCTGGCGGCGCGCCTCCTTGAAGCCGAGGTTCTGCTCGAACGCCTGGAGCATGAGCGGGAGGAGGTTGGGGAGGTAGGCCTTGAACTCGGCGTCGAGCGCGAGCGCGATCGACTGGATCACGTCGACGATGATGACCTGCAGGCCCGGGTTGGTCGTCGTCGTCCAGAACTCGCGGATCGTCGCCATGATGGGCGCGAGGTGGTTGCGGACGTGCTGCTTGACCATCGAGATGAGCTGGCCGAGGTTCTGGAAGTAGTACTCCTGGAGGCCGACCGGGCAGCTGCGCATCACGTTCAAGAACGCCGGCAGGACCTGCGGCAGGAACGTGACGACCTTGAGCCGCAGCGACCTGAAGATGTACATGATGGCGTCGACGACGGCCGTGTGGTGCTCCGACAGGGACGGGTCGTTGAAGACGACGAGGAGGGCGCTGAAGGCGATCGTCGGGTAGTACTCGTCGTGCTGGGGCCCGATGTTGGACGGGTGCGTCGGGTCGGTCGGGTTGAACGCCTCGACGTAGGCGTCGTTCGAGATGCCCTCGACGACCGTGTGCCGGTACGGGTCGAGCGCGCCGAGCGTGCCCATGACCCGGATGATCTCGCGCCGCGTGTGCTGGCCCGACTCGGTCTTGAGGAGGCCGATGAGGAGCCCGAGCAGGCTCGGGTGGTCGAGGTACGGGTCGATCACGTACCCGGCGTACGAGCTCAGCTGCCCGAGCGTGTGCAGCGCCGCCTCGCGCTTGACCGTCGACGCCTGGTCGTGGAGCGTGTCGAGGATGAGGGCCATGAGGGGCCCGAGCTGGACGAGGAGGTCCTCGCCGCCGACCCGGGCGAGCTCGCCGAGCGTCGTCATGATGCTCGAGGCGACGGCCGGCGACGCGTCGCGCGACTTGGGCAGGAGGACGTTGAGCATCGGCACGACGTAGGGGCGCGTGAGCCGCTGCGACGCGCCGACGAGGAGCCCGAGGAGGGTCGACGCCTCCTCCTTGCTCCGGGCCGACGTCGAGTACTCGAGCTCGGTCAAGAGCTGGATGAGCGTCTTGCGCAGCGACGGCATGACGTACGCCGGGTTGACGCCCGCGAGGCGGCCGATGATCTTGATGGCGACCTCGCGGATGGCGTACACCTCGTCGTTGAGCGCGATGAAGAGCGACCGGACGCACTCGGCCTGGGCGAGGTGGCGGTCAAACTTGGCGTCGAGGTTCGAGATCGTGTCCTGGCGGATCGTCGGGTCTGCAGGAGAGCGAGCAAGGAGTCAGTTGAGCTCGTCGAGAGAAGCGAGAGAGGGAGCGGTCGAGACGCACCTGGGTCGGCGATGGCGAGCGTGAGGAGCTTCTCGAGGACCTCGTTGACGAGCCGGATCGCGTTGTTGCTCGTCTGGCCGACGACCGGGTCGTGCGCGAGGATCGAGCAGCACGACAGGGCCGCCGCGCGCCGGATGTCGGGGTTGTCGTCGTCGACGTACCGCGCGACGTGGTCCCGGACAAACTCGCCGAGGCTGTGCTCGTCGTCGGCCTCGGACGGCGGCGCCGTGCGGTGGATCTGGAACACGCCCTTGAAGTTGAACGTGCCGAGGACCTCGAGCGCGAGCATGATCTGGGCCTCGTCGCGCTGCTCGGCCGGGAGCTGGAGGGCGCGCTCGAGCCGCTGCTGACGGCGCGGCGCGCCGGCCTGGACGAACGGCTCGCCGGCGAGGATCTTGGACACGAGGTTGAGGACGCGCTCTGCGAGAGGAGGTGGCAGAGCGCGAGAGTCAGCCGCCGGCGCGCGAGAGGGAGGGAGCGAGAGAGCGGCGGACGCACCCTGGATCTCGGGCAGCAGCGGCGGGATGTCCTTGCCGAGCTGCGTGAGGGCGACTTCGAGTGCGGGCGACAGGCCGTACGCAAACATGAGGTCGAGGAGCTCGTGCATGTGCTTGGTGAGGGCCTGTCCGACCGACTGGGCGAGCATGCCGATGCACTGGAAGATGCTCTCCTCGGACGGCGCGCCCTTCTTGCCGCGCTGCAGGAGGCCCTCCTTGACGCTCGCGAGGATAGGGTCGAGGTACGGCGCCATGGCCGCCTTGACCTGCATGGCGACGAGGCCGATCGCCTGGAACGACGTCGTGCGGTCGCGGTTGTTCTTGAGCTGGCCGAGGAGAAAGACCATCGTCTTGTGCAGGTACTGCGACGTGAAGGCCGGCGTGTTGAACGAGGCGAGGGTCGGGATGAGCTCGACGACGGCGCGGCGGACGAGCGGGTCGCGGTGGTCCTTGAACGACAGGATCTGGTCGCACGTCTCGGGGTAGCGGTCGCTCATGTACTGTGGGGATGCAGAGAGTCATTGACGAGCTCGACGGTGCGTATCGTCGAGCGGGCGAGGAAGCGGAACGCACCGTCTTGCTCTGAAGGAAGAGCTCCTTGAAGCCGAGGAGCGAGCCGTGGATCGCCTCGTGCGTGTTGAGCTTGAGGCCGCGCTGCGCCTGCTCGAGCACCATCGTAAACATGTCGTTGCGGTACTGCGAGTCGCGCTGCATGGCGATGACGAGGCACCCGGCGAGCGCGCCCGAAGCGGCCTCGCGGATGGCGACCTGCGGGCGGGGGAGCGAGTCGTCAGCGGGGCTCAGTCCTTGTCGAGAGAGAGAGAGGGCGCTCGACGCACCTTGGGGTCTCGAAGCGCAGTCCACAGGTTGTCGAGCAGGTCGGGCACGTTCTCGTAGACGAGTCCCGGCGCCGAGCGGGTCAGCTCGCGCAGGACGAGGACGGCGGCGTAGCGTCGCGCCTCGATGCGCTCGCCTGTGGGAGGTGCCTGAGTCAGTGAGAGTACCTGTGTGCATGTGCAGGAGGGAGGGGACGCACCTTGCAGCCACTCGATACAGCTCTTGACCTGGATGTCGACGTGCTCGCCCATCTGCGACCCGCCTTGGGCCGCCAGTCGTGCTGTGGGGTCGTACAAGCGTCAGCACCTCGTCGATCAGAAGGTGAAGAGAGTGAGCAAAGACGCACCGAAGACTTTGGCGGCCATGGTCATGACGAGCGGGTCGGGACAGGGGAACGCGCGCTGGACCGAGGCGGCGAGGCGGATCGCGCGCGACATGTCGTTGCCGAGGACGTCGACGAGCTTGTCTGCAGGGCGTCGCTCGTCAGTCTAGTCCCCGCTCGGAGCCGCAGAGAGAGCGCGAGGAGGGAGGACGGACCGATCGCAGTGATGCCGGCGAGCTTGTCCTGGAGGTCGCTCGAGTTGACGAGGGCGAAGCATCGGGCGTGGATCTCCGAGTAGACCTTGTTGAAGGCTTCTGCCGACAGGGTGCGCGAGCTGGCGAGGACCTGCGGGGCGTGCGAGAGGGGTCAGGCTGCGCGCCGACGGGCGGGCGGGGACGAGGAGGAGAGAGGGGGGAGAGCGGGACGCACGTAGTGGGAGAGCTCGTTGGCGGCACGGAAGCGGATGTCGTCGGATCTGGGTGGCGTGCAACGCAGCTCGTCAGCGCTGCTCGCTCGCACGAGGTCGCCTCGAGATGGCGACGACGAGGCGATGAGGGCTGCTCCTCCCGCCTCGCTCTGCAGGCTGTACGACCGGCGCATCCCACTTCATGTACATCGTAAAGGAACCAGCCGGACTCACTTGCTGCGCATGTCAAAGAGGACGGCGTCGAGCGACCGCTCGGCCACTGCGGGTCCGCCGACTCCGACCGCCATCGTGGAGGGCTGGGCGAGCTGGTGGGCGAGTACGGGCGAGTGCTGGCGAGGTGTGCGGTGCAGGCGATAGCGCGCAGGGGTGAGGGGTCGAGAGTTGGTGCGGCCAGAGCGAGTCGCGGCGGAGGTGGGGAGAGACGGCGGCGGCGCGGACTCGCTCTTGCGGCTCGCTCGCTTCCTGAGCAGTCAAGGGGGTTCGCAGGACGCCGTGCTCACGACGACGACACATTGACGGAGCTACTCTCGCTGGCTGTGCTCTCGAAGCTGTCCCTCGCTTGCTCAGCCTCTCGAACCAAGGCCGGTCAAGCATGCAAACGCGCTCGCGCCTCGTTGCAGACCCGGCGACGTACACCGCGGTCCAGCTCAAGCTCCAGCTCAGACCGGCGCGACGCCGTCCATGCCGGCCTCGCCGTAGTCGGCGGCAGGAGCGACGGCCGTGAAGGCGTGCGGGCGCTGGTTGTAGTCGATGGCGAGCGGGCGGCTGCGCGGCGGGGTCGACGACAAGCATCAGCACAGGCTCGGGTGCACGAGAAGTGAGGAGACGGCGAGAAGGAGGACGCACCCGCCGTACAGGTACCCGTTGAAGCGCTCCTTGGCCGTCGTCGCCTCGTCGATGCTGCCGAGCTCGACGACGCCCGAGCCCTTGCTGCGCCCGTGCTCGAACAGGACCTCGGCGTTGTTGACCGTGCCGCACGTCGCAAACAGCTCGACGAGGTCCTCGTTCGAGGTCGACCAGGGGAGCTGCGCGCGAGGAGAGCGAGGGCGAGGTCAGAAACGGCTCGACGACGCCGCGCTCGACATGGCACGAGGTGAGGGAGGAAGGAGGACGCACGTTGCGCACAAAGAGCTGCTGCGACGGCGGCAGCATGTTGCCGACGCCCGCCGCCGGGCCCGTCGGCAGCCCAGCAAACGCGCCCGGACCCATGCCCGCGGGCGCGCCATACCCGCCTGCGCCAAACCCGCCCGCCGCCGCCGCGCCGTACGCGCCGTAAGCTCCCGGCGCACCAAAGCCCGGCGCCATGCCGCCGAACGCAGCGGCGCCGCCGAAGCCGCCGCGCCCGCCAAAGCCACCGCCAAAGCCGCCGCGGGCGCCGCCGAAGCCGCCGCGCGCACCGCCGGCAAAGGCGAGCGGGAAGCGGTCGTGACGGACCTCGAGGACCGATTGGTGCCCGCCGACGTCGAGCGTGAAGCCGTTGTACATGTCTGCGAGGGGACGAAGAGCAGGTGTCAGCGGTCGCTCCGTCTCAAGCAGCGCACCAGCTCCCGCTCGCCCACATGGACGAGCGCAGAGCACGAGACAGGCGAGACGAGGGACGCACCGATGGCCGTCTGAGCGTCCTGCTGCGTCTCGAAGATGACGGTGCCCGTGCCCGAGTGCGAGCCGTCCGGGTTCATCTTGACGTCGGCGCGGATGATGCTGCCCGCCGCGCGGAACAGGTCCTTGAGGTCCTGCCAGCCGACCGTGAAAGGGAGCTGCGAGCGTGCGAGCGAGCGGAGCGTCAGTGCAAGCTCGTGAGGAGAGCGAGCAAGGGAGAGAGAGAGGGGGAGAGAGGGAAGAGAGGCGACGCACGCCCTGCACGTAGAGGTGCCGTCCCGACCCGCCGCCCGCAACCGGCCCGCCAAATCCGGGCGCCGCGCCGCCGAACCCGCCGCGGCCGCCGAACCCGCCGCCGAACCCGCCGCCGCGGCCGGGGAACGCGCCCGGGCCCATGTAGCCCGCGCGGCCCGAGATGGCCGCCGCGCCGTACTTGGCCGACTCTTCGCGGTCCTGCGGGCGTGTGAGAGGGCGTGAGCGACAGGGACGAGAGGCTGAGAGGCCGGAAGGCGAGGAGGGAGAGGGGGAGAGGAAGGCGCCACGGACCTCGCGGATGAAGAGCGGGCGCCCGAGGAGCTGCTGGTCGTTCAGCTCGCGGATGGCGCGCTGCGCCTCTTCTGGCTGGCTGAACTCGACGACGCTGCGGGAGCGAGAAGGAGAGAGGCGTCGGTGCGTGCGCCGAGAGGGACGAGAGGTGGGAGGGCGAGGAAGGGGACGCACCCGCAGCCCTTTGACATGCCGTTGGGCAGGAGGAGGATCTCGGAGAAGACGACGTTGCCGGCTGTAGGTCGCGGCGGGTGCAGGTCGAGTCGAGTCGAGGAGGCGGGCGAGAGGTCGAGTCGAGGTCGAGAGGAGGATGGTCGAGGTGGAGAGGGGGACGATGGCGAGGAAGGAGGTGAACGGCAGGAGGTGGAGGTCGTCGAGGGGAAGAGGGAAGGAGGGAGACCGCCGCCGCGCCATGTCCAACAAGGAGAAAACCGAGCCATCCATCAATACCGCATTCTCGCTCAGATCCCGAGGCTGCTGCTGACCCTCAACTCTTGACCTGCTCCGACGCACACACGCACCTGCACCGCGCCGAGGAGGGAGGGAAGACGAGCCGAGCGGCGAGGCGCGCCAGCTCGAGAGGCTCGAGCGCCCGAGTCGAGGTCGACCGAGTCGGGCGCGTCGCCCTCAGCCCGCCGCTCCTCGACGCTGCCGCCGCCGCCCTCGCCCGCCCCGAGACAGAACAGAGAACCCAGACCCACCCTCGCGCATAAAGTCCTTGAGGTCGTTCCACTTGACGCCGAACGCGAGGTTGCCGACGTAGACCCTGCACTCCTTGCGGCTGCGCTTGGCCGCCTCGTTGGCCGCCACCTCGCGCGACATGGCCTTGTGCATCGGGTTGACCGGCCCGCCGCGGTGCGCCCCGCCGCCGCGGCCGTGGCCGTGGCCGTGGTGCGGCTCGCTGCGGCGGTCGTCGCGCTCCGAGCGGTCGCGGCTGCGGCTGCGCGAGCGCGAACGCTCGCGGTCGTGGTCGCGCGAGCGAGCGCGCTGCGGTGAGCGGTCGTCGGTGTCCATGCGGCGGGCGGCGGGGCTGCGCGAGCGGCGGGGCGAGGGCGAGCGGCGGCGCGGGGAGGGGGAGCGGCGGCGAGGAGGAGGAGAGCGCGAGCGGGAGCGCGAGCGCTGGCGGTCGCGTGGCTGTTGCAGGAGCAGGAGCAGGAGAGGTGGCTCGGAGTCAGTCCTGCGCTCAGGAAGGGCGGGCCCTCGCTGGATCGCCCTTGACCGGGGCCGTCCTCGCGCCGGATGCTTGCGAGGCCGGTCACGCTCGGCAGGGTCCCCGATCAGGGCCACCGCCGCCAAACACGCAGGAGAGAGAGTTGTACTGGGGCTCACCGCATCGTCGTGCTCTGCGCAGCGAGGGAGAGGGAGGGCGGGCGAGACGAGGTCAGCGAGGCGGCTCGTCGAGGTGCGGGCGGCCGCTTCCACCGCTAGGGGGGAGCAGGCTAGCTCACCAGTAGGCTTGACGTCGCTTCCGAAGCTGCAAGGTCGCGAACAAGGCCGCAGAGGGGAAGAGGTGAGCAGCTCGCCCAGAGGCGACGCGAGCGAGCGATGAGGAAGACGCACTCGTCGGCTGCGGGCAGGGGCGCAGGCAGGATCAGCGTGTGCGTGCTGGGTGCTCGAGTGTAGGCTGGTAAGCTCACCCATGCTTGCAAGAGTCGAGAGTCGGATGAGCTGAGCGCCGTCTCGTCCTCCTGGCGGCCGGCGACTCTGGCGACTGGCTCTCGCTCTGAAATATGTGAGGTGCAGTCGAGCATGGCTACGAAGTTGTCCCACACATGCTGAGCCGGTCCAGCAGGCACCTGAGAGAGTACTCGAGCGCTGCTCCTTTGTTCCCCTCGCCCGCGCCGTCCTTTGTCTGCTCTCACTCTGCACCAGCCAGCTCTTGCAGCCCGACAACCTTCAGCAGCTGCGCCTGTGCCTTCACCTCGAGCCACTAGCACCCTCGCGCCGCCGCTCGCCCCTCTCGACCACCGCCTCGCTCGAGTGCATCGCCTCCTCCGCCCTCCCGACTCGCCTCGCACCACCCCAGCAGCCATGGCCACGCCAGAAACCTACGTCCTCTGGTCCAAGAAGGACGGCTACACCGACCTCACGCCCGTCCCGCAGGACGACGCACCCAACTGCCTCGTCCCCATCGCCTACGACGAGATGTGTCCGTCCCTCCTCCTCCTCCTCTGTCGCACTCTGTCCTGCCTGCGTCCCCGCAACTGACTTTGGCCCTTGCGCGCAGACCGCGACTGCATGGACACGTTCCGCGCGCTCGTCGCCAAGGGCGAGAAGTCGGAGCGTACGCTCGAGGTCACGCAGTGGATCATCCGGCTCAACCCTGGACACTACTCGGTCTGGTGCGTCTCCTCCTCTCCTTCTTCTTCTCAGGCAATGTCGAGAGCACCGTACTGAGGAGCGCCCGCGCCGCCCGCAGGAAGTACCGCGCCGACACGCTCCTCGCGCTCCAGTCGAGCATGACCAACGAGCTCGACCTCCTCGACCAGCTCGTCAAGTTCCACCTCAAGTCGTACCAGGTTTGGTGCGTCCTCACTCTCTCCCCGAACGACTGCCCCAAGACCCACGAAGCTGAGCCTCGAGCCGTGGCCCGCCCGCCCGCAGGCAGCACCGCCGCACGATCGTCCTCGCCCTCGACGACCCCTCGCGCGAGCTCGACTTTACGGCCAAGGCGCTCTCGATCGACGAGAAGAACTACCACACGTGGGCCTACCGCCAGTGGGTCCTGTGCCACTTCTGGGCCGACCGCTCGGTCGCGCCGGGTGCCCTCGCGGCGCAGAGCGACGCGCGG
>Ga0308169_10002982_pt1 | contig 16952 bp, 14 predicted proteins | sample PhyBR1_2_FD_202139 | JGI IMG/M metagenome (GOLD analysis project Ga0308169, IMG submission 202139) | Phyllosphere microbial communities from UC Gill Tract Community Farm, Albany, California, United States - DLSLSB.R1 | ecosystem: Host-associated > Plants > Phyllosphere > Unclassified | place... | reverse complement strand
AGCGCGCGCCGCACAGCGACGTTGCTCATGTCGCGAGCGACCTCGACCGCGTCGCCCTCGAGCTCTGCGCGGCTCTCGAGCGGCTCGCGGCTCGAGCGCGCCGAGCCCGACCCGGACGCCGCCGACGCAGCGTCGTCGCCCGCGAGGCCGTGCATCGTCTTGCGGCCTCGGCTGCGGCGCCCGATCGTGAGCGGGAGCCCGTCGGCGCCCGTCTCGCCGCCGGCACCGAGAAGCCGTGCACCGGCGGCGCCGGGCGGGCCCTCGAGCCCGAGTGCGCGCTCGCTGCGCAGGGCGCGGCGCTTGCGGCGCTCGGCGCGCGGGACGCCCGCCGCAGGGATGGTGGCCTTGAAGCCCTGGAGGAGCGGGACCGGGTCGTCGGGCCGTGGAGGGGGCGCCTCGAGTGCGGCGGCGTGCGCTCCGGGCCCGGCAGCGGGCGAAGCCGACGACGACGAGAGGGAGAAGGGCGCGGCGGGGACGGGGAGGGCGAGGAGGTCGTCGACGCGGTCGCGGAGGTAGAGCTGGGTGCCGAGGTCGGACCACGACTGGAGGGGCTGGTTGGGCCGGCCGAGGGTGAGGCCGGCGCGGAGGAACGACAGCTTGCGGCGCAGCGAGTGGGCGGCCGCTGCCGAGTTGACGCGCGCGGCCTGGGCGTGGGACGACGAGGTGAGGGACGCCTGGTGGGCGGCGACGGTCGAAGGGTGGAGGATCCGGGTCGACGACGAGAGGAGGTTGGGCGCGAGGTCGACGAGGAGGTTGGACGGGTTCGGGAGGTACGACGCGGCCGAGCTGCTTGCCGTAACGGCGGCTGGAGCCTGGCCTCGGGCTGGCTGCTGCGCTGCGCCGGGCTGTTGCGCTGGCGGGTCGGCGGTGAACGGGGACAGGCGTGAGAGGAAGCCGCCGCCGCCGCCGCCGCTGTCGGACGAGCGGGGCATTGCGGGCGAGGTGCGAGGTAGCTGCAGAGGGCAAGGCGGGTCAGTGTGCTGCTGTCGGGGACGAGGGTGTGCGACCAGACGAGCTGCGGCTGATGACGCCCGGGGTCGAGGAGGAGGAGGAGGAGGAGGAGGACGAGAGCGCACCTGCTGCTGCGGGTGCCGAGCGCTGTCGAGGCGGTGGCTTGCTACTCAGCTGGCTGTGCGACTAGCCTCGTGCCGGTGGACGGAGCAGAGGGCGACCAAGGCGAGAGAGCGGGAGCCGAGATCGAGGACGACAAAGCCTCGCTCTTCTCAAGCAGCTCTGGATGGTTCGACTGCAGCTTGACAGGGCTTCCTACGATCTCTTACAGCATCCAATACAGCCAAACCACAGCCCAAGCGGGGTGGTTGCGGCTCGGTGGTTTCCCCTCATCGGCTCGCGTCGTCCTCGCTCGACTCGAGCTGTCGTCGTCGCCTGGACATGGCCTCCCCGCCGAGTAAGATGGCCAAGCTCGACCACACCCCGCTCGACCGCCCACCGCCGCGCGCACCGGCCCCCGCCGCCTTGTCGCCCACCCCGTCCTCGTCCTCGTCGTCGCGCCGCATCGGCCTCGCGTCCGGCGTCGACCGCACCAAGGTCCGCTCCATCCACCTCGGGCCCTCCAAGACCAAGCTCGCACTCGGGTCCAAGCCCCAACCCGCCGCCTCGGCCGTCGACCCGCTCGCCACACTCGCCCGAGCAGCGCGCGCCATCCTCGCCCGCCCACCGCTCCCGACCCCCGAGTCGCTCCAGGCCCTGTACTCGCTCACAGAGCACGTCGTCCACAAGGGCAACGACCCCGCCCAGCAGCTGTACGACCGCCTCCGCCTCGAGCTCGAGCGCGCCGCGGGCGACCTCCGCCGCTCGCTCGCGGCGCCTGTGCCCGACTCGGCCGCCTCGACGACGACGGCGAGCTCGGCCCTCGGCGTCAAGGCGGCGGCGCACGAGGCGTGGATCAAGCTGTTCGACGACGAGGTCGGCCGGTTCGGCGACCAGGTCCTCCTCGTCCGGAGCGTCTTCCTCCACCTCGACCGCACCTACGTCCTCCAGTCTCCTACGCTCCTCTCCATCTGGTCCGTCGTCTTTCTCCCTCCCTCTCGTCGTCTTGCTGCGCCCGTACTGACCTCCTCGTCTTCCTGCAGGGACCTCGGCCTGTCGCTCTTCCAGGACTCGGTCCTCTCCGACTCGACCATCTCGTCGCGCATCACGTCGGCGACCCTCGACCTCGTCGGCCTCGAGCGCAGCGGCACCTCGGTCCAGCACGCCGCCCTGCGCTCCTTCTTCCGCCGCGTGCGCAGCTTTGCGACGCCCGCGGCGTACGACGCGCTCGTCCTCGCGCCGTTCCTCGACGCGACGGCGGCGCACTACGCGGCGCAGGGCGACGCGCAGGCCGTCGAGCTCGACTCGGTGACGTACCTCGCGCGGGTCGTCGAGGCGTTCTGGGACGAGGACGAGCGCGTGAAGAGCGTGTTCGGCGGGGCGGGCGAGGCCGAGCTCTTGAGTGAGGTAGGGCGCAGGGTTGAGGACGGGCTCATCACGGGGCACGTCGAGGACATTGCGACCAAAGGTGCGTCGCGACGATCTCGCCCTCGACATCTCTTCGGTCGCTCGCAGACGGAGACTGACGTCGTCCTTCGGACCGTCCGGCGCAGACACGGCAAAGCTGTGCGAGCAGGACCGCAAGGACGAGCTCGCGACACTATACGGTCTCCTCAAGCGCGTCGACAAGCTCGGCGTCCTGCGCGCCGCGTTTCTCGCCTACCTCAAGGTGCGAGCCGTCCTTCTCCCCGAGCCTGGCTCCCTTCCCCTCGCTCTCCCCTTCTCCTCGCCGTCACCCGCTCCGACTCGAGTCCTCATACCAATTCGAGCTAGCACCTGCGAGGGCGCCGAGGCTGCCAGGCTTTCCACCTTGTTCGTGCACTGACCCTCTCCTCCTCTTCCTTCTTCCCCTCGCTCCCTCCTCGACCTCCCCCCCTTCGCTCGCCGCCCCTTTTCGACCTATCGCACCACATCTTCCACCGCACCCGTACCTGCACCCGCACCTGCAGACGACCGCCCTCGCGCTCGTGTCCGACCCAGAGCAGGACGCCCACATGGTCGAGCGCCTCATCGCGCTGCGGCACGCCGCGCGCGCGCTCGTCGAGGGCCCGTTCGAGCGCAACGAGGACGAGTTCGGCAAGGCCGTCAACAGCGCGTTCGAGAGCGTCGTCAACACGCGGCAGAACAAGCCGGCCGAGATGATGGGTGCGTCCGACTCGCTCTCTTCGGTCGTTTCTCCACCTCGACGGTCATCGACTGACGGTGAGAGGATTCTCGGATACGTTGTTGGTCGCAGCCAAGTACCTCGACGCCAAGCTGCGCAGCGGCGGCGCTCGAGGACTCGACGACGTCAAGCTCGAGGCCCTCCTCAACGACGTCCTGTACCTCTTCCGCTTCACGCAGGGTTCGTCTCCTTCTCTCTCTACGTCCTCCAGACCGTCTGCAACGGTTTCTCGAGGCCTCGCGACGGCGATGCCGGCCTTCGACGAGCCCTCGCTGACGACCTTTCTCGCTCGGACCTCCCTCGCAGGCAAGGACATCTTCGAGGCGTTCTACAAGCGCGACCTCGCCAAGCGCCTGCTCCTTAACAAGAGTGCGTCGTTCGACGCCGAGCGCAGCATGCTCCTCAAGCTCAAGGACGGTCCGTCCCTCCCTCTTCCACCTCCTCTCGTCTCGGCCGCCGCTGATCCACCTTCCCTTACGCCCGCAGAGTGCGGTCCCGGCTTCACGCAGAAGCTCGAGATCATGTTCAAGGACATGGACCTGTCGGCCGACGTCATGCGCGCCTTCTCGGCTTCGTCGTCGTCGTCCGGGTCGGCGTTCGACCTGAGCGTCTCGGTCCTGAGCCAGGGCAACTGGCCGACGTACCCGCCGTTCCCGATCGCGCTCCCGCCCGCGCTTACGGCCGCGAGGGAGCGCTTCCGCGCGTTCTACGTCGCTAAGCACAGCGGAAGGGCGCTCAGCTGGGCGAGCGGGCTCGACACGGTCACGCTGCGGGCGCACTTCCCGGCCTCGGCGGCGGCGGCGGCGGCGGCGGCGGTGGCGGCGGGCGAGGGCAAGGTCGGCACGGTGAGGAAGGAGCTCCTCGTCAGCCTCGCGCAGGCCGTCGTGCTGCTCCTCTTCAATGACCCGGCCGAGCAGGGCGCGGTGGACGACGGCACGCTCAGCGTCGAGGAAATTGGCGCTGCGACACAGCTCGGTGCGTCGGCTTTGCCTCCCTCTCGCTGTAATCCCGCCGGCGTTCCTGCCTTACTGTGCGTCGCACTGACCCCGCCCTCGGTCGTCCGCTCGCAGAGGCGAAAGAGCTCGCGCGCACGCTGCAGAGCCTCGCGTGCGGCAAGGTGCGCGTCCTCACCAAGCAGCCCAAGGGCCGAGACGTCAACCCGGGCGACCGCTTCGCCTTCAACTCGGTGCGTCGCCGTCGACCGTCCCTCCATCTTCCTCCCCAGCGACTCGAAGTCGGTCGCGCTGACTCGGGTCCCTTTCGCGCCGAGCAGGAGTTCAAGAGCGACCACGTGCGCATCAAGATCAACCAGATCCAGCAGAAGGAGACGGTCGAGGAGAACAAGAGCACGACCGAGCGCGTCTTCACCGACCGGGCGAGCCACCTCCAGCTCGCCATCGTGCGGTGCGTCCCTCTCTCATCCTTCGCTGCTCGATGTGCGTGTACACGTACTGACGCCGTGTGCGCACCGTGCAGCATCATGAAGGCGCGCAAGACCCTCAAGCACCAGGAGCTGTGCGTCCTCTCTCCCTCGCCCTCCTCTCGCTCTCTTGCTCCTGCTCTCGTCCTGGCTCTTCTCTTCCCTCGTGCGCACCAGCTGACGGTCATCCTTGTGCTCGTGCGCAGTGTCATGGAGGTCGTGTCGCAGATCGGGCAGCGCTTCAAGGTCGAGCCGGCCGAGATCAAGAAGGTGCGCCTCTCCTCCTCTCCCCGCCCGGTCCTCGCCTTGCGCTCCTCACTCGCACCTGCACGACGTCTCGCACGTACCGAGCCTCTCGCTGCGAGCGAGCTGCGGACGCCGCCAGGTCGCAGCAGCCCTCCTTCGTCCTCCTCGAGGCGGTGCTGACCTCGCCGTCTCTCCTCGCGCTGCAGTCGATCGCGAGCCTCATCGACCGCGAGTACATGGGCCGAGCCGAGGACAATCATGCCCTGTACCACTACATCGCGTGAGCCACCGCCGTCGCCGCACAGGCCTCGTCGCCCTCGTCGGCCATTTTCCGAGTCGCCTCTTCCACCTCTCCCGCTCGCACCGCACGTTCTGCCCTTTGTAGCTTTCGTTCTATCGCCTGTGTTGTTACCCTGTTCGCTGCTGCCTGCACGCCTGGTTGAAATCGCGAGTCGCGCCTTTTCGCCCCCGCATTTTTGGTCGGAGGCCGCGGAGGCGTCGGAGAGGAACCGGCTCGCCCCTCGTCGCCCTCCTCCCACGCCTCTTCGCCAGCACCAGCACCCCGCCCAGCACCAGCACCTCGCTCGATAGCATCGCCATGCCCGCCTCGACCAGCCGTGCGGGCCCTGCCCCTCGCCGTCGCCTCCCCCACGCCCCCTCCGCCAACTCGCCGAGCTCTTCCCGACCAGCCGCCGCGTCGCCCTCCCCCGTCAGCGGGCACGCAGGGCTCAAGCCTAGTCGCAAAGCCACGCCCCACAAGTCGCCCTCGCTCAGCTCGGCGAGCAGCACGTCGACCGTCGCCCTCCCCTCGCCGGCCCTCCTCGTCCGCCTCGCCTCGTCGTCGTCAGCCACGCTCGACAACACGCGCCACAAGCCCGCCTCGACCTCGTCCTCGTCGTCTTCCGATTCGGGCGTCGGCGCAGCAGGCGGCAAGAAGCGCAAGACGGGCGGCGGCGGGATCGGCTCGAGGGACGTGCTGGCGCCTCCCCTCGTGGGGTACGGCCGAGGCCGGCGCGCGACGAGCACGGCCGCCGTCGCTGCGCTCGCCGGGGTTGACGGCGCAGATGACGGAGCGTATGCTCGCGGGAGGGGCAGGAGCCCTGGCTCGGCGGCGGCGCTCCTCATGTCCGGGCGGCGCAGCGCAACGACGAGCCGCGCTCGCGCCGGCGCAGCGCCGTACCCTGCGCCGATCGGCTACCCGTACCACCAACACCCGCACCACCACACTGCGGCGCAGTACGCCCCGCCGCCCGACCACATCATGTCCCCCTCCCGCATGGCCCGAGCCCTCTCGGCCGGCGGCGCCGCGTCGCCGCACCACTCGCCGGGCGCGCCCGCCGCGACGAGCGCTGCGGGCGTGCCGAGCCCGCTCGCGAGGAGCTTGTCGGTCGGCGGCTCGGGCGAGCCCCGCATGAGGACGCCGAGCGCGCACGGCGGCGGGAACGGCGTTGCGAGGGTCGCCGAGTTGGGTGGGCACGTCGGGTGCGTTGCTCTCCCCTCTCCCTCCCTCCTCTCGTGCTCGACGCGCAGCTGCTGATGACCTCAATTTCCCGCACCGCCCGCAGAGAGTACTACGCCATCGCCGCCTGACCTCGTCGTCCTCGCCCTCGCCCGACTCGATACCCTTCCTCGCTCGACCCTACTTTCTCCTTCCCTGCACATGTTGCCCTTCCTCGACCCTTTCTCTTGCACTAGCTCCCCCTTTCGCCCTTCACGCCGTACCTTTGCTTGTCCTCACTACCTCTTAGCCACGCCTTGCTCTCCCTATCCTTCGCCTCCTGCAACGACCTTTCTGCTCTCGCGCGCGCACCGTCGAGAGTGAGGGATGGACACGAAAGAGAGCTTTACAAGGTCTACAGATACGGCAGCACAGCCCGTTCAACTCGAGCCCCTCCTGCGGTCGGCTCGCCCGCCGCACGGACCTCGCTCGCTCACGCAAGCTGCGCCGTCTCGCCGGCCTGCACGCTCGGCGCCGGCCTCGGGTTCGCGACCTGCGTCACCTGGGGCGGTGCGGCGCCGACCTGAGCCGCGAGCTGCGCCACCTCCTGCTGCGTCACCTGCTGCGGCGCCGCCTTGGCCTTCTGCACGAGGCCCGCCGCGTCGGCGAGCATGCGGTTGACGCGCAGGCGGTCCTCGTGCAGCTGCTGCTTCTGGACCTCGAGCGCGCGGCGCTCGTGCTCGACGAGGCGCTCGAGCTCGTCAAAGTGGGCGAGCTTGAGGTCGAGCTTGCGCACCTGGGCCTCGACGACGGCCGTCACGAGCGAGTGCAGCGACGCGTCCTCCTGGAGCGCGAGGGCGTGCGCGCGCGCCGAGGCCGACCCGAGCGCCGTGAGCGCCGCGCGGCGCATGTTGTCGGACGGCGACGAGCGCGACGAGTCGGCGAGCGGGTCCTCGGCGACGGGCGCGTCGCCGTTCGTCTTGACCTCGTCGCCGTTGGCCTCGACGCCGTCCATCTTGGCGTCGCCGTCGTCGGCCGCCGCGCCGTCGCCGTCCTCCTTCTTGGCCTCCTTGACGAGCTGCGCGCGGCGCTTGAGCCCGGCGTCGAGCTCCTCGACCGCCTCGCCCGCCGCCTTTGCCGCCGTCTCGCGGTCGACGGCGCCGGCGAGGAAGGCGACGACGCTCATGACCGGGTTGTCGGCCTTGCTGAGCGGCACCTTGTGCGCGCCGCCGAGCAGGCCGGCCGGCGCCGCCTCGGCGATGAAGCCGTCCTCGATCGGGAGCTTGAGGAAGTGGGCGATGCACTGCTCCTTGGTGCGGGTCCCGACGTGGTCGGCGATGCGGTCCCACTGGTCGTCGTGCATCTCGATGCCCTCGAGGAGGAGGAGGAGCTCCTGGTCGGTCCACGGGTCCGTCTCGGCGTGCGAGAACGGGTCGGCGTCGAGCCGGACAAAGTCGCCCGCGTGCAGCGCCGACGGGAACCGGCCCTCGGTGTAGCACGCGCCGCACACCGAGATGGGCTCGCCGCTCGTCGCGCTCGCGGCGCCGCCGACGGGGCGGAACGGCTTGAGCGACGTGTAGCGCACCGTCGGCGTCGTCGTGCCGCACGTGTGGCACGGCTTGAGCGCGCGCGACGGGTCCTGCGCGGCGTCGCGCGCCGTCTGGCTCGCGTCGGCCTCGGCGGCGAGCTGCTGCGCCGTGGCGGACGACAGGCGCGCGTCGGGCGCGGCAGGCCGGGACGGGTCCGTCTTGAGAAGGTCGGTGCGGAGGGTGGTCGACGAGGGCTTGGTGCCCGGGTGGAGGGGTGCGAGGCCGCGCGGCGAGTCGACGAGGACGCGGAAGTGGCCGGTGAAGGGAGGACCGAGGGAGGATGGGCGAGTGTCGGCGTCGATCTGTTGCGGGCCGGCTCCAGGGTCAGTGTGCGCTCTTCAAGAAGCTCAGGGAAGGTGGAGAGCGAGCCTGAGACGCACCTGGTAGTTGATGAGGCCCCATTGCTCGAGGAAGGCGTGGACGCGCATGATGGCGCACACGTCGCCGGCGAGGTTGCGGCGACAGGCGGTGACGGTGAGGTACTCGCTCGGGTTGAGGCGGTACGTGTGGATCATGAAGTCGCGGTAGTCCTTGTAGACGGTGGGCGTCTTTGAGCGGTTCTTCGAGTTGAAGAACTCGGGGAGGGAGCGGCGCTCGATCGGGTGGAGGGTCGCGAGGCTGAACCAGGTGGCGTACGAGGGGATGATGACGGGGTGGGTCTGGGTCGCGAGGTAGCGCTTGGCGGCCGTGAGGCGCTTGTGGACGTTGGCCGGGTCGTCGGTGCCCATGCCGGCCTCTCGGGCTGTGCGGGCATTGGCGTCGAGCTCGAGGTCGTCCTGCTGGTCGGCCGGCTGCGGGGTCGCCCCTGGCTCGTGGGTGCGGGCACGCTTGGCCTGAGGGAGGTCGGCGGCGGCGAGCGGGTTCGGGGCGGCGGCGGAGGAGGACGAGGACGAGGGGCCGGGGACGGCGCCCGAGGCGGTGGGGTCTGCGTCTGCGGGGCGCTTGGTGGCGGGAGAGGCGGGTGCCGAGTCGACCTGCATCGCTAGGCAGCACTTGCGCGGGCGACGAGCGGAGGAGGAGCAGAGACAAGATGAGGACGACCGACGCGACCCAGTGTTGCCCGCCAGCGCTCCTCTCCCTCGGCTCTGGCTGTGCTGTGCAGCGTACTGCGGCCTCTCGAGTCCCATCTTGAGCACGGCCAGGCCAACAAGCCCGCCGTGCGCGACGAGGCCGCGTCGCCGTCCTCCTCCCCGCCCCGCCCTCTCATCTCGCTCGCCAGCCTCTCGCTCGCCCGCTCTGCTGCAGCTTGGGCCCGTCTAGACTATGTCGAGATCTCGAAAGACTGGCTCGCGAGGCGCCACATGGCCTGCGCACGTCGCTGCAGGGCTCTTGCCGACCGCTCCTCCGCCAGGCTGCTCTCCGCTTCTCGACACGATGAGCTCGTCCGCTTTCCTTGCGACTTGGCAAGTCGCCGCTCGAGCACACCGAGCGCCGGTCGGACAGGAGAGGCGGACACTCCGGTCCGCACGCTCCCCCGGCTCCCCTCTTCGCTCGGTCTCCTCGACTCGTCCTCGTCGCCCGCTGCGCTCGCCTTTCGCCACCTCGAGCTTCAGCAGCAGCATGTCGACCCCGGGCGTGGGAATCTCGCCCTCGGCGGTGCGTCCTCTCCTCTCTGCCCCAGTCCTCTCGACCGCGCTGACCCCTCTCCTCCCCTGCAGACGCCGGCCTCGCGCCGGTACCAGTCGACCGGCTACGCGCCTCAGTCGACCGCCTCGAGGCACCGTCGCAAGCGTCTCCTCCTCCTCGTGGGCCTGCTCGGCCTCATCGTCCTCCTCACGGTCCGTCCCGAGTCTCGCCTCACCCGCACCGCCACCGCACGAGCTGACCCTCGCCGACCGCCTTCCCCACCAGATCATCATCGTTCCGGCCTCGGTTGTCCTCACGCGCAAGAACAACGTGCGCGCAGCAGACCAAGGGCAGCTGTACACGACCGTCGTCGACGGGCGCACCTCGACCATCACGCGCGGCGGCGGGATCGCTACGCGCTCGCAGCTCACGACGCTGCCCAACGGCGAGGTATCGACCATCACGTCCATCGTCGCGCTCCCTGTCGTCACCGTCTCGGCGACCAACGTGCAGGAGGTCCAGACGGGTGCGTCCTTCTCGAGCTTCTCGCTGATCCTCGAGAGCCGCCCGAGCTGACTTTCTCCTCTCTCCCTGCAGCCTATGTAACCTCGACGCTCACCGACGGGCTCGTCATCGTGCTCGAGACGGCTACGAGGGTCCAGACGGCGGTCGCGACGGTGACCTACACGGCTCAGAACGGTGCGTCGACCGGTCCGAGCGGCGGAAGGAGTCTCGCTCGTGGCGGCCTGACTGACTCTTTCCTCCCTCCAGGTGCTGTGGGCGTCGAGACGCTCACGTTGACGAGCCTCGACTTTGTTACGGTCCTCGGGTACGTCCAGCGCTCACTTTGTTCCTTCTTCCGCGACCGAGCGCTGACTCGTCCTCCCCCTGCAGTCCGACTTCGACCTCTCGCCCGCCGAGCACAACCGTCACAACCGCTCTAAGCACCACTTCGAGGACGATCACGACCAGCGCCGCGACGCCCTCCTCGCCGTCGAGCTCGAGCCCGTCGAGTCCGCCCGGCTCGTCCTCGTCTCGACAGCCGTCCAGCACCGCGGCGTCGAGCGGTCCCACGACCGCACCAAGCTCTACGCCGACGAGTACGACCTCTACAAGGTGCGTCTCTGCTTGATCTGACTCTTCCTCGAGCGTCGCTGACGCGCTCGGACCCCTCGCAGCGCAACTTCGACCTCGACCGCGCCGCCCTCGAGCGCACCTGCTCCGAGCTCGCCCACCTCGTTGTGCGTCCTTCTCGCTCCGCTCGCTCATAGGGGGCGCGGCCATCGATTGACTCGCAGTTCCTCGTGCAGGAGCGCCTCGAGCTCCGGCTCTTCGGCAACCTCGGCTTCGTCGAGCAGCTCGGCGCCGCCTATCACGTCCACGGCATCGAGCTCGTCGCCTGTTCCTTCCACTACAACGAGTACATCGTCATCGCGCCCGTCGCAGACGCCACCTGCGCCATCGTCGGTGCCGCAGACGTCCACCTCGTCAGCTGCCTCGCCCGGGCCCGTCTCGCCCTCTTCAACGACGACGAGCTCGCCTACGACTACGCCTACTTCGCCGAGCACGTCTACTTCGAGCACGCCCTCCCCTTCCGCCCCGCCGAGCAGCTCGTCCTCGTCGGGCGGGCCAACCAGCAGCGCGCCGGGTCCAGGTCTTCCGCCGTCGAGCTCCTCGACGACCGGCAGCTCTTCAACTACCTCGTCGTCGTCGAGCTTCACGTCGAGGTCATCTGTGTCGGGCTCGTCGTCTACGAGCGCCTCGTCCGGGTCGGCGTCGTCGCAGGGTCCGAGCACCTCGAGCTCGTCGCAGGGACCGTCGACGACCGCTCCGCCATCGTCCTCGTGCGTCCCACCTCCCTTTCTCGTCTTCCGCACTCGAACGCTCCTGACGCGCCCGTCGTGCAGGTCCTCAACGTCAAGCTCGCCGAGCAGCTCGTCGTCGACGACGCGCCCGACGTGCAACTTCCTCGGCCTGCCGTTCGGCTGCACGCCCGCCCCGACCTCGCCGCCGCCGCCAAGCAGCACGAGCGCGACGGGCAGCACTAGCAGTACCACGACGACTGGGCCGGGCTCGACATCGAGCAGGTGCGTCCGCTTCCGCGCTTTGACCCTGCTCTGGCTTTCGCTGACTCTGCGCCCGCGCAGCTCGCCTTCGACGACCTCGACAAGCCGCACTTCATCCACGACGTCGAGCGGCGTGTCGTTGCCGCCGATCGGGTACGTTCCCCGTGCTGTGCCGCTGCGAGATGGGACTGACGCTTTGACCGCGCGCGCAGACCTTCGACGACGTCCAGCACCGTCACGCCTGCTCCTCCGCTCCCAACTAGGTGCGTCGTATCTCTTTCTCGTCCCACTTGCACGTTGCGGGCGCACACTGACCCTTACGTGACCCGCAGCTCGACCACGTCCGCCGCAACCTCGTGCAGCAGGTCCACCTCGGCCGTCACCTGCATCATCTTCGGCCTGCCGCTCGGCTGCGTTCCCGCATCGACCACTGCAACCACCTCGCCGATTACCGCGAGCAGCTCCGGCAACACGACCGTGCCGTGCGTCGTTCTGCCTCTTCCCCTCGTCGCTCGAGCCCGCTCTGACCTTGCCTCGGCCTGCAGGTCCAGCACGTCAAGGTCGTCCAGCTCGACGACCGCGCCTTCAAGCTCACGATCGACGACGACGGCAAGCTCGAGTGCCAGCCCGAGCGCGACGCTGCCGCCGATCGGGTGAGCCGCTCGTCCCCCGCCCGGGCCCGCTCGAGCCTCTACTGACTCGCTCTCTGGAACAGCCCGTCGACCTCGGTATCTGCGACTGCCTCGACTTCATCTAGCTCGTCGTCGAGCTCCTCAAGCTCGAGCGCCCCTGTTACGACCTCGTCTTCGTCGGCGTCGTCGTCGAGCACGACTCGCTCTCTTCCGCCCTCATCTTTGCCCACCTCGACCGCCGCAAGTTCCTCTCGCACGACGTCGAGCTCCTCTTCATCCTCAACGACGGGCGGCGTCTCGCTTCCTCCGATCGGGTGCGCACCCTCTCCCTCCACGAGCTTGCGCTCGACCTCCCAGCTGAGTTGGTTGTCCCGTCTACAGGCCTTCTGCTACGACGAGCTCGTCCGGGAGCACAGTTTCGAGCTCTACGACGACTTCTGCGCAAGAAGGCGACAGCTCCACCTCGAGGTGCGTCCCTCACGCGTCGCCTCGAGCCCGCTCGAGCCCCCGGCTGACTCTCTTCTTCTCTCTGCAGCTCTACCTCGGGCTCTTCCACGTCGACGAGCATCATGAGCTCGAGTACCTCGAGCTCATCGACGCTCACGAGCAGCATCTCAACAACCGACTCGACGACCTCGTGCGCTCCTTCGCTTCTCGTAGACCTCGCCCGGCAGGTGCTGATGTTGCTCGCCCTGCAGGACTCCTGCCTCGTCTTCCCCGGCCTCATCATCGCTCACTGTAGCGCCCTCATCTACGATTCCGCCGATCGGGTGCGTGCCTCTCTCGCTCAGCCTCGTTCATCTCAAGCCGTGCTGACACCCTTCTTGAGCAGGCCTTCTACTCGCCCGCCCAGCTCAACGACAACTTCCGTGACCAGCTCGAGCTCGTCGTCGGACTCCTCATCGTCTTCAAGCCCGTCGTCGACGACGACGGACCCCTCGAGCGGCAGCTCAACCTCGAGGACGGCGACGGCTCAGACCAGCTCGAGTGCAGCTTCGGGCTTGTCGAGTTCGGCGTCAAGCTCCTCCACGTCGTCGACGGGCGTGTCGTCGACGTCCGCCTCGAGCACGCGCAGTCTGAGCCAGAGCTCGTCGTCGTCGTCTTCGAGCGCGTCTTCTTCGACCACCTCGAGTACGCCGGCGTCGCCAAGCAGCTCGAGCACGACGGTCTCGTCGTCGACCCCGAGTACCTCGTCGAGGGATTCGTCGTCGTCTGCGCCGACGAGCAGCGCACCGCCGTCGACGTCGGCTGGACCTTCCTCGTCTCGCGCGCCGTCCTCCTCGGCACCGCCACCTCCCTCGCCCTCTCCTTCCGCCTCGATGACGACCCTTGCGCCTTCTCTACCGACCGAGTACGTCCCTCTCTCGTTCTGCTCTGAGCTACCCCAGGATTCTGCGAGCTGACCCTCGATCTCGCCGTCGGCCTTCGCAGCTGAGTCTCTTCTCGCGGCACCGCCTCTGGTTCCTGGTCTCTCTCATCTCTGCACCTCTCCTTATCCCCTCGCTACATAGTCTGTGCAACCCTCTTTATTGCGCCTCGTCTTCTGCGCGAGCGAGAGCAGATGCGCGAGAGCACCGCCTCGCGAGCGGACCTTCGAGCGGTCTGCTGCTGCGGACGTGCGCGTGCGCTCCTGTCTTGCTTGAGAGGCAGACGAGCTGCAGGCCGCGGCCACTCGAGCGACGAGGCGAGGGTGCGTGCGTGCAGATCTGATCGAGGGGACGGACGCGCCCTCGGCGAGAAGGAGGGACGAGGCGAGGCGGCCGCCCGCGCGCACCTCGTCGGCTCGGTCGCACACACCGTGCAAGCTCGTCCGCGCTCTTGCTCCTCTGCTCTTGCACCAGAGCAGCACCGCCAGGCGCACCGCCCCCTCTCAGCACAGCAAGGCCGGCCCTTCGCACCCTCTCGCCCTCGTCGTCCTCATCTCCCCCGGGGGCTCGCCTCCCTCGTCGCGTCCGCTCAGCACCGCCTCGCGCACCCGCCCGCCCGCCGACCCCTCGCCCGAGCCAGGACGACCTCTCGGCGCGTCCACGCCCCGCGCTCCGCCATGCCGCCCCGGACCAAGGCGAGCGGGTCCGCCTCGTCCTCGACCGCGACCTCGACCCCGGCCTGGACGCACGACGACGATGACGCCCTCACGGCTGCGCTCGAGCACGGCGACGGGCAGCTCAGCTGGCACGAGGTGGCCACCATCGCATTCCCCGACGGCAAGTTCAACAAGACCGAGTGCAACGCTGTGAGCCTCTCCTCCTCCTCCTCTTCGTTCCTTCTGCTGGCGTGCTGCGCTCTCTTCCTCACAGGAAGCCGAGCTGAACCGTCGCACCTGCAGCGATGGACCTCTTTGTCGCGCCCCAAGACGATCAAGGGCTCGTGGACCGCCGCAGAAGACGCCAAGCTGGTCGAGCTCGTCGACGAGTTCGGGTCCGAGAAGTGGGTGCGTCGCACCGTCCTCTTCTCGCCTGTCCTTCGCTGCGGTACGTTGCTGAACTGACAAACGTGCTCCCTCGCCCGCAGGTCATCATCTCGTCCCAGATGGGCTCGAGGACGGGCAAGCAGTGTCGCGAGCGGTGGCACAACCACCTCAACCCGAACAGTGCGTCCCTCTCCTCGCGCCTTGCTCTGAAGGCTCTCGAGACGGTCCGAAGCTGACGCACGCCTCCTCGCTCGCAGTCAAGAAGAGCGACTGGTCGCCCGAGGAGGACGCCCTCATCCGCGACCTGCACGCCAAGATTGGGCCCAAGTGGGCCGAGATGGCCAAACACCTCCCCGGCAGGCCCGACAACTCGATCAAGAACTACTGGAACGCGTGCGTCCCCTTGCTCTCCTTTCTTGAGAGCGAGCCGGAGCGAACGAGCCGTTGCTGACCCTGACCCTGCCCCTCTCCCTCCTCTTCTCCTTCGACAGCCGACAAGCTCGCGAGAAGCGCGACCGGTCGAAGAGTATGAGCCAGGCGCAGGCGGCCAGCGGCGGCGACAAGGTCAAGGCGTCCAAGGCCAAGGCGGCGGCGGCGGCATCGGCAGCACTCGAAGCCGCCGCATCTCGACAGCCCGTCACGCCGGCTCCCGCCATGAGCCGGTCCTCGTCATCGGCCTCGCTCAACAACGCGCGCTTCACGCCGTACGCCCGCTCGTCGCCGATGAGCAAGAGCCGCAGCGAGTCGGTCTCGTCGCTCGGTGCCTTCTCGTCGGTCCGGTCGTCGACCTCGATCGAGACGCTCGCCTCATCGCCGTCGTCGCAGCTGTCGGCGTTCACGCCAGCGCACCCTGCGCGGAGCCAGTCCATGGTGGGCATCGCCGGCTCGTCGGCGCCGCACGCTCGGCGCATCTCGCAGCACGCGTTCCCGCAAGACCAGCTCGGCCCGCTCGCCGCCGCCGCCGCCCACAACGGCGACGACTTGGAGGTCCTCGCCGCGCCACGGCCGCCCTTCTTCCCCTCGCACGGCAGCAGTCGGTCCATCGGCACGCCCGACCGCTTTCGCCGCCCGCACGCCAATTCGTCCCCTCCCGCTCCCTTCGGCCTGTACACCTACGCCTCTCCGCCCGACGAGCTGCCGACACCTCCTCCTCAGTTCGTCCAGCCGATGCAGCAGCAGCACGACGACGTCATGAGCTCGTGGCCGGCCGACGCCGTCGCGCAGGGCTCGGGCCTCGCCCCCGCGGACGACGGGCAGCCCGCCCTCTCGCGCCTGTACACCGACAGCGACTTCTCGCACGACTCGAGCGCCGCCTCGCCGTACGACGACTACTCGTCGGCGCCCTCGAGCGCGTTCTACTCGGCGCCGGGCCCCGACTCGCGCTTCGCATCGCCGACCGACGACGCCGACCCGATGCAGCACGCCTTCTTCGGCGCCGGCCCGCTCTCGTTCGATCCCTCGGCGCAGCACGTCGCGTTCGACACGGGCGCAGCAGGCGTCGCGGGCCCGTACATCCACCCGGCGCACCTCACGACGCTCGACGAGACGTACGCGTACCAGCCGTCGCAGGACTCGACGCCGCTCGTCGGCAGCAGCAGCGGCGGTTTCGACCCCTACTTGATGTTCGACTCGTCGCAGGGCCTCGAAGATGGCTCAGCGACGCCGGGCAGTGCGCCGTCGAGCGTCGCGGCGAGCCCGCACGAGAGCACGATCGGCGTCACGGTCGACACGGTGACCGGGCTCGTCTACTCGGCGGGGCCCTCGACCGCAGGGTCGAGCAGCGAGGTGCACCCGTCGTTCGGCGCGCTCGGGTCGGCGGCGGCGGGGAGCGTCGGAGAAGGCGGTGCCGGGGGCGGCTACATGGGCTCGAGCGCGGCAAGCGCGGGGCTCGGCCTGCAGTCGCAGTCGAGCTTCGCGCCCGCAGACGACGCGCACTACTCGTACGAGGCGGCGATGGAGGGCACGGCGTCACGACCGGGTCTCTCGAGGCAGCACACGGCGCCGGCGGCGTTCGCCTTCCCGATGCCTCAACAGTCCGTCGTCGCCGCACCGATGCGTCGCCCGACCCCTCTTCAGCTCCCCTCCTCATCGTCCTCGTCGTCCCTCGGCTCGCGCTCGTCGCACAGCCACCGTCACACGCCGTCCCTCCCCAACGTCCCGACGCCGACGCACCTCTCGTTCGGCCTCGACCAGACGACGCCGACCACCGCGAGCCTCAGGGGCTCGCTCCCGCCGAGCGCAAGCTTCCCCGGCCGGCACGCCGGGCACGGCCACTCGCTCTCGGGCTCGCTCTCGGGCAGCCTCAGCGCGTCGTCGCTCCTCTCGGCGTCGGGCTCGTCGACGCGCACGGTGCACAGCAACGGGCAGCACG
>Ga0308169_10002981_pt1 | contig 16955 bp, 25 predicted proteins | sample PhyBR1_2_FD_202139 | JGI IMG/M metagenome (GOLD analysis project Ga0308169, IMG submission 202139) | Phyllosphere microbial communities from UC Gill Tract Community Farm, Albany, California, United States - DLSLSB.R1 | ecosystem: Host-associated > Plants > Phyllosphere > Unclassified | place... | reverse complement strand
CTTCCCGATCAGCAGACAAACAACACCCATGGTTCAAGCACTGTTGGAGTCACAAGATGAGAGAAGTGGGATACATTGGGCTGATACTGCTCGCTGGAGTCGGCGAGGGCGGGGTTTCCATCATGCATAGGTCTTGCTTGTGGAGCTGAACATCGCTAGATTGTGGTCCACGAGGTTGCTGTACAGTCTACTGGACGACATGTACCACTTATCGCGGGTCTTGCGGACCACGCGCAGACATCCCCGACAAGTTGTCGGAAAGCTGTCGGAGATGCGCTGTGACAGCGCATGTCTGTGGGGCAAAGCCGGATCGGCGTGGGCCGCTTTGTACTGGCTGCCGAGGCTGCTGTCCATCTGCTGACGCTGGGAGATCTCCATCGTCCGGATGTCGGCCCATGTCGGTAGTTTGCCCGGTATCATTGCTCGATAGCACTGGGCTCGCACGATATGAGACCCAGGCAACATTCTTCCCGTTCGTTCGACTGCGGATACCCAAGGTGGAACGACGGGAGATCCACGTCGACCGTCGTTGTCGGGTTCGACGAGTGAAGCGCGATCGAAGCCAATGTCGGGGTGGCCCTCGAGCACTCATCTGCAGCGCCTGAGCCTGTCGAGCAGGCGCTTTCGACTGGTCTTGAGGCCATCGGCGTCGTGACGCAACAGCGTTTCGTCGTGACTATGACTTGTTCTCCGCGACGATCGCCGTGTATTTCCGTCTCCATCCGCCCATCTGGCGGAGAGGCCGATTCCGGCGTGTGTCGAGTGACCGAGCGTAAAGCGTGTAAGCCCTCGAGCTGTCGCAAGGCGATCTCCACACCAGCCTTGGCATCCTCGACCTGTCGCCAGACTTCCGCGTCCACACGCTGCCAGCTATCCTGCGCTTCCTTCCTGTCCATTCGCCCTCCTGCGAGGTCTTCCAGCCCCTGCACCCGGCGCCGGAGCGCGTCATTTTCGTCCACGAGCCGCGCATTCTCCTCCTTGAGACGTCTATTCTCCTCCGCAAGTTCGGCCTGGCGCGTCAGCGGAAAGGGATCGCTTCGCAAAAGGGATGCTGACCTGCTTGGCAGCCTTGCGAGCACGAAAGTCCCGCTGTTGGGTCAAGGCTCGCGAGATGGGCAGCGTCTTGTCGATCGATCGGCCTCGTACCATGCTTGTGATGGGTGAATTGGAGACAAGTATAAGCGATAATCAAATTCGATCTTCTTTGGGGTGTTAAGCGAAAATCAAATTCAGGGTCTAGATTCCGGCGGCAACCTGGAAAATGTCAAAGCCGGCAGGTCCACTCTGACTGGCCTAGGCAGGTATTAAAGTACGCTGCTCCGATTGTCAGTATCTCACCGGACAACCATGGCCTACAGAGCAGAGAGCGAAAGTGGAAGAGACGGAGAGAGGGCGCAGGAGAAATCCATCGACAGACCTGGCGGGACGGATGAGCTGCCTCAAGTGCCACCGCCCACGAGTCACGACGGCGAGCTGACACCTTGCGGTGGTGCCGCTTCCAGTCAGTCGATCTCGTATTTGAAACGCCCCTCCCAGCTGATACACCGACAGAGTCCCCCTTCCGCGATTTGTCATGGCTTGACAAGCTGCTAGCGCCTCTCATCGTCATCGCGATGATCATCGGTGTGGTCATCGGTGAGCTCCGCGCTGTGGGAAGGAGGGACCAAGCGCTGACCCGCAGGCGAGTATGCTGATGGCGTCGATTCGGTCCTCAAGGGGGCGTCCTTGGAGGGCGTATCGATCCGTAAGCGCTGTGATTTCCTCCTATCAATGGTCGCTAACGATGTCAGCGATTATGATCGGTCTGCTTGTCATGATGTGGCCAATTCTGACCAAGGGTTCGTAGCCCGTCGACGCACAACCATCTTCAAGTGAAGCTGATTTCCAGTGCAATATGAACGACTCCCGGCAATGTTCCGCCTCAGATCGCTCTGGAAGCAAATCGCGATCTCGCTCGTCCTCAACTGGATAATTGGCCCCTTTGTGAGCCTCACTCCGGCCCCGCGACAGCGAGTCCTGACCCGCAGGTCATGTTGGGCATCGCATGGGCAACGCTACCGGACTTGCCGACGTACCGCACGGGTGTGATCATGGTTGGCCTCGCTCGGTGCATCGCCATGGTGATGATATGGAACACTCTGGCCGGCGGGGATACCGACCTATGCGCCATTTTGGTGCTTATCAACTCGATCCTGCAGCTCATCCTCTTCTCCCCGATGTCGGTGTTCTTCATCCGCGTCATCTCGCACGACGACACCCTCGAGCTGTCTTACGGCCCGACCGCAATAGCGGTGCTCATCTATCTGGGTATCCCGCTCGCAGCCGGTTTCGTGACTCGGTTCGCAGTCATGGGTGTTTTAGGAAAGAACGGATTTGCAAAGTTCATGAAGTACTTTGGGCCGCTTGCTTTGCTCGGGCTGCTGTATACGTGAGCCGAATACGAGACCCACTAGACTGGACTGACCACAGCATCATCCTCATCTGCGCAGAGCAGGCGAGACGGATTCTGGATAACATCGGCAATGTCTTCAGGGTGAGCAGCATCCCACTCAACTGCCGGGTGAAGGCCACTGACTGGCAGTGCGCCTTTTGCAACGTGTCGCGCCGTACATTGCTGACTCAGGTACAGGGTCTTCGTACCGATGATCACATACTTCATTATCATGTGGGCCGGAACCTTCATTGCGCTGTACTACCTATCGCGGCGAGTCCGGTCCGCGAGCAAAGAAGAGCGGTATCAATCGGCAGTTGTGCAGGTGAGTTGGCTGTGCTTTCGGAGGTCTTGAGCTCATCATAGTCCTTCACTGCTGGATCCAACAAGTAGGCATGCCTAAAGCGACCTTGTCAGTGCTGACGCTACAGCTTCGAGCTCGCCATTGCTGTCTGTGTGGCCATCTACGGAGTCAACTCGGACCAAGCCCTTGCGGCGACAATTGGCCCGCTCGTGGAAGTCCCGGTTCTTCTTGCGTTGTCGTATGTGTCACTGTACCTGCGAGACCGTCTAGACTGGGGTGCACGCACGCCGCCAAGTCGCGACTACGCTTGAGTCATCGTCGGCGAAGGGTGACTGGAATCGCATGCATCAGTGAGAAGATAATATCGATCTCCTTCCATAATGTCTCTACTGTACAACCTATGATGTGTGGATGCGTCGCCTTCGCCTTCAAGGCATAAACTTCGGAATCAGAATATTCAGTGTCCCTCATTGTTCGCGGCTGGCGGCGACGATCTCGACGGGCTCCTACTTCGCGTGCCCCCCGTCTTCGAAAGCGAGCCGTGCTCGGACCAGTCAGCTGGTCTCGAAGGGGACCAGGCCTTCCGGCGTCGTTCAAACTGTGGCTGCGGCGACTCCCACCTGCGCGCCGGGCTGCTGTTCCCGCTAGCTCCGTGTTCTGGCGAAGGTCTTGCCGGCTGAGTTTTGCTGAACTGCCCTTTCCGGTATCCCTGAGCGTCCAGTCCGTGGTCCACCTCGATCCCTCTCTTTTCCAGCGCCGACAGCCCTCGTTTGGCCCAATACTCCTGCACCGCCGGGATGGTGTACCAATGCGCAAAGCCCTCGAATGACGGCAGGTCCTCCAAGGTCGGCTGCGTCTGCCTTTTGAGTGATAGTCGCCCCACTCCGTTCTCTAGCCCATTGAGATCAGGTATGAGACCGCCGCTGCGAACCCAGGCTGGAACATTCTCCACGGTCGAGAGCTCGTCCAAAATGCCAATCACCGCGAGCAGGATGCGGTCCATGGATTCGAGGGGGTCGTCGTGCTTGAAACGAGGGTGATTGATCGCGTCGCGGGATCCCTGGTGCTCATCTCGATCAAATTCGGGTATCACGAGCTGGTTCCATGGTTGGTTGACTGCTTTCAAGGGCGAATCATCGAGCAGAATGACGCGTTTCTCATCGAAGGTATGCGGCTCGCGGCCCGGAGATGGCTCGTCCGCTACGTGGGCGATAATCTTGCGTAGGTCCTTGAAAGTCTGCACGTTATTGTCTGCACGTCAGTGACCGAGATCGCAGACCCATTTCCATCTCTTCGCCAACTCACTGTAGTCGCTACTACTTAGTTCCATCTTGTCCCGTGCCCAAACACCCATCAATCGCCCCTCTCCATTCTTCCTTCGCTCCGCGCCTCCATCTTCCTCTTTCGCATACACCCCCTCGACCCATTTTTGCCCGAATCCATTCTCCACCATCGCCCGCACATTATGCGGCTGCGCCGAGCTCCACACGAACACCTCGTATGCTCGGGGCTCGCCCTCCTTGCCATTCGGCCCGAATAGATACTCCAAGAAGTTTCCGAGGTATGGCCGAGGGTATATCGATCTCTCGGTGCCTCTGCTTCCTGAGCGGTATATCAATGCACCATTGAGATCAAGAACCAGCAGCTTCGGCACTATTCTGGGCATTTCACTCGGGACGATCGCGGACGGCTGAGAGAGCTTGATGTACTCTGCTGGCGGGAGGTGCGGCCGGAAGTTCCCCTTCTTCTTGGATTTGGTGCGCCCCTCTCGAGATGCAGATGGCGGTGTACTGGCGCGATCATCACGTTTGTCGCGATCATTGTGGCGGTTGCGGGGATGAGGAGGTGTGTAGGCGCCCCCGGAGCGGGGTGAGCCGGAGTGATATGACCTCGTCTGTGATGCGGCATTGTTCAATGTGGGCGGAAAGGGCGGTAACATTGCCGGAGGTGTGTTTGCAGGTCGCCAACTGTCGACAGGCCTGCCGTAGCTCCGCGAGGACGGACCGGGGCGTGCCCCACCGGAAGGGGAAGGCGGCCGGTACGGAGGGTAAAAGGGAGGCTCCCGCCAGCCGTGTACGGCATAGGCGGAAGCGTATGGGGCATTCGGGTCGTATGGATCGCTGACATGAACCCGGTCACCGTCTTGTTCGTTGAAGCGTAAGTGTGAAGGACCCGCTTGATTGTAGTACGGCCGCATTGTCGACCACGCCCTTTTCGTCAGCCAGTACTCGACGGACAACGGGCGTCGATGCACCACTTACGGACTGGAGCTGGGCTTGGACCGGCGAGACGAGGCTATGTGCCTAGCAATGACACTAGCTGGCGCTCTCGGCGTCATCCAATGGCAAGCAGGATGACTGAACGAGGGATAGAAGTCGAATCTAATGTCAAGCTGCTTGTGAGAGGGAGGGGATTGGATCAATAGTGGAAACGTATTTGGTCCCCTCTTTACTGTTTCATCGCGTCCCATCTTGTACCCGCCCGGTCCCATCGTTTTGGCGCGTCTTACACGGACAGGCAATGAGCAACTGATCAATACCGACAATCAATGGGAAGCAACAGCGCCTTGCCGGCTCTGACACGCCAGCTGGTCGATCACCTGGCCCCCTCTCTGGATGACAGCTCAAGGAGCTATGCCGCTGATTACTGCTTGCGAGAGGTGCAGGATGATGTCAAAGGCGGGACGAGGCGAGAATGGGTTGACGTCGTGACTGCTCTCGCGCGGTAAGCCACTCGCGCCTCCATGGCCTCCCACCTCGTTCCCGAGTCGCTAATATCAGTGCGGAACGATCGGCGCGGGTAAGGGTGCAAGATGAGCTTGCAGACGGGCTGCGGCGATGCGTGCAGGAGCTGGATGGCCGGCGGAAGAAGGTCCACGGGTGGGAAGGTGACATGCCGCTAACAGTGAGTGCGATGTGGGATGCTACCACGAGGACGCTGAAAATCAGATGTCAAATCTGCCGCAACAAATGCAGCTTCTGGTGTGCTCGAGTTCCAAATGAGGCAGAACAGCCATATTGACCGATAGCTAAACCTTTCGTCGGCGCCAACACATTCGACCCACGCGTTCGCCAGAGCGTATCTTACCCGGAGAGCTGATACCGGCCCCACATCCGATCAGCTCCTGTATCAGGAGATCATGGAAGAACCGTTCTCTGGCGATCACTGGGGAGCTGGGTACGATGAGGAGGTGCATGAAGGCTGGACAGACTCGAGCGGGTCAGACGACGGGAGCCAGAGCAGCGAGGAAGAGGACGAGCGGATCGTCACCCCCTTAACGGAGCGAACGCGCAATCGCAAGGAAATCGCCCGGCGAGAACTCGAGGAACAGGTTCGCGCTGCGGAGGAACGGCTCAGGCTCGCCGAAGATTCGCTCCGGACGCTGCAGGATAGGTACTGGAAGACTGGCGGGAAGGAGTTGGAGCAAATACGGAGGGGTTTGTTCGGCTGGCGAAGCATCATGACTGGTGAGTCGAGGATCTCATACATATTAGACATGCCTGACCTCAGAGGGAAATGCCGCCAGCTTAGCCGCGCAGATCGTGGGCGCCAAGGTCAGCGTGATCACGGCTCGTGAGCTGCAGCGAGAGCTCCTTTTCGGCTTGACTGGTCGGGCAGGCGTCATCTTCGCGTTTGCAGAGGGTGGGGCATGCTCTGTGAGTGCCTTCTATACGGGACGAGAGGCTTCCAGCTGAGACATTTAGGTCTTGCCCGAACATCCCCAAGTCAAGCAATTCTCCCCAATCGCCCTCGGCGACATCCTGCAAAGCTTCGCAGGCTGGGCAACACAGATTTCGCAGCTACGGCATTTTGTTATCGACACGCTCCTGCCCCCTTCGACAAACTCAGCTACCCGCAGCAAGACCAAGGAGGCCTATGCGGAAGGATGCCGGGTATTCCTGCAGGACTTTGATGCATGGATCGGCGAAATCGAGACAGCTTCCGTACGGGGCGTTCAAGCCGATTCGGATATACCCTCCACCCCCATCTCATTGCTCAACGCCTTCCGACTACGATGGAGCTCGAGGTTAAACTCGATGACCGCTCTGCAGGAACTGTCATCCGAGCCCGCTCAGCTCATCGACGCGATTCTCGCCTCGTACGAAACAGCTCCGTCCTCGGCCGATCAGCGACATCTTCTCAATCTGTTCGTCTGTACTGCAGCACCGGTGTGGCTGTCTCTTCGCTCGTGGCTTGTTGACGGCATGCCCCTCCCGTCCTCTTTCCTTGACATCGACGAGGTCAACCATTCGCTCGACGGTGACGAACGGCCGCTTGACCCCGAGCTCTTCATCAAGCGCGACCGGGATGTCATGTGGACCGACGAGGATTTCTGGGAGTCCGGGTATATCGCCGATCCGGGAAATGGATGGCCAGCCTGGATGGGCGAGACGATGACGAAAGTCCTCGAATCAGGCAAAGCGAGGGGACTGTTGAGAGGTCTGGTGGGCGAAGTCTGGCACGTCGACGGCTGGCGGACCCTGCAAGAGATCTGTTCGGACGGCTCAAGGGCGGAGACGGTGGTTGACATCCCCAAAGCGATCGAAGACACCTTGGGCCCACTCTGCCAGATCACCATCTTCCAGCTCCGACGGGCCCTGAACGAGGAGTGTGGGCTGGATCAACATCTCGAAGCGATTGAAGGGGTAATGTTCGGTCGGGCGTACGCCACGGTCGAACGCTTCTTTGCTGTCCTTTACAGCCAGGTGAGGCTGTTTCCGTCCCGAAGGGACCGGCTGACATCGCAGATCAAAGAGGATCGCAGATGGCACGATATGCAGTCCCTCACGGCCGGACTACGCGACGCCATTGATCAAGCAGGCGAGTTCTGGCTCAATCCATCAGCTTTACGTATATCGCCCGGCAGACGAAAGATCAAGGATCAAAGGGACGTCTTGGGGGCGCTGGGGGAATTGCGGGTATCATACACCGTGCCTTTCCCGCTCTCCGTGCTATTCACTTCGAACTCGCTTGAGCTGCGGTCCAGGGTATTCGGGTTTTTGTGTCAGGTGGACTATACTCGACGGGCTATAGTAGACGGGCGGGCGTTTCACGGCACGAGTCACTGGGCCCTCGATCAACGATTGGGATGGTTTGTTAAGTGAGTGCCGATCGATTATACAAAGTACAGGAGTTGACGGTAGTACACTGTGGACGTGGATCAATCAGCGTGTCATCGAGGTTCAGAGCGCCGCGTATCACATCCGACTTAGCAAGACGAGCTCGCTCAAAGAGATGATCGCATTGGAGATGGAGTAGTGAGTCATGCGACACCCCTAGGGAGAGATGGAGAGCTGACGGTAGTGCTCGCCGTATGCGCGACTTCTGCTTTCTACACGAGCATGTGAGCGGCCCGAATAGTGAGGCACAGTAGCTCATGTCAGACCGCGGAGCTGTACGAGGATGTAGTGGCTGTGCTGGACATTGCCGTCGAGGTTGGAACCTCATCTCAGCAAGCCCGCGAGGATCCCCACGTGATGGCGCAGCGGTCGCCAGCAGACGACTTAGGTCTGAGCCTTGCGGCAGCGGGTGTCGGCGCAGTGCGTAGTCGTGATGCGCTCGCCGTCGAGTTGCACGACCGGGTCATGGCGATCCGTCAAGCGGTTGACACGCTATCGACCGAAGGCGCGGCGACAGAGGAGGAAGAAACCAGGAGGGAAACATGGTCAATGCTCAGCTTCGCTCTTGAAGACTGGTGCTGATGCGTGCCTGCGTGACGAATCATGAGCATGGCAGATGCATGTAGTATCTACATCTGGATCTCGATGCTTTACAAGTGCTGCTTGAAGAACTTGGAAAGGGTCTGGTATCCGTCGGCGAAGTTCTTCCTGCCCTCCTCGTCTTTGAGCTGGCGTCAGCGACGGGTCATCGCAATCCAGGAACAAGCTCACGTCGCCTCGAGCCGCCATCCAGCCGTGTGGCGAGTCCGGGTAGTGCTTGTTGACGTTCTTGCCCTTGTTCTTAGCCTCGACTCGTTCGAAGATCTTGTTCATCTGCTGGTCAGCTGGATCAATCAGCCCGTAAAATACATACAACGTCGACGTCCTCGTCCCGGGACGACAGGAGAGCGACGGGGGCGTTGAACTTCTCGGCATCGCCCTCGGCCGCGAAGCTGCAGTCAGCACGCCGCACCTCGAAAAGGGGCCGGCAGGTGGACGGGGATCTGCGATAACTTACGAAGGGTGGATACCCGCAATGGCGTCGAACTCGCCGGCGCCCTCCGACTCAACGATGACCTTGTATCCCCAGCAAGCGCCGATGGAGCCGAGCTTTCCACCCGACTTGGCCTTGATCTCCTTGGCGAGCTTCGCGACGGGACCCGACTGGGACGGGATCGCCCCGGGGAACTTGGAAAACCATTCAGTCTTCTTCTTGTTCGCCCTGGGATTAGCTCTTGACGTCGATCGCTCCGAGAGCTCAATAACCCACTCCTCGGTACCCGAGAACATGTCCGCCGAGGCGTAGTCGCCCACGAGGAAATCGGGCATGATCACCCGGAAGCCTTGCGACGCGAGCAGGTCCGCCCCTGCTATCAGCGCTTATCGCACCAACGCGCATCACATCGACGCACCCTGCAAGATTTGCGGCGAGTAGCCAAAGATGTCATACACGAACAGGACGCTCGACTTGGAGTCTTCAGGACCGATAGTGTACGACTTGATGCCGGCCACGTCCTCGTAGGTGCCCTTCGGCGTGTACTCGACCTGGACGGGGGGGAGGGTGCAGCAGGCTGATGAGGCTGCTGTGAGTATGACCGGGGATGCATGCAGGTAGCTCACAGCTCATGGTGTATGTTTTGATGAAAGGAAGGATAAAAGAGCGTTTGTTGGAGATGAAGGTGGAGGTTGATGCCTTGCAAGCGAGGTTTCTAGAAGAGCTATATATACTTTGTCAGCAATGATCCGTCGGCCTTTGAGCTGCTGGGTCGCGCAGGGTCCCTTTGAGCTCCTTTGACCGAAGCCGAATCGGCATGATGGAGCGGCCCCCCGCGACTGGCATGCCCGAGGATGGAGCTGCACTCACACGTAGAGACCGACGGAGAGCGAGCGATACATGCAAAGTTGAGCAGATAGCTGTGATCGGGTGACACACACCGATTGGGACTTTCGCCGAGGTTGGGCTGATCCGAGAATCACGGACGGTGTCGTCATTGCGTCTGGGCGTTCCTAATTTTGTCCCCGCGCGCCAAGTTTTAGACGCCTATCTGGCACGCCTGCTGCCCACGCACCACGCCTCGGTGATCTCGGTGATGGTCGGTGATCGGACATGACCGATGTTATGCTTGTCTGACCGTGATGACCGGACCAAGGAGTTTTCGCTGCCAATCGCGGGATGGGCCCTAAATACGCATCATCGCACAAGACATGGCCCGACATCCTTGGCATCTTGAGCAGTGACTTGTACACAGAACATGGCCGAGTCGTCAGCATCGAACGACCCTCCGCATCGAAGCCACGACCATCTGGGCGGAGCTGGGAACGCCCATGGTCAGGCTGGAGGCACAGAGCTCCGCCGATTGCGATCCACAATATCACGAGCCGAAAGCGTTGTGCTCGATGCGCAAGTCGACGTCGAGAGGCGAGGCGTCGACGAGCGGGCCAGCACGGCAGGCGATATACCAATGGACCACGAACTCATCGCCCACCCATCCGACATCCACCCCTCCTCGTCGAGCTCCTCGCATCACACGCCATCAGCAACGCCGACACGCGTGGCCTCGCCATTCCCCTCCGCGCAGCGCGTTCTCTCGACAGACCCCACCAAGCCATACTCTGCGTTTTCCCAGTCGACAAAGTACCTCATCGTCGGAATCTCCGGGATCGCAGGTGTCTTCTCCCCCATCTCCTCCAACATCTTCGTCCCGGCCATACCCACCCTTGCAGAGGCATTTCAGCGCTCCGAGCAGGACATATCGCTCGCAGTCACCGTATACCTCATCTTCCAGGCCATCACGCCAAGCTTCTTCGGGTCGATGAGCGACTCATACGGCCGTCGGCCGGTATACATCGGTACGCTGGTCGTCTATCTCGGCGCGAATGTGGGCCTGGCCGTCATGCCCACTAGCCAATATTGGCTGCTGTTGTTCCTGCGAGCTTTGCAGGTGAGTGAGCCCCCAGCTTCTGGCATGAAACACATTGGCGTGACCAGGCCTGATCTGACCGTAGTCCACGGGCGGGTCCGCGGTCATCTCGATAGGATCCGGGTGCGTCGCGGACATAGCGGAACCGCGCGAGAGGGGGAAGTACGTCTCGTTCTTCTTGCTCGGTAGCATGCTTGGACCTGCCCTTGGTCCTCTGCTCGGCGGTATTCTCGCTTCGACGCTTGGGTGGAGATCAATCTTCTGGTTCTTGGTGATCTCCACGGGGGTGGTGCTGGTCCCTCTGATATTGTGAGTACAGCCCGTCGCGGTATCTTGGGCACGTGTGGCGTTGAGCTGACACCAGCTTCATGCCGGAGACGCTGCGCAGTTTGGTCGGCGACGGCAGCATTCCGCCCCCTCCACTCAGTATGAGTCCCGGAATGTACTGGCAGCAACGCAAAACGGAAAGGGAGTACAAAGCGCGGGGAGAGGAAATTGAGCATGTGGCCCGGCCTCCAGCAAAAAAGGTATTGAGCTGATTCCGCAACGAGATCGGACTGATACATAGTACCGACCATGGAGCGCGTTCTTGATCCTGCTGGTGCCCGAAGTGAGCATTGGCTTTATCGCCATTTCGTTCCTGTATCTCGAGTTCTACTGCATCTTGTGAGTCTACGAGCTAAGGGCGGATGCCGTTCATGAAGCTCGAGCTGAGACCCCAGGACGCTATACTCTACGGCTTTGAGAGACAAGTACGGTCTCAGCGACCTAAAGATTGGTCTGGCTTACTTGTAAGCCCCGACTCACCGTGCCCTGTCAGACCGGAAGCTGACCTCCTCAGGTCCAACGGCTTGGGGATCATGGTCTCGGTGCTGACCAATGGACGATACATAGACTGGCGCTTCCGGCGGGAAGAAAAGCGTGTCGGGGGTGACTATAGGAAGATGGGGGACGAGTTCAAGATTGAGCGAACGAGATATGGGTCCACGATTCCGTATACCATGTGAGTGCCACCTGTGCTGATTTGGGTTCTGGGTGTGAGCGTCACGGCTGACCAGGCAGAGTCTTCTTGATTGCGTGCATTGCGCAAGGATGGTGTCTGGAAGTCAAGGCGCCTCTTGCTGCTACGATAGCCATGGGTTTCTTCCTCGGAATCGGATCGAGCGTGATCAACGTCGGTCCGTAGCATTTAACCTCCATCTCTTCGTACTTCGAGCTGACTCGCAGCACAGCTGTATGGCCAGGATATATTGCCAGGACAAGGCGGCGCAGTCTCAGCATCAGTGAGTGGGGCGTCTGAGATGGTTAAAAGACAGGCGTGCCTACTAACGCGACCAGCTAAACTTGGTGCGATGCCTCTTCGCCGCCGTGGGAACAGCGGTCATCCAGCTGCTGTACAATGCGATCGGTGCGGGATGGACCATGGTGCTCCTGACGGGGCTGTGCATCGCTGCGATGCCTCTATTTTGGGTGATCGCGCATTATGGGCCGAAGTGGCGGAAGGATCGGAGGGAGAAGAAGGCGAGAAGGGATGAGGCGCGGGCGGCGGGTTTGGTCCCAAAGAGGGGTGCTGCCGGGATGCAGGCTGCGACTGGAAGATGATCAAGTACACCAGTGTATCAACACATGTTCCAGAGCTTCTATGTTGCCTTGTAAGCATGTGTAGCAACTCTGCACACTCGTCGCACACCGTCTGGAGTGGCGACCGGCTGAGAGGAGCAGAGAGACAACCGGAGGAACTCTGGATAAACTCCCAGCCGATATCGGCCCTCGCCGCTCTGTTGTCGAGAATTTCAGATGACCCTCTATACACTTCAGTGATCTGTCGTTCACATTACACCACATCAACACCACAGCACCATGGCCAAGGCATCCAAGGCCTTCAAGAAATTCGCCTCGAGCGGCAAGCTCAAGGACACGATCAACAGCCGGCGGTCGTACCAGCAGAAAAAGCGAAAGGCGGACGATAAGATCCAGCAACGCAAGAAGCAACGCGGTGCCGCCCGAGACGAGGGTTTCGACGATCTCGACGAAGCCGACGAGGACGACGAGGACGAGGCGCGTGATGTCAAAGCTACGAAAGGGGCGCAGGGTGGACGAGCGGGCGGAGTGGCCAAGAACGTCGAGGAGCTGTTCGGCGCCGGCGGCTTGGATGTCGAAGACGAGGAGGGCTCGGAGCTCGAAGACCTGGATGATGACGACGACGAGGATGATGATGAGGACAGCGAAGAGGCGGAAGAGGACGAGGAGGACGATGCGGGATTGCTCGATGAGGCGGCGATGAAGAAGACGATGAAGAACCTGGCGAGAACCGATCCGGAGTTCTTCAAGTATCTCGAGGAGAACGACAAAGAGCTCTTGGAGTTCGGGAAGGAGGCCAAGGGCAAGAGCGCAAAGGCGAAGAGCGGGGCTGTGAAGGGCAAGGGCAAGGCGGTGGAGGAGGATGAGGACGAGGACGCCGAGATGGACAGCGATGGGGAGGTTGAGAGCGATGGTGACGAGGATGAGGAGGATGAGGACGCGGCGCCGGGAAAGATTAGCGTGACGATGCGTATGGTCCGCGAATGGCAGAATGGCATGCTCAAGGTGAGCATGGGAAAGCTATGGTGGAACGGTTCCTGATAGCAGCAACACTCGCTGAGATCGCTGAGGAAGACGCTGTTGGCGTTCCGAGCGGCGGCGCACATGAACGAGGATGACGCGGAGCAAGGAAGCGGGCGAGATGTCAAGTACTCCATCGACAGCGCACAAGGTGGGTATAGGTCATTCCCTCGGTGGGCTGAGGAGCTGACGCGCCAGTCTTTAACAAGATCGTCATCACCGCGCTCAAGTTCACTCCCGTCGTCCTCGCCCACCACATCCCGTTCAAGACACAACCATCGGGCAAAATGTGAGATCATACGAGCTGGTCATTTGGTTCCCGCTAACCTCGCAGCAAGACGCAACAGCCGAAGAAGCCAAACCAGTCGCTGAACAGGTTGATTCTATCGCACTTCTCGACGCTGCTGTACCTGATCAAGTCCCTGCCGTCCACACCGACCGGAGAGGAGGCGGGCGGTTTGCTCGCTACGGCCGTGAGCGAGAGCACCAAGTTGCTGCCGTGGGTGCTCGGCGCACGAAAGCATCTCCGCGCGTACCTCAAGGTGGGTCAAGCGGTCCATGAGGTTTCAAGTACCGCTGACCGATAGGTCCTCCTTGAGCTGTGGTCGTCCGCAAGCGACAATGTCCGAATCGCGTCCTTCCTTGCTGTCCGAAAGGCTTTCGTCGCAGGCGACGACGCCCTCAAAGACCTCTGTCTGAAGGTAGGCATCCACCACTGCTCCATGGACTCCAGGCTGACTCGCAGAACACGTACAAATCGCTCCTGCCGCCCTTGCGAAACACCTCTGCCCACACTCTCCCGTCCCTCAACCTGACGAAGAACACCGCCGCGGAGCTTTTCGCCCTCGACCCGGCACGCTCATACCCGCACGCCTTTGGCTTTATCCGAACGCTGGCCATCCACCTTCGTACGGTCGTGCGAACGACGACATCCGCCCCGTCGACTGCGAAGCAAGGCGACAAGCCGAGCACCAAGCCCGACTCGGCCGAGGCGTTCCGAGCGGTCTACAACTGGCAATACGTCCATGCCATCGATTTCTGGAGTCAGGTGCTTGCCAGCTCGGCGGATGTCAAGGTCCAGGGGGAGAGGGGCGGAGTGGAGAGCGAGCTGAAGCCGTTGATCTACCCCCTGACCCAGATTGCGCTCGGTGTGGTCCGGTGAGTGCGGGCGTCGTGATCGGCAGGATCAGTCCCGAATTTCCGCGCTAACGCCAGACTCCTGCCGTCCTCGCGATACTTCCCGCTTCGATTCCACCTCATCAAGTCGCTCTTGCGCATCATCACCCGCACCGGGACATACATTCCGCTCTCGCCGTTCCTGCTCGAGATTCTCGACTCGGCCGAGTTCCGCCGTTCGAACCCGAAGAAGTCAACCCTCAAGCCGCTCGACCTGGAGTACATCATCCGCGCGCCAGCCGCTTACCCCAAGACGAGGATATACCAGGAGACGCTGGGCGACGAGCTCGTATACCTGCTGGCAGAGTACCACACCGCCATCTCGACGCATGTGGCCTTCCCGGAGATGGTCCTTCCTGTCATCCTCACGATCAAGCGGCACCTCAAGAAAGGCACGGCGGGGTCGCCGAAGGTCCAGGCGCAGCTAAAGACGCTTGTGGACAAGCTGGAGGCGACGAAGACTTGGGTCGAGGGAAAGCGACGTAATGTCGGCTTTGCCCCGCGCGATCGAGGCGAGGTCAGCAGGTTTGCCGAGAAGCTCAAGATCGACGAGACGCCGGTGGGCAACTGGACGAGGGTGACGAGGAAGGTGAGGGAGCAGAAGAGGAGAGAGGTCGAGCGGGCGTTGCGGGAGGAGAACGGCGAGGACGAGGACGAAGATGAGGACGACGAGGACAGCGAGGGGGAGATGGAGGTTGACAGCGAGGACGACGAGTAGGGTGCTAGCTCAGGCTCAGTGTGCGGTGTGGTGTGGATCCGATCACAGGTTTCGTTTGTATGTATGCATCTTCTGCTCGGCACGCGAGGCTCAGTCACAACCTCATGCAGTAACTCGTGGCTCCGGAGCGCGTCCACGCCGGCTTTGCGATGACGCTCATGGAGCCAGGCGGTTGATGTCCCACTCGGTAGACTGGCAGTCCTTGGGCCGGGTATAGCGGAACCGATCGTGCAACCTCGACGGCTGGCCGGACCAGAACTCGACCTCACTGGGGCAAGATCAGCTGACGCACAGTGTACAAGCCGCCTGCGCACTCACAACGGCACGATCCTCCATCCACCCCAGTGCGGCGGACACGGCACGTTCTCCCCGAACTTGTGCTTCATCTCCTCCACCCTCTTCTCAAGCTCATCCTCGCCAACCACGCTGCTCTGTTCGCTGGCCCACGCGCCGATACGCGAGCCCACAGGTCGGGAGTTGAAGTACTCCTCGCTCTCTTCCCTTGACACCTTCTCCACCCGCCCCACGGCGCGCACCGACCGGCTCACTTCTTTCCAATACAGCGCGAGACTCGCATACCCGTTCTCCAGCTCCCGGCTCTTACGCGAGTTGTAGTTGGTGAAGAACACGAATCCCTTCTCGTCGACTGTCTTGAGGAGGACGATCCGGGTAGAGGGGATGCCCTCGGAGGAGACGGACGAGATGGCCATGGCTTCGGGCTCGCGGACCTGGGGCGAGCCGTTGATGGGTTCCAGGGCAGCGCGGAACCATTGGTTGAACTGCACGAGCGGGTCCGGGTCGAGCATGGATGGCAGCAAGCGCGGAGTACTGTACTGGTTGTGCGTTGTCAGGTGGACCGTTGAAGGTTTGGAGGTGCCGTCGATCGAGTTCGCGATCGAGTTGGGCTGGCGCGCAGGCGGTTGAGGTGCCGCCGATGAGGCGTATATGTGTGACATCGTGTGAATCCAGGCTTGGGAGGTCACGACTGTGGACGTACGAATGCGCAGGCTGTACAGAGAGAGTGGGTTGAAGCGCATGTACTATATCGGTGTTGCTGTGGTGAAATCGAAAAGTCGACAGGGTCGGTGATCGGCGGTGAACACGGTCAGAATCGAGGTGACGCCATCACAGTTCAGTCAAACATGTACTTTGACCATGGTCGCCATCCCACCTCAAGGTCACATCGCCTTTCCACCTCAGATGAGTTTCTTGATCCGCGAGACCGACTACCGGGTCCTCCGGGCCCGATCTACCCTGTTGGATGGGTCGATGCCAAGAGGATGATATGCGTGCTGTTCCCGACTGTCACAGCTTGTTTGTCACAGCTTTGGAGTGGGGGGTTCTGAATCAGGGGCCATGACTCAGGACTTGGACGGCGGCCGATAGACTTAGGGAGGCGGCTACACGCCACGGGTCGAGAACGTGAGTGCGTTGGGAACTACAAGTACATTGATCCATATGAATACCTCAGCGCCTGAAAGGGCCTACCAACACCATGTCAGCGAGGATCCAGACGCTGGCCAAGGCCAGCGCAGCGACTCAGATTGAGCCGACGAAGGATGGGACATAGGGAGGGGGTTGGTGTCTTTGTGGCTGCGGGGCGCAATCCGCTTACAAGCTCTACCCGGGCAACCATGATCGCGAT
>Ga0308169_10002980_pt1 | contig 16959 bp, 12 predicted proteins | sample PhyBR1_2_FD_202139 | JGI IMG/M metagenome (GOLD analysis project Ga0308169, IMG submission 202139) | Phyllosphere microbial communities from UC Gill Tract Community Farm, Albany, California, United States - DLSLSB.R1 | ecosystem: Host-associated > Plants > Phyllosphere > Unclassified | place... | reverse complement strand
CCGATTTCGGTGATTTCCACGATGTGGCCGTCGCGGTTCTGCGTGCGCGGGTTGACCTCGGTGGCGCCTTCCTTGGTGCCGGTGCCGCGGTCCGAGTTGTTGGTGCAGACCACGTAGACCTTGCCGGTGTGCAGGCTGGGCTGGACGTCCTCGCAGCGGTCCATCTTGGTGGGGCCCACCTTGTCCGCGGCCAGGCGGGTGTACACCAGGACCTCCTCGACGGACATGCCGGGCACCTTCGAGACGCCGCCCACCACCAGGGGCAGCCATTCGCCGGAGCCATCGAACGCGCCGTCGGAGGGCAGGGCGCCGGTTCCGGTGATCTCGGCAACGGGCGAGTTCCCAGTGAACTTGGCGACGTACAGGTCGCCCTCGGAGAGCAGGTTCATGTTGTGCCTGCGGTCGCCCTCGCGGTACTTATCCGCCGAGACGAACTTGTAGAGGTAGTCGAACTTCTCGTCGTCGCCCATGTAGGCCACCACGTGGCCGGATTCGGCCACGATTACGTTGGCGCCCTCGTGCTTGAAGCGGCCCATGGCGGAGCGCTTCTTTGGGGTTGAGGTGGGGTCAAACGGGTCGACTTCCACGATCCAGCCGAAGCGGTTGGACTCGTTCTCGTAGCCGGGGTTGCGGGTGTCGAAGCGGGGGTGGTCCAGTTCCCACTGGCGGGCAGTTGGCTTGGCGGTGAGGCCGTAGCGCTTGTCGCCGGCAGAGGTGCCGCCCGCCACGAAGTAGCCGTTGAAGTTTTCCTCGCCGGAAAGGATGGTGCCCCAGGGGGTGGTGCCACCGGAGCAGTTGCCGAACGTTCCCTTGATGGCGCGGCCGGAGGGATCGGCCACGGTCTTGACCAGTGCCGAACCGGCAACGGGGCCGGTGAGTTCGTAAGTGGTGTCGGAGAGGTAGCGGCGGTTCAGCGGCGCACCCTTCACGTAGCTCCACGGCTTGGTGGTGTTTTTGCGCTCGAGCTCCACCACGGTCAGGCCATGGGCGGCGCGGCCGATGGCACGGGTCTCCGCGGCGTCGTAGCCGGCGGGAACCATGATGTTCTCGTTGGTGTACTCGTGGTTGGTGAACAGCACGGCGCGGCGGCCCTTACTGCCCGGGATTTCCACGATGTCCGTGTAGTCGTTGTTGTAGCCGAACTGGCGGGCCTGTGCTGCAGCGGTTTGCTTATTCAGGTCGAAGTCCGGGGAGTCGTTGAACAGCGGGTCTCCCCAGCGGATGATGGGCTGCCAGGTGAAGCCCTCCGGAACGGTGAAGGCGTCGACGGCTTTGTCCACGGGCTTGATGGCGGTGAACTGCAGCTTGGACTTCCCGAACCCTTCCGTGGCGGCCTTGGACAGGCCCGCGGCGGAGGCAGGTTCGGCGGAGTTCACCACGGAGTTGAGGGCGACGGCGAGAGCACCGGCGGCGCCCAGGCCCAGGGCGGCGCGGCGGGACAGGGTGGCGGAAGCGATGTCCCGGAAGTAGCTGTTGGAGCTGGTGTTGCAGACGTCCCCTGCGCACGCGTTGTCGCACTTGAGCGCGCATGTGACCGGGCTGCGCTTGCCCTTGGTGTGGCCGAGCATGGGCAGCAGGGTGAACTTGCGGGCGGTTTCAGACATGGGGAACCTTCCAAGGAATCTCTCTGGGGTGCCCGACCACCTTTCCAGCCGGTTCCTACCAAAAGCCATCAATTGGATGAACTGATGGTGAACCGCCCGTGACCTGCAGGAACGCGCGCCAACAGACTCATCGATTGCTGACTACTTGTCGTTCTGTCGGCTCTAAACGACAGTTACGGAGCAATCGATGGGGTGAGGAGGGCGTGGACGCGGCGGAGCCGGTCCAGCCACCAGTCCCGGCGCTCCGCAGGAGCCGCCAACTGCTCAAGCAGCCCGGCGTCGGCGGCCACATCGCGGAGGCGGATCCCGCCGTCGTCTGCCACCAGGCGGTCCAAGGTGACGTCCGATTCGAACAGGGACACCGTTCCCAGGCCGCAGGCGTAGGGCAGCTCGGGCAGGGCGGCGGCAAGCGCCAGCCCGGCGCGGATGCCCACGGAGGTGTCCAGGGCGGAGCTGACGACGGCGGGGAGTCCGGCCTGCGCCACGATGTCCAGGGCGCGCCGCACTCCCCCAAGCGGCGCCACCTTGACCACGATCAGGTCCGCCGCGCCGGCGCGGGCCACCCTGAGCGGATCGGTTTCCTTGCGGACGCTCTCGTCCGCCGCGATCAGCAAGGGAGTACCTGCGGCCCGCAGCCGTGAGCGGACGTCGGCCAGGCCCTCAATGGACGGCACCGGCTGCTCCGCATACTCCAGCCCCACGGAGGCCAGCCGCGTCAGCGCCTCCACGGCTGCGGGCACGTCCCACCCGCCATTGGCATCCACGCGGATGGCAGCCTTCGGCAAAGCGGCGCGGACGGCGCGAAGCCGCGCAACGTCGTCGTCCAGTGACTGCCCCTGCTCCGCCACCTTGACCTTCACCGCGTCCACCCGGCCGAACCGGGCCAGCACGTCCGCCACCCGGTCCGCGGAAACGGCGGGCACGGTGGCGTTGACGGGAATGCTCTCCCGCAGCGGGACGGGGAAGCCCTGCCATCCGGCTTCGATGGCGGCGGCCAGCCAGCGGGAGGCCTCCGCATCGCCGTACTCGGGGAAGGGGCAGAACTCACCCCAGCCCGTGGGACCACGGAGCAGGAGGGACTCACGCTGCATGATGCCGCGGAACTTCACCCGCATGGGCAGGCTCACCACATGTGCGCCCGCCAGCAGCTCCTCCAGCGGCGGGACGGGAAAAGCAGGGGCAGGCGGGAGACCGGGGATGGGCATGCGGTTTACTGTACGCCGGGGCAGATACTACTCCCGGACCACCCGGATGGTGCCGAGCGATGGGTCCGCGGGGTCGGGCAGGACCATGCCGGCCTTCAATCCCGATTCCAGGTAGCCGATGACCGCCTCATCGATCCGCTCCCCCGGCACGATGACCGGGATGCCCGGCGGGTACGGGGTGATCTGCTCGGCAGCGACCCGTCCCACGGCCTCCCGTGCGGGCACATCCTCCCGGGGGCCGAAGAAGGCGTCACGGGGAAGGGCCACGGTCTCCAATTCCAGGCCCGACGGCGACGGCAAGTCCACCTGGGCAGGGGCAGGAAGCGTTGGAGCGGCCTGGATGAGGGCCTGCAGCGCGTCCAGGAGCCGCCGGGCGGACGCGTCGTCGTCGGCCATGGACAGGGTGGCCATGATGCGGCGATGGTCGCTGAGCCCCATGTCGATCCGGCAGTTTTCCCGCAGCCAGTCCGCCGCCTGGTAGCCGCTGATGCCCAGCCCCGAGACGTCCATCAGGATCTGCATGCGGTCCAGGTCATGGGAGGATTCCGCCGCCAGCAGCTCGTCCTCCAGCACATGGATCCCGTCCAGTGCCTCAATATCCTGCCGCAGCCTCCGGGCCAGGGCTAAAGCGTTGCCGAGGAGTTCCGCGCCGTGCTGCACCATTTGCCGGCGCCAGCCGTCCATCGCCGAGTACAGGATGACGTTGGGGCTGGTGGTCATCAGCAGGTCGGCACATTCGGAAAGGTGCGCAGGGTCCACCAGGTCACCCTGAATGTGGTAGACCGAGCCCTGTTCAAAACCGGCGCCCATCTTGTGCACCGACACCACGCAGACATCCGCGCCGGCACTCATCGCCCAGGTGGGCAGGCCCTCGTGGAAGGGCAGGTGCGCGCCCCATGCCTCATCGACGATCAACGGCTTCCCCCGGTCATGGCAGACCTTGGCGATGCCGGCGATATCCGCACAGGTGCCGTAGGGGGTGGGGCTGACGATCAGGGCGCCCGCAGCATCCGGATACCGCTCCCACATTTCCTCCACGTCTGCCGCTGACGGCGGATGCGCCAGGTGCAGCTTGGAGTCCCAGCGGGGCCGGATCCAGCGCGGCTGGATGCCGGAGAACACCAGCCCGGCGGTAATGGACTTGTGGGCGTCGCGACTCACCAGCAGGTCGCCCTTTCCCGCGGCCACGGCCAGGACGGCTGCCTTGACGGACAACGAGCTGCCGCAGGTGGAAAAGAAGGCCTGCTCCGCGCCCACCGCATCGGCCATGAGCTGTTCGGCTTTCTTCAAATACCCGCCGGAAGAGGATCGGTCATCCAGGCCCGCAGACGCCAGGACGTCCGCACGGAAGGTCTCCGCGCCCAAGATCTCCCGGACCCGCGGGTCAGCGCCGCGGCCCTGCCGGTGGCCGGGCGGGGTGAATCCGTAGCGGTCCAGCCGGTGGTAGCGGTCCAGGGCATCCAGCAGGGGAGCTTCATTATGGTCCACGTAGTTGTTCCTTTCGTTGATGGGTCAGTAAAGTTCCGCGCGGGTTCCAAACGGCGCGTACGACGGCGGCCGTTCAGTCGGGCGGTCAGGCGCCTGTAAGGGTTGTCCAGACGCCGATGCCGCCGGCCACCACCATGACAGCGGCAGTGAACCAGCCGAGCGTGGCGGCGAGCCGGCCGTTGACGTAGTCGCCCATGATGGCTTTGTCCCGGGAGATGAGCATGGTCACCACCAGGAACGGGGCGGCGGCAATGCCGTTGACGGTGGCGCTGAAAACCAGGAGCCCGATGGGGTCGGCGGAGAAGAAGCTGATGAGGACACCGGCAATGATTCCAATGCCCAGCAGCGTGTAGAACAGCGGGGCACGCCGGGGGCTGAGGTCCAGGCCCCAGTCCTTGCCGAGCAGGCCCGCCAGTCCCGCCGCACCGGACGCGGCGAGTACCGGGACGCCCAGGATGCCGGTGCCGATGAATCCGGCGGCAAACAGGAATGTGGCGGCCGGCCCCACCACCGGTTCCAGGGCCTTGGCCACGTCGGCTGCCGTATTCACATCCGTGCCGTCCTTGCCCAGGGTCGCCGCCGTGGCCGCCATGATGGAAAACATCACCAGGACGGAGAAGACCATGCCGATGAACACGTCGGCGCGGGCCTTCTTGAGGGTATGGGCAGCGGCAGCCCTGTCCGGCCGGTCCTTCAGTCCTACGGCCTCGTCGCCGCCGTGGTCCTCGGCGCGCAGTTCCTGGACCCGGTGCGCGCTCTGCCAGAAGAACAGGTAGGGCGAGATGGTGGTGCCCAGCACGGCAACGATCAGGCCAAGGTATTCCGGGGCGAAGCTGAACTTCAGTCCGAGCACGCCTTCCAGCACGTCCGGCCAGTCGACATGGGCGACGAACAGGACCGCGACGTACGCCAGCAGCGTGAGGCACAGCCACTTGAAGACCTTCGCAATGACGGCAAACGATCCGCTCATGAGCGCCACGGCGATGCCTATCCCTGCAAGCGCGCTCCAAAGATGGTCGGGGCCCGCACCGAGCATCTGCATGCCTTGCCCGATCGCCATCAGGTCCGCGGCGGCATTGAGGATGTTGCCCACCAGCAGGGCAACGATCAGGATGCCGATCACCACGCGGGGGCGGCGGGAGAACTTGCGGCGGGCCAGCCAACCCAGGCTTTCCCCGGTGGCCAGCGCGGTGCGGTCACAGATCTCCTGCACGGCCATCATCATGGGCAACGTAACCGGCGCGGTCCACAGCATGCCATTGGAGAAGGTGGCACCGGCTTTTGCATAGGTGGCAATCCCTGACGGGTCATCGTCCGCGGCCCCTGTGACCAGGCCCGGGCCCAGCAGCGCACCAAAACGGCGCAGCAGGGACTTCTTCCGGGCGCCGGCCGCCGCGTCTTCAACCTGGGGCCGTCCGCTCGTTTGAGCCTTGCTCATCCAGTTTTCTCCGCTCACCATCGACCACTAAACCGCCCAACTGCTAAGCAAGCTTAGGATTTAGAGGCCATAGTAGGGCATGAAGCTGGGAGCAGCGGCTGCGCGGAAGTGCTCAGATCCACTTGTTGTGCTTGAACGCCAGGTAGAGGACCAAACCCATGGCCACCATCAGGCCCAGCGCGTAGGGGTAGCCGTACGTCCACGCCAGCTCGGGCATATTGGCGAAATTCATGCCGTAGATGGAGGCCACCAGGGTGGGCGCGAACAGGATGGCGGCCCAGGAGGAAATGCGCTTGACCTGCTCGTTCTGTTCCAGGCTGGACTCGGTCATGCGCTGCATCTCATCGTTTTGGCGCTGGGCCACCAGGGCTGCGTTGACGGCGAGCGCGTTCTGAAGCAGGGCCCGGAAGGAGGCCACGCGCTCGTTGAGCCGCAGCACGTGGTCCAGGACGTCGCGCAGATGGTCCTGCAGGACCTCCCCCGGCGGCCGCTCCGGGGTCCCCGCCATGAGTTGGCGAAGGATTCCCGCCAACGGGCTGGTGGCGCGCTGGAAGGTGATCACCTGCCGGGAGAGCTCGTAGATCCTCCGCGAAACTTCCGGGTCGGCGCCAAAGAGGTCATCCTCGATCTCGTCGATATCGTTCTCCAGCCCGGCGGCCACAGGCTCGTACTCGTCCACCACCTGGTCCAGGATCCCGTACAGCACCGCATCCGGTCCCAGGGCCAGGAACTCCGGCATGGACTCCATGCGGCGGCGTACCTTTGCCAGGTCCGGGGACTCGGCGTGCCTGACCGTCACCACGTACTCGTCACCCACAAAAACGTGGATCTCGCCGAAGTCCACCTTTTCCACGTCGTCCCGGTACCGCGCCGGCCGGAGCACGAGGAAAAGGCACCCGCCGTAATGCTCCAGCTTGGCCCGCTGGTGGCCCGAGAGCGCGTCCTCGATGGCGAGCGGGTTGAGGTCGAATTCCTCGCCAACGGACTGCAGCTCCTCCGCGTCAGGCCGGTACAGGCCGATCCACGCCATCCCCTCACGCTGCCGCAGGAGGAAGTAGGTCTCGTCGAGGTCTTCCGGGTCCTGTGTGCGGAACCCGTTCACGTAGACGGCGTTGTCAATGATGGTCACTGTGGGCCTCCCGCTCGCGCTCCCACTCATTCAGCAGTGCCGGCAGCCGGGAGTTGAGGAACCGGTAGAACCGGGCCATGTCCGCCACCCGTTCCCGGGCGGCCGATCCCTCCGGGAGGGTTTCCGCCGTCGCATCGGTCAGGGCTGCAAGCTTGTCGTAGACGGGGCTGTTGCGCATGGACATCACGTACCACTCGTCCTCGTGCAGGGCGTAGAGGTCGCGGCGGCTCCCGGGCTGGGAGACCCGGTGGACGAAGCCCACGGTCTGCAGGTACCGCACCGCCCCCGAGACCGCTGCGGCACTGGCACCCAGCCGGTCCGAGAGCTCCGCAGCCGTGAGGCTCCCCTGTTCCGACGACACCAAAGCCAGCAATGTCCGCGCCGGCATCTTGGGGAACCCGGCCGCGGCGAAAGCAGCCGCGGTCCTTTCGGCAGCGGCCGCGGTCAGTTCCGGGGTTTGCGCATCAGCCACGCCCGTGTCCGTGCTCATGCCGAACCCACCTCCCTGCGCCGCATCACCGCGACCGCCAGCAGGGCGGCAACCGCGGCGATCGCCAGCATCCACCACGCGCCGCTCCAGTCCGTGGCGTCGCCGTGCGGGACCGGGGTGTGGGAGAACGGGGAGAGGTCGCGCAGGCTTTGGTCGATGCCCAGCATGGCTCCGAGGATGCCCAGCACCACCCCCATGGCCAGCAGCGCCCAGCTTGCGGCGATGGTCGCTGCCGGCCACAGGACGAAGACCAGCGCCGGAACGGCCAGATAGATCAGCGCCGCCGGCAGCTGGGCCCATGCGGTCTGCCAGAGCGCGTCGGCGGGCATCGAGGTATCGCCGGAGCCCATCAGTGTGGCCCACGCCCCCAGTCCTGCCATGCCCACCACCAGCACCACCGCCGCCGCGCCCAGCAGCAGGTAGCCCGCCAGCCACCGGACCCGTCCCACCGGGGCGGACAGCAGGAGTTCGGCGGTCCCGGCTGCTTCCTCCTGCCGCAGCCTGATCACGGCCTGGAGCGCACACGCCGCGGCCAGGACCCCGGCCATGGAGAAGAGCACCGACACCATGAGCTGGGTGAGCGAGGTTCCCTGCGATTGCAGCATTGCCCGCAGCATGGCGGTGATGTTGGTGTCAGGGGTGTCGATGGCGGCAATTGCCTTTCCGAGCGAGCCGGCCAGCAGGCCCAGGGCCAGCCCGCTGAGCGCCCAGCCGATGATGGATCCGGACTGCAGCCGCAGTGCAAGGGCCAGCGGGCTCCGGAGACCGGGCCGGGCCGCGGCGCGTCCCGGCCTTGCTGCCCACAGGCTCGCCCCGCTGTCACGCGCCCTTAGGATGAGCCACGCTGCCGTGACGCAGGCGGCACCGAGCCCCACCGGCAGCAGCAGCGGCCAGGCACGGTTTCCCGAGTAAGCATATGTCTGCTGGCCCCAGCCGATGGGTGAGAACCAACTGGTTGGCCCCTCCGTCATGGTGGTCCCGCTGGTGCCCGGCGTCCCGGTGGCATCGCCGATTCCCCGCAGGACATAGGCCAGGACAACCAGTGCCGCAGCCATGCCGTTTGCGCCGCGCGAGGTGCCCATGAACTGGGCCACGAGCAGTCCCACGCCAAGGAAGCAGAGGCCGACGGCGCCCGTTGCGGCTCCGGCGATCAGGGAACCCTGCGGGTCCAGGCCCTGCGAACTGAAGCCTGCATAGACGGCGAGCGCCACGAGGAGGTTGGCGGTGATGCCGTGCAGCAGGGTGGCGGTGTTTGGCAGCAGGCGTCCGGCGGGAGTAGAAGCCACCAGTTCCGCTGCTCCGGTTTCCTCGTCGGCACGGGTGTGGCGCACCGCCAGGAAGGTGCTCATCAGGCCGGCCAGCAGGGCGAGGAAGGCGTAGATCAGGAAGAACGTAAATGCTCCCTGCTCGGCGCCGCGGGGCAGCCCCCGCAGCATCAGGATGGCGGGAGTGGCGACGGCCACCTGCAGGATCTCGGTGCGGCTGGCGACGCTGCCGTAGGTCTGCGTGACGGCCGCGGCTGCGAACAGGGCAAAGGCCCCGATGGCCAGCACCCAGCTGAGGAGCTGCCAACGGTCCCGGCGCAGCCGCTGGCGCCAGAGGACCAGGAGGACGCCCACGTCAGCTCCGTCCCCGCGCGCCCAGCAGGTGCCGCCTCGAACCAGTGGCCGCATCAGCCGTGACGTCCGTTTCCGGCTGGGGCGCAACAGCGGTATCCCCGTAGTGCCGCAGCAACAGTTCCTCCAGGGACGGCGGGACGATCGTCAGGCCCTGCACGCCCAGGGCGGCCAGGGCGGGAAGTACCTCGGCTATCCGGTCCGAGTCGGCGCTGAACCGGACCCGGCCGGCGTCGACCGTCAGGTCATGTACCGCGCCCAGGCGGGCCAAGGCCGCCGCGTCCAAACCGTCCAGAGCGAAGGAAACTTCGGACCTGGTGAGGTGCCGCAGGGACTCCAGCGTGCCGCCGTCGACAATCCTGCCGGCACGAATGATGCTCACGCGGTGGCACAGCACCTCCACCTCGGAGAGGATATGGCTGGAGAGCAGCACGGTGGCGCCGCGGCCGACGGCGGCCAGCAGCTCCCTGCGGAAGACTTCCTCCATGAGCGGGTCAAGGCCGCTGGTGGGCTCGTCCAGCAGGTAGAGCTCGGCCTCGGTGGCGAGGGCCGCGATCAGGGCGACCTTCTGCCGGTTGCCCTTGGAATAGGCCCGGCCCTTCTTGGCAGGGTCAAAGTCGAACAGCCGGCAGAGGCGGTCCTTCCGACGGCGGTAGGCGGCACCGTCCGCCGTGCCGCCCCGCAGCCGGGACAGCAGGTCGATGGTTTCGCCGCCGGACAGGTTGGGCCAGAGCCGCACGTCTCCGGGAACATAGGCCAGGCGGCGGTGCAGGTCGGCGGCCTGGGTCCAGGGTTCGAGGCCCAGGACCGTGGCGGAGCCGGACGTCGCCTTGGCCAGGCCCAGGAGGATGCGCAGGGTGGTGGACTTCCCGGCACCGTTGGGACCCAGGAAGCCGTGGATCTCACCGCGCTCGACGTCCAGGTCAAGACCGTCCAGCGCCCTGACGCGGCCGAAGTGCTTGTGCAGGTTCGTTGTGTGGACAACGGTGCTCATGATCAAAGTCTTCGAAGTTTTCACAAAATTGTGAAGGTACTAAAGTCCCCACTATGAGCCCCGACCATCCCCTGCCCGGCGCACAGGCCACACGTTCGGCAACGGCACCTCTTTACGGAGCGGGGTTCGTCACTGCTTTCGGTGCGCACAGCATCGCAGCCGGGCTGGGCTCGCAGAGCGGCAATATTGGCCTGACGCTGCTGAACCTCGGCATCCTGCTGGCGCTCTACGACGTGGCCGAGGTGTTCCTCAAACCTGTCTTTGGCGCCCTCAGCGACCGGATCGGCGCCAAGCCCGTCGTGGTCGGCGGGCTCTTCGCCTTCGCCGCCCTGTCCCTGATCGGACTGGGTGCCGCGGACCCGTTCGTCCTTGCCCTGGCCAGGCTGGGACAGGGCGCCGCAGCGTCGGCCTTCTCGCCGTCGTCGTCCGCCATGGTGGCAAGGATGGCCCGGGGCGGAAAGGCCGGCACCTACTTTGGCCGGTACGGTTCCTGGAAGAGCCTGGGTTACATCATCGGTCCGCCGCTGGGCGCGGGCCTGATCCTGGCCGGCGGTTTTCCGCTGCTGTTCGGGACCCTGGCGGTGCTGGCGGCCGTGACCGCCGTATGGGTGCTGGTGTCCGTGCCGCACCTGGCGCCGCTGCCCCGGAAACGGTACACGGTGATGGACCTGGCGCGGCAGGTGGGCGAACGCCGTTTCCTCGTGCCGACGCTGGTGCTGGCCGCCTCGACCGGCGCCCTGGGGGCCGCCGTTGGCTTCCTCCCGGCGCTGGCCACCCGGCACGGCATGGACGCCTTCGCCGGCACGGCGGCGGTGAGCGTGGTGGCGCTGGGCTCGGTGCTCACCCAGCCGTGGATCGGCAGGCTGCGGGACCGGAACGCCGCCACCGACAACAGGGGCACGACGACGGGCCTGCTGCTGATTGCCGCAGGCATCGGTTTGGTGGCGGCCGCCCCCGGCGTGGTCACCATCTTCATCGCCGCAGCCTGCATCGGGACGGGCATCGGTGCCGTGACGCCGTTGGGTTTTGCGCACCTGGCGGACGCCACGCCGCCGGAACGGATGGGCCGCACGATGGGCTCGGCCGAGCTGGGACGCGAACTGGGCGACGCCGGCGGCCCCCTGCTGGTGGGCGGCATCGCCACGGCCACGGCCCTGCCCTTCGGGCTCGGCGCGCTTGCACTGTTGGTGGCCGCCGCCAGCATCCCCCGGCTGGGCCCGGTACGGCCTTCCTCCCACCCCTGAGCGGTCTTCCAGTTTTCTGTGCAACCCTTAACCGCGATGACTTCTTCACGGCAACTGTCCACCAGGACCCCGGCCCGGCCTGCGCCGGGCTCTGCGTTCCTGTTCGTGCTGTCCACGGTGGCGTGCATTGCCGGGTTGATGGCCACCTATTACTTCTTCGTCCAGACCGCCACGGGGCAGTTCATCGACGAGTCGGCGCTGGTGGAAGCGGTGGACATCCACGGGCCGGCCGGCAAGGCCGCCACCCAGTTCCTGGACCTGCTGCCCACCATCTCACTGGTCATGGCCGCCGTGGTGGTCCTGTTTGTCACGGTGATCCGGCGGCACTGGGCCGAGGCAGGGATCGCCGTGGCCGCCTGCGTCGCAGCGAACGTGGCCACCCAGGTGCTGAAGGACCTGCTGCCGCCGCGCCCTGACAAGGGCGTCCTGACGCTTGAGCTGAACTCCCTGCCGTCAGGTCACACCACCCTGGCGGCGTCGGCCGCGGCCGCGGTGTTCCTCATGGCGTCCCCGCGCTGGCGGCCCATGGCCGGCTTCATCGGAGGCACTTTCGCCATCGCCTCCGGCGTCTCCACGCTGATCAACCAGTGGCACCGGCCGGCGGACGTGGTGGCCGCGTTCCTGCTGGTGGGGGCTTTCATGATTCCGGCCGGCTGGCTGATCCTGCGCCGCGGGTCCTGGAACGAGTGGGAGGGCTTCGGCGAACACATCGGCTCCGCACGGATCTGGCTTACCCTGCCGGTGCTGATCGGGCTGGCCTCGGCCGGGGTGGCGGTGTACTCGCTGATCCGGATCGCGCCCAGCCCCTGGCAGGAAACCAGCACCACCAACTACTTCTGGGCGGGCATCTCGTTGATCGTGATAGCAGGATACCTGGCCACCGTGGCCACCACGTCACTGTTCGCGTTCGCAGCACGACGGCGGGACGCAGCTCGCCGGTGACCGGCGGCAGGCCACCGGCCTTCGGTTAGCCCGCAGCGCCGAGCCCGGCCAGGCGCGCCAGGAGCAGGGCCTCGGCAACAATGGCGTTCTCGAAGTCCCCCAGGTGGATCGACTCGTTCGCGCCGTGGGCGCGGGAGTCCGGGTCCTCTGCACCGGTGACCAGGATTTCCGCTTCCGAGAACAGTTTATTCAGGATGTTCACGGCGGGAATGGAGCCGCCCACCCCCATCGCGACCGCGGGAACACCCCACACCTCACCCATCGCCTCGAGCATGGAACGTGAGGCCGGCGAGGACGCATCGCCGGCGAACCCCTCCGTCCGGCCGCCCGGAATGAACGTGACCTCAGCACCAAACGGCACATGCTTCTCCACGTGCAGCCGGACGGCTTCCATGGACGCAGCGGTGTCGGACTCCGGAGCCAGGCTGAGGCTGAACCGTGCCCGCGCCGCAGGCTGCAGGGTGTCGGAGGACAGTGCCACGGATGGCGCATCAATCCCGATGATGGTCATGGCCGGTTTGGTCCACAGCCGGGAGGTGATGCTGCCGCTGCCGGCCAGGGGCACCCCCGGCCGGACCCGAGAATCAGCCAGGAACTCTTCCTCCGACAGGGACGGCCCCGGTCCCTCGGAAGCCGGCAGGCCCTCCACCGCCACGCTGCCGTCGTCGTGATGGAACGAGGCGAGAAGCCGGGACGTTGCGGCGAGGGCATCCACCAGGGGCCCACCGTAGGTTCCGGAGTGCAGGGCGTGCTCCAGCACCCGGACCTCGATGGTGCCCAGGATGAGCCCGCGCAGGCTGGTGGTCAGGGCCGGCACCCCCACCTTCCAGTTGCCGGAATCCGCCACAACCAGCACATCCGCCCGCAGCAGGTCGCCGTGCTGCTGCAGCAGCAGGGGCAGCGACGGTGAGCCTGCTTCCTCCTCGCCGTCGATGAACACGGTCATGCCCACGCCCAGGTCGTCGCCCAGGACCCGAAGCGCATTGCGGACGGCGGCCACGTGCAGCAGCACCCCGGCCTTGTTGTCCGCAACTCCCCTGGCCCACAGCCGCCCTTCGCGCTCCACCGCTTCGAACGGCGGGCTCTCCCACAGCTCCAGCTGGCCGGCGGGCTGGACGTCGTAATGCGCGTACAGCAGGACGGTTGGCTTCCCCGGCGCTGCAGGCCGGCGTCCCACCACAGCGGGAGCACCCGGCAGGCCGTCGGGCCGCGGCGCCTGCAGGATCTCGACGTCGGCCAGGCCGGCGCCGCGGAGCAGGTCCGCCACCTGCAGCGCGGCCTGGTCCAGCTGGGACGGGTCGAAGGAGTCCCAGGCCATGGCAGGAATCCGGACCAGCGCCGAGAGTTCCTCGACGGCGGCCGTGAAGTCGCCGCGGACGGCTTGGCGCAGGCCCTTGAGGGCCTCCCTGTCATCGGGTGCCGGTGAGGCCATGGGCTACCCCACTCCGTGGCGCTGCAGCCACATTTCCAGCAGTGCGAACTGCCACAGGACGTTGCTCTTCACCGGGGTCCGCTGGCTGTTGGGATCCTCCAGCAGGGCATCGATACAGGAGGGCCGGAACAGGCCGCGCTGCTTGGCCTCGGGGGCGTGCAGAGCGTCGCTTACCATGGTGATGAAGGGTTCCTCCAAATGCCGCAGCGCCGGGACCGGGAAGTAGCCCTTGGGCCGGTCGATCACGGCGGACGGCAACAGCTGCCGGCCCAGGTCCTTCAGGATGCCCTTCCCGCCCTGCGCTGCCTTCAGTTCCGGCGGGCAGGATGCCGCCAGTTCCACCAGCTCGTGGTCCAGGAACGGAACCCGGGCCTCGAGCCCCCAGGCCATGCTCATGTTGTCCAGGCGTTTTACCGGATCGTCCACCATGAGCAGGTGCGTATCGAGCCGGAGGACCGCGTCCAGCGCGGTGTCGGCGCCCGGCCTGGCCAGGTGGTCGGCAAGGACCTGCCGGCTGACATCAGAGCCCGGCAGCCATTCAGGCTCCAGGATTCCCAGGAGCTCCTCGTGGCTGTGGTCCACGAAGGAAGCGGTGAAGGCATCAAGGGCCTGGTCCCGCGGCACCTCGGCCAGCGGTTGGTGGTAACCGTAGCCGCCGAACACCTCGTCGGCGCCTTGCCCGCACTGCACCACCTTCAAATGCCTGGACACCGTATCGGAGAGGAGGTGGAAGGCGGTGACGTCGTGACTGGCCATCGGCTCGGACATGGCATCAAGGGCGCCACCGATTGACGGCGCAAAATCAGCGGTGGGAACGTGGAGCCGCTCGTGCCGGGTACCGAATTCCCGTGCCACGAGGTCCGAATACTCAAACTCGTTCCCCGCATCCCCGCCGGCGCCGTCGTCGAACCCGATGCTGAAGGTGGACAGCCCGTGCTGGCCCTCCTCGGCGAGGAGGGCAACCAGGAGGCTGGAATCAAGTCCGCCGGACAAAAGGACACCGACCGGCACGTCCGCAACCATCCGCCGTCGTACTGCCGTCCGCAGCGAATCCCGCACCGCATCCTGCCAGTCCGCAGCGGACCATCCAGCGTGCTCCGGCTTGCGCGTGTAATCCGGCCGCCAGTATTCGCGGTCCTGCCAGGTGCCGTCCGCCCGGATGGTGCGGATGGTGGCCGCCGGAAGCTTCTGCACGCCGCGCAGGATGGTGCGGGGCGCGGGGACGATCGAGTGCCAGCTCAGGTAATGATGCAGGGCCACCTCATCGATGCCGGTATCGATCCCGCCCGAGGCCACCAGCGCCGGCAGCGTGGACGCGAAACGCATCTTCCCGGGCAGGTGTGACACGTACAGCGGCTTGATGCCCAGCCGGTCACGGACCAGGAGGACTTCCTCCCGCTGCGGATCGTAAATGGCGATCGCGAACATGCCCGCCAGGTGGTGGACAAAGTCGTCACCCCATTTCCGGTACGCCTTGAGGATCACTTCGGTGTCGCTGGTGGAGCGGAATCTGAACTCCGGCTCCAGCTCCCGCCGCAGCTCTTGGTAGTTGTAGATGCAGCCGTTGAAGGCGAGGGTCAGGCCGCCGTCGTCCTCCATGGGCTGGGCGCCCGCGTCGGAGAGGTCGATGATGCTCAGCCGCCGGTGCCCCAATGCAACCCAGCCGCCGTTCCAGCTTCCCCTTCCGTCCGGACCCCGGGAGGCCATGGCCTCCATGATTTTCAGAACTGCTTCCCCCGATGCCGCCCTGCCGTTGAACGCGATTTCGCCGGCTATGCCACACATGTTGTTTTCCTTGCTGTTTTACTGCGGTTGATGGGGTTCTACTGCTGTTGTTTACGGTTCCTCACGGACTACGCGGATGGTTTTGAGGGTCGGATCGGCGGGATCGGGCAGGACCATGCCCGCTTCCACGCCGCTCCGCAGATAATCGATGGCTGCCTGGTTGATGCGTTCGCCGGGCAGCAGCAGCGGTACACCGGGAGGATACGGGGTTGCCATTTCCGCGGCGATCCGGCCGGGTGCTTCCTCCACCGGGATCACTTCCACCGGGCCGAAAAAGGCGTCGCGGGGCAGCATCACGGTTTCCAGGAAAAGGTCCTTTTCATCAGGGATCACGACGGCGGGCGGCCGGGGAAGGGAGGGCGCAGCGTCTACGAGCGCGCGCAGGCCGGTCAGGAGCCTGTCCGCGGTTTCGTCGTCGTCCGAAATGGAGATGACGGCCTCGATGCGGCGGTGGTCGTTGGTGCCGAGATCGATCCGGCAGTTCTCGCGGAGCCAGTCCGTGGCCTGGTAGCCGCTGATGGCGAGCTGTGAAACGTCGATCAGGACGTGCAGGATGTCCAGGTCGTGCGAGGCTTCCTCGTGGACCAGCTCATCCTCCAGGACGTGCAGTCCGGGAATGGCCTCGATGTCCTTGCGAAGACGGCGGGCCAGGACCAGGGCCTTGTCAATCATGGCCTTGCCCTCCTGCACCATCTGCCGCCGCCAGCCATCCATGGCCCCGTAGATCAGGGTGTTGGCGCTGGTGGTGGAGAGGATGTCTGCGCACTGGGTGAGCCGCACCGGGTCCACCAGATCCCCCTGGAGGTGGAAGATCGAGCCCTGCTCAAACCCCAGGCCCATCTTGTGGACGCTGACAACGCAGATGTCCGCGCCGGCAGACATCGCCCAGGTGGGGGTGTCCGGGTGGAAAGGCAATTGTGCACCCCAGGCCTCGTCCACGATCAGCGGCTTGCCCCGCTTGTGGCAGATCTCCGCGATGGCTTCCAGGTCCGCGCAGGTCCCGTAAGGGGTGGGGCTGACAATCAGGGCCGCGGAGGCATCCGGATAGCGCTGCCACATCTCCTCTACCGTCTCCGGTGCCGGCGGGTGGCTCATCTTCAGTTCGTTGTCCCAGCGCGGCTTGATCCAGCGCGGCTGCAGCCCGGACAGCACCAGACCGGAGGTGACCGACTTGTGGGCATCGCCGCTGATCAGCAGCTCCCCTTGGCCTCGCGTTACCGCAAGGATGGCGGCTTTGATGGAAAGGGAGCTGCCGCAGGTGGAAAAGAAGGCCTTGTCGGCGCCGACCGCGGCCGCCAGCAGTTCCTCGGCTTTGGACAGGTAGCCGTTGGAGGACTTCCGGTCGTCCAGGCCGGAGGAGGCAACGACGTCGGCCTTGAAGCTTTGTTCGCCCAGCACCTCCAGCACGCGCGGGTCCACTACCCTCCCCTGGCGGTGCGCCGGCGGGGTGAAGCCGTACCGTCCCAACTTCTGGTGCTCCGCCAGAGCGTCGATGACCGGCGCCTGGTTCTGGTCCATTTCATTCTGGTCCGAGTCATTGCTGCTCAAGGGGGACCTCCTGTGTCGGTTAAAGGGTCTGGTTGTCCAGCAGT